>Ga0233425_10006573_pt1 | contig 17137 bp, 14 predicted proteins | sample Watercolumn_Towu_2_FD_181712 | JGI IMG/M metagenome (GOLD analysis project Ga0233425, IMG submission 181712) | Freshwater microbial communities from Lake Towuti, South Sulawesi, Indonesia - Watercolumn_Towuti2014_140_MG | ecosystem: Environmental > Aquatic > Freshwater > Lake | place... | reverse complement strand
AATTCCCGGGCAGAGAGGACCGTCACGACGTCGGGGCGTGGGAGGCGCTCGCTCATGGCTTGGCCATGAACGCGTCGGTTCGCGTCCCCGCTGCCAAGACCCTGAAGCTCGGGAGCACGTATCGCACGTTCGCCGTGCGGCGCTTCGATCGCGCGGGCGCGAGCCGCCGCCTGTACGCCTCCGCCATGACCTTGCTCGTGCACGACGACGGCGACTCCGCGAGCTACCCGGAGATCGCTCAGGCGCTCCAAGACCACGGCGACCCGGCGACGCTGGAGACCGACCTCCGCGAGCTCTACCGGCGCGTCGTCTTCAACGTGCTCGTCGGGAACCGCGACGACCACCTGCGGAACCACGGGTTTCTGCGGGGCGCCGGCGGGTGGCAGCTCTCCCCCGCCTTCGACCTGAACCCCAACCCTGACAAGGACGAGCATGCGCTCCTGCTCGACGGGGCGAGCGCAGTCCCCAGCGTGAAGACCGTGCATGCCACGTGTGATCTGTACCGACTCACCCGCGCCGCCGCAGCGCGGATCGAAGGCGAGGTTCGCCGCGCGCTCGCCGATTGGCGGAGCTCGGCGGGCGCCCTCGGCATCACGCGGCGCGAGGTCCAGAGGCTGGAGTCGATCATCGCGCCCGAGCTGGAGTGAGGCGACAGCCCACCGGAGCCCGCCACGGACGGCCACACCTGCGCTCACCCCTCGACCAGCACGAAGGTCCCACCCCCCATCCCGTAGGCCTGCACGGTGTCCCAGCCCGCGGGCAGGTCGGGCTCGACCCAGTCGAAGACGCGCTTCGCGTCGATGGGCGAGAGGTTCACGCAGCCGCCGCTCTTCCGTTGCCCGAAGTCCTCGTGCCAGTAGCTGGCGTGGATGGCGTAGGGGCGCTTGAAGTAGATGGTCCACGGCACGTCGGCGATCCAGAAGTCGCTCTTCTCCGTGCTCATGGTCGAGTAGTGGTGCTTGCTCTCGACGAAGTAACGGCCGTAGGGCGTGGCGTTCATCTTCCCCGGTGACATCAGCGTGGTGAACACGGGCTTCGGTCCCTCGTAGAGCGTGAGCGTTCCTCGGGTCACCCGCACGTGGATCCACTTGCCCGTGCCCTTCACTTCCCAGGGCGGCTTCGGTCGGGCCTCGACCACGCTGGCGTCGCTCTTTTCGATGTACACACCCGGCTCGCGCGTCTCGAGGAAGCGCTGCTGCCCGGCGCGCTCGTCGCGCCCCGTCAACGCGACGAAGGTCTTCACCGGCCAGCTCTCGCTCGTGCGCTCGAAGCCGCTCGCGCCTTTGCGCCACTTCGGCCGCGCGGTCTTGCGCATCCAGGCGATGGGCAGCTCGACGCCGCTTCCGAGCTCGAGGCCACGGAACTCCGAACGCCTGAAGCGCTTCAGCCCCCGCGCTGGGATCACCGTCATGTCCGTCGAAAGCACCCAGGTCTCGCCGTAGGCCTCGAACGCCCGCGTGTACGCGATCATGGTGCCGGCCTTCAGCATCTTGAAGTAGACGCCCTTCGCCTTTCCCCACGGCATCGGCACCTGGCCGCCGTCCTTCAGGAAGTCAGGGATGGGGCCGTTCGGCACGATGGGATCGAGCTCCGCGAGCTCGTCGTGCCCCTCGTTCCAGCCCTTCATCTTGGGGCGTTCGCGCGGGCCCGTCTTCCAGATCATCTTCTCGCGCGGCACGGGCTTGGTCAGGATGGGCGCGCCGACGCTGAGCGCGTATTGGTACGGCATCACACCCGGCGCGGGCTCGGTCCAGACGCCGGCCCTCATCCACGCAGAATCCATGTCGAGCGTCGCGCGCGGCCCAGCGCAGACGTAGCCGCGCTCGACGCGCACGAAGCTCGGGCACTTGCCGTGGCCGGGCAGCGCCTCCGGCGCGGCGAGCGGCAGCGCGCCGCCCACGCGGATGCTGCCGAGCGGCAGCGCACCCGAGCGCGGCGCGGGCTGGATCCAGGTCCCCCAGCCGAGAGAGCCGATGCCGCTGCCCGGCTTGGGCGGCGCGCTCTTCGGGTAGCCCTCGCCGAAGTAGGCGGCGAGATCGAAGGGGCGCGCCTCCGGGGGCTTGGCGGCCTCGGTCGCCACGACCTGCGCCGGCTCGACCTTCGCGGGCTCGCTCGTCCGCGTCGCGCGCGGCGGCGCGACGGGATCGGGGCTGGCTGCACATGCCACCACGAGGAGCGCTCCGGCGAGAGCCGCCCGCGACATCCGGCGGATTGTCCCGCGCCGGCCGGCGGGGATCCAGAAACGGGCGGAGCCGGCGGGCATCTGTCAGAATTCGCGAGCTTCACCCATGCGCACATCGCTCGGAGCGCTCGCCGCCCTGCTCGGCGGGCTCGTCGGCTGCGCGGAGCGGGCGGATCGAGCCGCCGACGCCGAGGCCTCCGTGTCGGCAAGCGCCGCGACCGTCGCGGACGCTGAGCCCGCGCCGTTGCCGGAGGCTGCACCCCCGAAGAGCGACCGTCTCGTCGTGCTGGTCGGTGGCGACGTGAACCTCGGACGCGGCGCGGGCCAGCACATCCTGAAGGACCCGAAGTACGATCCGTTCCACGCCATCGCGCCGCTGCTCGCGACCGCGGATCTCCGGCTGGTGAACCTGGAGTCGCAGCTCAGCGATCAGGACGGCGTGACGCAGCACCCGGTGAATCACCTGGTGTTCACCGGGCCTCCGGGGGGCGCGGACGTGCTCGGCCGCGCGGGCATCGAGCTCGTGTCGCTGGCGAACAACCACGCCTGGGACTACGGCAAGCCCGCGTTCCTGCAAACCCTTGCCAACCTCGAGCGGGCCGGCGTGCGCTACGCGGGCGCCAGCCGCGAGCCGAACCGCATGTACGAGCCCACGGTGCTCACGGCGAAGGGCTGGAGCGTCGCGGTCTTCGGCGTGACCGACATCTGGAACCAGGGCCCCATCCAGGAGCACGAGGGGAGGAACCACGTCGCCTGGGCGGCTTTCAAGAGCCTGGAGAAGCCTCTGGAGAAGGCGCGCAAGGAGCACGACCTCGTGTTGGTGCTCTACCACGGCGGTGGCGAGTACCAGGACATGCCCATGCAGTGGACGCGCGGGTTCGTGGGGCAGGTGATGGGCGCGGGCGCGCACGCGTTCTTCGGCCATCACCCGCATGTGCCCCACGGCATCGCCTGGCACGGCGATCGGCCCGCGTTCTACAGCCTCGGCAATTTGGTCTTCGCCATGCACAGCGACTACCCTTGGACGGGAGTCAGCTTCATGGCTCGCGTCACCTTCCACGCCGACGGCCGCCTGGAAGCGGAGGCCTGCCCGTATCACATCCTGGGGCACGTCCCGATGCCGTTCGAGGGCAAGACCCAGTTGGCGCGCGAGCGCATGTTCACCCAGCACTTGCAGCAGGTTTCGGCCGCGACGGGCGGGACCTGGGTCGGCGGGCCCGGGAAGCTCTCGTGCATGCCGCTCGGGCCGCGCCGCAAGAGGGACGCGGGATGAGGGCCGCGGTCGCTCTCCTGCTGTGCGTCGTCGGCTGCGGCCGCGGGGGCCACGACTCCCCGGTGCCTTCCGCGAGCGCGGCGCCGAAGCCGGTAGCCACGGCCGCAACGCCGGCGCCAGCGCCGGTCGCGAGCTGCTCTCCCGCGTGTGGCTCCATCGAGCGCTGCGACGCCGGGCGCTGCGTGCCCGCCTGCGGCGAGGGCGAGGTGTTCGTGCCGGCGACGGGCCCCGAAGGCTTCGCGATGGGGCGCGGGCCGCGCTTCGCCCTCGACCAGAAGCACACCGTCGTGCTGAGCAAGCCCTTCTGCATGGACGCGACGGAGGTGACGGTCGCGGCGTACAAGCGGTGCGTCGCCGCGGGCACCTGCACCGTCCCGCAGCTGAACGATCGCAACAGCAACTACCGCGAGGAGTTCCACCGCGACGATCACCCGATCAACATGGTGAATTTCGGGCAGGCGAAGCACTACTGCGAGAGCCACGGCAAGTCGTTGCCCAGCGAGGCGCAGTTCGAGTGGGCCGCGGGCCACGGCGACGGACGCAAGTACCCCTGGGGCAACGACGACCCGACCTGCGACACCGCGGACTTCACGCCCGGCGGCTCACCGAAGACGGATCCGGCGGGCGACGTCGGCTGCCACGGCGGCGGCACCAGCAAGGTGATGGCGCACCCGGCGGGCAAGAGCAGCTGGCCCGCGGGTGACATCCACGACCTGGGCGGCAACCTGTGGGAGTGGACCAACGACTGCTTCCTGCCTTACCCGAGCGAGAAGGTCGTGGACCCGAGCCCGCAGGCGCACCCCAAGATCCCGGGCGAGTGCTACGTGCGCGCGCTACGCGGCGGCGGCTGGAACCGCAGCAAGGAGGCGCTGAAGGTCGCCTGGCGCGCCGGCTCGAAGAAGACCTACCGCGTGCCGGGCCTCGGCTTCCGCTGCGTGCGGAACGCGAGCTGACTCAGATCTCCGTCGAGCGCTGGAAGGCTGCCGCGATGAGCAGCGCGACCAGCATCAGGAAGACGAGGAAGCCCGTCACGAGCAACTGCACGCCGAGCGCCTTGTGCAGATCGCGGACGCCCGACACGAGCGACCCGCGGTTCGACCAGCGCGCCTTCGCCGCGTCCGTGAACGATGCCGAAGCGCGACCGAGGTACACCCCGAGCGCGACGTTCGCGGCGCCCACCGGGAGGACGTAGAGCAAGACACCCATGTCCACGCGCCCCGTGAAGGCGACGCCGGCGATCAGCACCGCGAAGCCGCCGGCCACGAGGCTCAGCTTGCCGAGCATCCCCGCACGCGCGGCGAAGCCCTCGAGCAGGATGACGTCCGCCTCCGCCGCCTGGGCGCCCACGAGCGGGTCGGCGATCGGGGGATCGGCGTCCTCGGCCTTGGCCTCGCCGGTCGGCGGCTCGGCCTTCGGCGGCTCGGCCCCCGCGACCTCGGCGGGCTTTTCCTCGGCGGGGGGATCGTCGCTCACGCGCCGTCGTCCTCGAGCTGATCGAGGATCTCGCCGGCGCGTTCCTCGGAGATGCCGAACCACTCCGCGAGCTGGTTGATCAGCGCGTTCTCCTCGTCAGCGACCTCTTCGTCGGCGAGCGCGACGGCGGCGGCGAGCGCGAAGGCGCCCTCGGCCTCACTGGCCTCGCCCCCGATCTCTTCCGCGATCTCGTGCAGGCGCGCGTCGCGGCCCTGTTCCTCGAGCCGCTTCTGGTAGTTCTCGATCATCACGTTGATGGTGCCGCTGCGCAGCAAGTTGTCGCTGAGCCCGCGGATGGCGCCGCGCACTACGTCGCGCTCGCTCTCCTCGATCTTCCCGTCCGCGCTCATCATCAGGAACATCGTCTCCGCGAGGGGATCGATGCGCGACAGCGCCATCGTCTCTTCCTGGCTCAAGAGCCCCTCGCGGGTCAGCGTCTCGTAGGCCGGGGACAGCACCATGGTCGGACGGCGCCCGCTCGCGAGCAGGGCGTCACGCAGGCGCGAGATGGTGGCGGTCTCGATTTTCATGGGCCGGACGCTACCGCGTCACGGCGCAGCGGGAAACAGCTTCCCGGATAGGCCTCCCTTGCAGTAGTTGCCCGGCGCGTTCTGACAGTCCAGGGTGTCGACCTCGTCCACGCTCAGCTGAGGCAGCGCGAAGCCCTCGAAGTCGTAGGCCAGCACGACGTCCAGGCTCTTCAGGCACGTCGCCGGCAGGTTGTCCTGGTGGAACGCCACACTGAAGCGCTTGCGCAAGAAGGTCGCGGGTAGCGCGACGCCGTCCACTGCCGGGTATCCGGTGCCGCTCAGCGTGGCCGTGCCCTTCTTCGGATCGGCGCCGTCCTGCGCGAGCGTCAGCGTGACCATCGCGGCGAGCGTGTCGCCGGTGGGCTTTTCGAGCGAGCAGGGCATGCGGGAGGCGCAAGCCCAGAGCGGGTGCTTGCCGCTGACGTCCTGAGGCGTGAGATCCGCTCCGCAGATCGTCACCGGATCGGGCGTTGGCGGACGACCCCAACGCGCCTCGCCCTCGACCGTCAGGCAGCTCTGCGTCCAGGTCGGCTTGAAGTGACCCGCGTCCTGCGCCGCGCACCCGGGCCCGGCCTCGAAGTACCAGTACTCGTTCTCCGTGCAGCCCGCGGGGCAGTCGCCGCCGCCGCGCTTCAGCACGAACGCGAAGCTCCCGTCGGGCCTGCGGTACGGGTACACGAAGCTCCCGTCGCTCATGACGTCAGGCGTGTAGATCTGCTTCACGTCGGCGAGGTCTGGGTGCGCGGCGTGGATCTTCGCGAGGAACGCCGCGACGCTGATGCCGAGGCACGCGCCGCCACCCTGATCGGTCGCCTTCGTCAGCGCCTCGCCGGGCGCGAGCACCTTCGGCGCCGGCTCGCAGCCGAGACCCCCGACACCGCCGCCGCTGCCGCCGAGCCCGCCACCGCCGCCGACCCCGCCGCTCCCGGCGACGCCGCCTCCCGACCCCGCGCTGCCCCCGGTGGCCGGCGCGTCCTTCGAGCTGTTCTCGCAGCCCGCCAGCACCAGCAGGCCAAACAGGAGCGCGCGCATGACCCGTGGAGCGTACCCCCGTCACTCCTCCGCGCCAGGCGTCGCGCGCGCTCCGCACACGCAATCGCTGCGGCGTCAGCGGGCGCGGGCCTCGGCCGGCACGAAGACCAGCGTGCCCGCGCCGAGCCGCACGCGATGGCCGCGCCAGATCACGTGGCGCTTGAGCGGCGCGCGGAACCAGACGAAGAGCATGAACAGCTCGCGCAGGGGCGAGAGCAGCGCAGGCAACCAGGCGTTCTTGAAGCCGCGCAGGGCGACCCAGCCCCCGACGTCGCGCAGCATGAGCAACGTGAGCGTCCAGGTCAGCGCCGCGGCCGGGCCCATCAGCCACCAGGCGAGCGGCAGGACCGCCAGCGGGCTGGTCAGCGGCTCGAGGAGCTGCGCGGCCGGGCGGAGCCGCGCGCGTAGCATGGCCCAGCGCTGCTGGCGTTGCACGAAGCCACGCACGCTCATGCCGCGAGTCACGTTGTCGAGCACCGTGGGCGCGATGCGCACCTTGTAGCCACCGTGCTGGAACAGCTTGCCCATCACGTAGTCCTCGGCGAGCACGTCGGCGACACGCCGGAAGCCGCCGAGCTCCTCGAACACGCGGCGCGAGAACAGCATGCTCTTGCCGATGATCAGCGCGTCGCCGAGCAGGGTGGGCAGCGCGGCGCCCGCGGCGCAGAAGCCGTTCAGCTGCACGTTCTCCAGCGCCGAGCCCAGGCCGTCCTCGCCGGTACCGGCGAACAGGTTCGTGACCAGGCCGTTCTTCGGGTGGCTCTGCAGCGTCTCCACCATCTCCGAGACGTAGTGCGCAGGCGCGCGCACGTTGCTGTCGCTGATCAGCAGCAGGTCGTGGGAAGCATGCGGCAACATGCCGAGCAGGTTGTCCACTTTGGGGTTGATGGCGCCCACGCCGGGGTGCACCACCAGCTTCACGCTCGCATCGGGGTAGCGCGCTTGGAGCTCCTTCACCACGGTGATGGCCGGGTCGTCCTCGCGCTGCACGCCGAACAAGAGCTCGAGGCTCGGGTGGTCCTGGCGAAAGAAGCTCTCCAGGTTGTCGGCGAGGTTCGCGTCCTTGCCGCAGAGCGGCTTCAGCACGGTGACGGGCGGCAGCTCGCGAGCGCGACCGGCGCGCTCCTCGGCTGCCTGCCCGGTCGAGAGCAGATCGTCCACCACGCTCTCCGGGAGCCGCTGGCCGCGCGTGGCGCGGATCACCGAGAGCGTGCCGAGCAACGTCCAGGTGGTGCAGAGACCAGTCAGGGCGAAGGCGACGGTATTCATGACGACTCCTGGGGACGGTTCCTGAAGATGAGCGACCAGAGCGGGAGACAGATGGCGAAGTAGACGACGTTGGTGGTGAGCAGGCGCAGCGGCAGGTACGGCAGCTTCGTGAGCGTGACGGCGAGGTCGAACAGCACGAGGTTCGCGACGAAGCCGACCGCCTCGACACCGAGGAACTGCGCGCCTTGGCGCAGCCAGTCCGGAGAGCGATCAGCGAACGCGAACCACTTGTTGCCCACGAACTGGACCGCGATGCCGAGCGCCAGCGCGGGCAGGCTGGCGAGGCGCGGGGAGAGGCCGAAGCCGCTCACCAAGACCGCGAGCGCCACGAGGTCGGTCGCGGTAGCGAGCAGGCCGATGGTCGCGCTGCGCGCCACCACCCTGAAGCCGTCGAGGAACGTTGGATTGACCACGCCGATTCACAGAGCCAGCCCCGTGCCACGGGCGACCTCATGGAATTCCGCGGGGTTCTGGGCGGGCGCGTAGCTCCGTGCCGCGAAGGCCGCTACACGACTGGTTGAACCAATTCGCGGCTCCGCTGTAGGTGCCTCAGCTCGCGGGGGCGAGCAGCGCCACCGCGACCAGCGCGAGCCCGGCCCCCAGCCACTGGCGCGGAGACAGCTTCTCGCCGAGCACGACGAGCGCGAGCGCGACGCTCACCAGCGGGTAGAGCGCGGTCGTGACCGCGACCATGCTGACGGGCAAGCGCGCAGCCGCTCGGTAGTAGAAGACCATGCCCACCGTGGCCGCGACGCCCGCCAGCGCAGCCGGAACGATGCCGCGCCAGGACCAGCCCCCGGACAGCGAGCCGCGGGTCACGCCATAGCCCAGCACGCACAGCACCGACCCCGTGGTCTGAAACACGAGCGCGCTGAACGCGCTCGGCAGGTGCTCGACCGCGAGCTTGGGCAAGAAAGCCCACAGGCCCCAGCACGCGAGCGTGATGACGACGTCGATCCACGGCATGCGCGCATGCTACACGCAACCGCGTGACTCCACACGGGCGCACGGTGCTGCTCTTTGCGTTGACCCTGGTCGCCGCGGGTGGCTGCAAGAGGAAGTTGCCTCTCGAGCAGCGGATGGCAGGCTCGCGGCGCGCGAGCATGGAGGTAGGCATGCGGGCTTCGAAGGATCCCGTCGTACGGACGGTCGGCAAGGTCTGGGATCGCGAGCCGCTCTACGTCTACCTCGAGGTCGGGCCGAGCTCGCTCGAGGTGAAGCGCTGGAGCATCGCCGCCAAGGCCGAGCTGACTCAGCGCGCGAGCTACCGCATCTTGGACGAAGGTCACGTCGAGCTCACCACGGACAAGGGCCCGCTTCGCGTCGCTGTGACCACGGAGTGCGTGGACGAAAGCTACTGCCTCTCGGTGCGCTTCGAGCCGGAGCTGCCGAACGGCGCGGAGCCGCCGGCCGCCATGGAGGCGCTGGGGTTCCTGTTCGGGTGCGACGACGGCCAAGGCCAAATGAGCTGCAAAGATCGCAAGCCCCGGGCGTTCTACAGCTACCCCAAGCCGGACGCCTCCTGAGCGGCGCGGAGCGTGGCGGTGGGGTCGCCGAGCCGCTCCCAGCCGAGCACTTCGCAGGCGTCAGCGACGTACTCGGGGCGACGCATGCCCACGAGCACGCTGGTCACACCGGGCAGGCTCGCGACCACCCAGAGCGACTTCTGGGACAGCGTCGTGCTGCGGCGCGCCGCGGGCAGCGTCAGGTCCAGCGTCAGGTGCAGGCGCTCGGAGACCGCGCGGCTCCGGTCTGCGGCGCGCTGACCCAAGCTGGCCAGCAGCGCGTCGAGGGCCGTCGCGTAACGCGCGCTCCAGTCCTTCCAGGGCTTCTCTGCCTCGCCGCGCATGGCGCGATCGAGCGCCCCGAGCACGTGGTGCGTGCGCGGCAGGACGACCTCGCGCTCGATGCTGCTCCACTCCGCGAAGGTCTGCGCCGCGGCGGGCAAGCGTCCGAGCTGCTCCGCCCAGTTGAAGAGCGCCTCGGGTGGCGGGCTGCCCGGACCGGTGCGGAGCTTCGGCGCCAGCGTGCGCTTGAACTCCTGCTCCAGCGTCGCGACGCGCTCGAGCGCGGGCTCGACGGCCGGTGCGCCGGCGAGCTTGGGCGGGTCGGCGAGCCGAATCAGGCCCTGCCCGGCGATGACGTTGAGCGGCCGATTCACCAAGACGGCGATCTCCTCGCGAGCCGCCAGCTCGAGCACGCCGCCGAGCGCGGCGCGCGACTCGAACAGGTTCAGCGGCAGCTGGATCACGCGGAAGCCCTCGCCGGCCAGGGACAGCGTGCGGGCGAGATCGGTCGCGTCGCGGTCGTCGGGTGCGCTCGGCAGCGTGTTGCTCGACACGCCGTAGGCACGGATGCGTCCGCGCTCGCGCTCCTTCTCCATGTGGGCGAAGGCCGCCTCCAGGCGCCGGTAGTACTCGTCGCGGACCGTGGCGAGCGGTCCCTCTCCGCGCTTCACCGCGTCGGTCAGGAAGTACTCCGGGTTGTGGAGCAGGCACACGTCGAGGCAGTCGAGCCCCAGGCGATCGAGGGAGCGCCCGAGCTGGTCCTCCAACCATTCCGGGTGCAGGCAGTGCCAGATCCCGGGGCCCACCTTGACCATCTCGGGGAACGCGCGCCCGCTCGACTCGCGCGACTGGGCCAGGTCCAGGTTCTTGCCCTGCACGTAGCCCAGCTTCGAGACGACCACGACCTGATCGCGCCAGAGCCGCCCGCGCTGCTCGAGCTCCGCCAACACCTCGCCGATGAGGCGTTCGCTCTCTCCGCCGCCGTAGTTGGTCGAGGTGTCGATGAGGTTCACGCCGCGCTCGAGCGCGGCCAAGAGCGCGTCGCGGTGCTCGCCGGTGTGCAGATCCACGCGGTAGCTCCCGAAGCCGAGCCGGCTCACCGTCAGACCCGTGGTCCCGAGCGCGGTGAACGCGGCGGCGTCGTGCTTCTCCGCCCAGGCCCGCGTGCCCTCGGTAGTCGCATGGCCGCGGAGCCGGCGCCCGCCCACGCGCTCGAGTCGGGCCTCCCCGGCGCCCGCGGCGTGGGCGCCCAAGGCAGCGGCGACGTCGCCGGGCTGCGTGACCGGCGCGCGGCAGGCGAAGTCGCGGCACACCCAGAGCGCGGGCTTGCCGTCGACCAGCCCCTTGTCGCGGCCGAGCGGCGTGTCGACGCCGGCCGGCGCGATCACGCGGTTCGGTAGGTAGTGCCGCGCGAGCTCGGACGCGAGCTCCTCCGAGCTGCCGGCCAGCACCAGCTCGACCGGCGGCTCGCACAGGAAGTCCACGACCGAGAGCGAGGTCGCGAAGGAGCGCGGCGAGCGCTCGACGAGCTGGCCGTAGGCCGCGAGCGCGGCGGCTGCGCGCTCGCTGAGCTCCTCGCGCCCCAAGTGCCCTCCGAGGCGCGCGAGCGCACGCGCAGCCACCGCGTTCGGGCTGGGCAGCGCGCCGTCGTGGCCTTCGCGCGTGCGGGCGAGGAGCTTCTCGTGACCGTGCGCGGTGAAGTAGAAGGCGCCGGCCTCGGCGTCACCGAAGTCGGTCAGCATGCGCTCGGCGAGCCGCGTGGCCTCGCCGAGCCAGCTCGACGAGCCGCCGGCCTCGTAGAGGTCGAGCAGCGCGTCGGCGAGGTAGGCGTAGTCCTCGAGATAGGCGTCGAGGTGCGCCTTCCCGCCGCGCGCGGTGCGGTACAAGCCCCCGTCGGCGCGCATCAAGCGGTCGAGGACGAAGCTGGCCGCGCGCTCGGCGCTCGCGAGGTAGCGCGGCTCGCGGAGGATGCGCGCGCCCTCCGCCATGGCGCCGATCATCAGCCCGTTCCAAGCACACAGGATCTTGTCGTCGAGGAGCGGGGGGACGCGTTCGAGCCGCGCTGCGTAGAGCTTCTGCTTGCTCTCCGCGAGCGACGCGCGGAGCTCGCCCTCGCTCGTACCGAGCTCGGCGGCGACCTTGGCGAGGGGCTTCGGCGTGTTGAGAATGCTGTTGCCCTCCCAGTTGCCACCCGCGCGGACGTCGTAGAAGGCGCAGAAAGCCCGGGCTGCGTCGCCCAGCACGTCGCGCACCTGCTCTGGCGTCCACACGAAGAACTTCCCCTCCTCGCCCTCGCTGTCCGCGTCCGTCGCCGAGTAGTAGCCCCCCTCGGCGTGCTGCATCTCGCGGACGACGTAGTCGAGGGTCTCGCGGGCGACGCGTGCGTACTCCTCGTCGCGAGTGACCTGGAACGCCCAGGTGTAGACGCGCGCGAGCTGCGCGTTGTCGTAGAGCATCTTCTCGAAGTGCGGGACCAGCCAGCGCTCGTCGGTCGAGTAGCGCGCGAAGCCCCCGCCGAGGTGATCGTAGAGGCCGCCGTCCTTCATGCCGTCCAGGGTCCGGGTCACCATCTCGAGCACGCTCGCGTCGCCCGTGCGCCGATACTGGCGCAGGAGCAGCTCCAGCGCGGAGCAGGGCGGGAACTTGGGCGCCGCGCCGAAGCCACCCCAGCGCGGGTCGAAGCTCGCCTCGAGCTCGGCGACCGCCTCGGCGATGGCCGCAGTGTCGATGGCGCTCGGGCGTGCGAGCTTCGACTGCCGGAGGATCTGCTCGGTCAGCTCGTCGGCCTGCGAGAAGAGGCTGTGTCGCTCGCTCTTCCAGAGCTCGGCGATGCGCTCGAGCAAGGTGCCGAAGCCGGGGCGGCCGTACTTGTCTTGCGGGGGGAAGTAGGTACCCGCGAAGAACGGGCGCTGGTCGGGCGCCAGGAACACCGTCATGGGCCAGCCGCCGCCGCCGCTCATGGCGATGGTCGCCGCCATGTAGATCTCGTCCAGGTCCGGGCGCTCCTCGCGGTCCACCTTGATGCAGACGAAGTGCTCGTTCATGCGCCGCGCGATGGCCTCGTCCTCGAAGCTCTCGCGCTCCATCACGTGGCACCAGTGGCAGGCCGCGTAGCCAATGCTGAGCAGGATGGGCTTGTCCTCGCGCTGGGCGCGCTCGAGAGCCTCTTGGCCCCACGGGTACCAGTCGACCGGGTTGTGCGCGTGCTGCAGCAAATACGGACTGGTCTCTGTCAGGAGCCGGTTCGGCCGATCGGGCGCAGGCATGGGCAATGCCTAGGGATGTGGGCGGCCCGCAGCAACCGAGGCCGGGGGTTCTCCTCACGCGCTGGAGGCGGTATAGTCTTGGGCCAGGCTTACTTCCCGGGAGGAATCGATGCGCAAGATCACGAGCGCCGTCGCGCTGCTGAGTGTTCTAGGAGTCTTCTCTTGCTCCGCGGCTGACGAGCCGACTCCGAGCCAGGGACCAGGTGAGCAAACGGGAGAGGCGGCGGAGTATCTCACTGGCCCGTGCAACGTCCTGACCATTGGCCACGCTTGCGATCCGGATGGTGCCACGGGACCGCTACTCGAGTGTGGGGGCGTCTGCTTCCTCAACACCTCCGGCACGGTGGCGTGCATCCCGGTCACCGCGGTGGGCGGGGGCCCGACGACCATGAACGGTCGCGTGTGCGGCACGCTCAGCGGCGCGGGGAATGGTCCTTGCGGCAACTCTTGCCTCAACGGCGCGTGCGTAGCAGTGCCGGCCAAGGCTGGGACCGCCTGCCGGCCGTTCCTCAACTCCGATGCGTGCGACGGCCAGTGCTCCGGTCCCATCGACGGCGGCGTTCCGACCTGCAACGCGATTGCCAACCCCTGTCCCTACGGACGGACCGGTTGCGTGATCAACGCCTGCGACATGAACGCGGCGACGACTTGCACGAATTTCCCGTTGATGAAGGACACGACGTGCTCGGACAACAGCCAGTGCACGATCGGCGATCTCTGCAACGGCACCGGCACCTGCGTCCCGGGCGCGGCAAAGAACTGCGATGACGGCAACGTCTGCACCACGGACACATGCAACCCGGCCAACGGTGCCTGCCTCGGTCAGCCGAACACCAACGCTTGCAGCGACGGCAACGCCTGCACCACCGGTGATACCTGCAGCAACGGCGCCTGCCAGCCTGGGACGACCCCGACCAACTGCGACGACAACAACGCCTGCACCACCGACGGCTGCAACCCGGCCACGGGCTGCACCCACGTCGCGAAGGACTGCAACGACAACAACGCCTGCACCACCGACGGCTGCAACACCACCACCGGCGCGTGCACCAACACGGCGGTCAATTGCGACGACAACGACCCGTGCACGACGGACGGCTGCAGCACGACCACGGGCTGCACGCACACCCCCATCGCCGGCTGCGGCGATGCGGGCTCCGGCGGCAGCGGCGGCAGCGGCGGCTCCGGCACCGGCGGCTCGGCGACCGGTGGAACCTCGGCCGGCGGCACGGGCGGGAGCGCGACGGGTGGCACCTCGGCAGGTGGCACCGGCGGCAGCGCGACGGGTGGCACCTCGGCGGGCGGCACTGGCGGCAGCGCGACCGGTGGCACCTCGGCGGGCGGCACCGGCGGCAGCGCGACGGGTGGCACCTCGGCGGGCGGCACCGGCGGCAGCGCGACCGGTGGCAGCGGTGGCGCGACCGGCGGAACCGGTGGCTCTGCGACCGGCGGCGCGGCGGGCACCGCGACCGGCGGTGCGGCGGGCAGCAGCGGCTCCGCGGGCAGCAGCGGCTCCGCGGGTCAGCCCGCGGGCGGCGGCGGCAGCGGCGCGACCGGCGGCAGCGCGACCGGCGGCAAGGACGGCGGCGTCGGCGCGAAGGACGGCGGCACTGGCTCCGACTCGAGCGGAGACGACGGCGGCTGCGGCTGTCGCGTCCCCGCGCAGAGCGCGCCGTCTTCGAGCTGGCTCGTGCTCGCGGGTCTCGGCGCGTTGTTCGCGCGCCGGCGCCGTGGCTAGAGCGCTCTGAAATCGGATCCCCGGTCAGGGCCCGTGCTTCAGGAGGAGCACGTGCTCTCGCCGGGGCTCGCCGCGAAAGGCAGCCTGGGTCGGCAGGTGGAAGTGCGGGCGCTTCTGCGAGGCCTGCGCCGCGACCACCAGGCCCGCGGCCTCGGCCAGGCTCGCGGTGACCTCGTCGGCGCGGAACGCGCGGCCACCGAGCACGCTGTCGGCGATGATCAGCGCCGCGGAGCCCTTCGGTGAAAGCACGCGCGCCATCTCGCGCAGGCACGCGCCGAAGTCGCGACGCCAGGCCGCGAGCGCGACGTCGAAGCTCCTGCCCTTCGCGCGGCGGCGCGCGCCGATCTCGAAGCGCTCGAAGAGCTCCTCCTCGAGACCGAGCCAGCGCAGGCGCGTGGCGTGGTGCGAGTGATAGTCGTACACGCCCGGGTAGGGCGGGGACGCGACCACCAGCGCCACGCTGCCGGCGCGAATGCGCTCGAGGCGGCGCGCATCCCCCGCGCCGACCTTGACCTCGACGCGCGGGTCGGCGACCAGCGCCTGGTACTCGCTCAGGCGGCGCACGAGCTCCTCGGTCTTCTTCACGAAGAAGCGCAGCGCGAAGCCCGAGGGTAGCCTCCGCGGGGCGACGCGGCTGGTGGTGTCGCCGGGCTGCTTGCTGACCTTGGTGAGCATCGCCGAGAGCACCAGGAACAGCGCGCGCTTCATCTCGCCGCGTGGCAGCGCGTCGATGCCGCTCGCCAGGCTGTCGAGCTCGAGCAGCACGTGCGCATCGAACAGCTCGCGGTCCTCGGGGCCGTAGCGCCGCGTGGGCGGGGCCTTCGCGAGTCGCCGCGCGTCGGCGCGCTCCGCGATCTTCTCCGCGGTCTCGACCAGGGTGGCCGTCTCGCGCGTGCCGAGGCCCAGCGTCTTCAGCTTGCCGAGCTCCACGGCCAGCGGGTTCGCGTCGATGCCGAGCGCGCGACGCCCCAGCCGATGCGCCTCGCAGAGCACGGTGCCGCTGCCGCAGAAGGGGTCGAGCACGGTGTCCCCGGGGTTCGACAGCCCTTCGACCAGGCGCGCGGCCGTCTCCGGGTGGAGCCGTGCAGGGTAGCTGTGGAAGCCGTGCACGTGGCGCATGGTGCTGGCCTCGTCGGCGCGCACCGCGAGCGCGCGCTTCAGCACCTCCCGAGCGGCGAGGTCCGGGCCCTCCGTCTCGATGGCACCGCCCACGTGCGACAGCGAGCGCCGCGCGCGCCGCTCGGGCGGCGGCACTTTCTCTGCCTGCGGCTGCGCCTGCTTCGCCTGCGTCTTCTTCTTCATTCCTGGAGCCGCCTGAGCGAGCTCCACGGAAACGGCTTCCAGAAGGGCGTGTCAACGTCTTTCGCCGGGTCGAGGCGGAACCACGGGCCACCGCCCGCGGGGCGCAACACCTGCGCGTTCTGCGCTGGCATGAAGCTCTGCCCGAGCAGCGCCACGCGCTCGTCGCCCTTCTTCGCGACATCGAGCACCAGCACGACGTGGCCGGGGTTGCCTGGCAGGATGAAGAAGTCGCCCGCGCGGATCTCCTCCGGCTTCACGGGCTTCGACTGCTTCTCCAGGCTCACGGTGTTGGCCCAGGCGAACACGGCGTCCAAGTACTTGCGGAAGCTCGCGTGGTCCGACACGGCCTTGCTGCCCGGCGCCCACTGGATGCTCGCGCCCTGGGGCACGATGCGCTCGCCGCGCGCCCAGCGCGCCCACGGCAGCTGCATGCCCGCCGCGGCGCGGTAACTCATGTCGCGCGCGCCTTGGGACCAGCGCCACTCCGAGTGCAGGCGGATCACCGTGTCCGCGCACTGCTGCAAGTCCGCCTCGCTCACGTCGAGCGCCACCACCGCCGCGATGCGCGAGTCCGTCGCGGCGTGCAGCACGCGCCCGTCGTACGCGCGCACGGGCGTGCCGGCCGCGGCCAGCGGCAGCTCGCGCAACCAGGCGCCGAAGCTCTTCGGCTCCACCTCGACGCGCGTGAAGCCCGGCGGTGGCGCGAACCGCGCGTGCAGCGCGTCCACCGGCTTCGGCTCGAGGCTCGCGTCGGCGAGCCAAGGGTAGGCCTCGGCGCTGGGCGGTGAAGGGGGCTTCGCTGCCGTCGGCGCGGCCGGGGCCGCGGTTGCGCTCGGCGGCGCGCTCGCCGGTGCGCTCGGCGCGGGCAGCGGCTCCGCGCGCGGCGGCGGCGGCGACGGCTCGCGGCAACCCGCGAGCACGAGAGCGATGAGCTCGATGCGACGCACGACGCCTAGCCCAGGCCGCGCAGGTCGGTGGCCTCTTTCACGCGGCTGACGGCCAGCGCGAAGGCGGCGGTCCGCATCGAGCACCCGTACTGCTTCATCAGCGCTTGGATGTCCCGCCACGCCTCGACCATGTGCTTCTCGAGCTCGCGGTTCACCTGCTCCTCGGGCCAGCGGAACTTCTGCGTGTTCTGCGTCCACTCGAAGTAGGACACCGTGACGCCGCCGGCGTTGGCCCAGATGTCGGGCAGGCAGACCACGCCGCGCCGGTAGAAGATCTCGTCCGCCTCCATCGTGGTCGGGCCGTTCGCCGCCTCGACGATCCATTTCGCCTTCACCTT
>Ga0233425_10006572_pt1 | contig 17137 bp, 16 predicted proteins | sample Watercolumn_Towu_2_FD_181712 | JGI IMG/M metagenome (GOLD analysis project Ga0233425, IMG submission 181712) | Freshwater microbial communities from Lake Towuti, South Sulawesi, Indonesia - Watercolumn_Towuti2014_140_MG | ecosystem: Environmental > Aquatic > Freshwater > Lake | place... | reverse complement strand
CAACTTTCTTGAATATTAAGGGCAAGAGGAATGTCGTTACTGCTGTTCTTGCTTGCTGGGCGTCACTTTTTACGGCTCGCGCTATCTATTATCGGCAGAAGAATAAGTTTGATCACATGAGCGTTCTCATTTCTGCAATCGTGCAAAAGATGGTTAATTCTGAGCAAAGTGGAATTATGTTTACGGTAAATCCTTCTACCAATCAAGAAAATGAGATCGTGATTGAGGCAGTTTTTGGTCTTGGAGAAATGATTGTGGGAGGAGAAGTGAGTCCTGATTTGTATATTGTTGATAAGAATACGAGGGAGATCAAAAAGATTGAAGTGAAGAAGAAAGAGTTTGGTTTGTTTCGAACAGATTCAGGGAAAAATGAGAAACGGAAACTTGGTCCAAATTTACAGACTTCTCAAGTTTTAAATGAAAAACAAGTTTTGGAGTTGGCACGCTTAGGCAAAAAGTTAGAGGAACATTATGGCAGGCCGCAAGATATTGAATGGGCGGCAGAGCGGGGAGAAATATTAATTGTACAAACTCGTGCTGTTACAACGTTTAAACCAAAAGCGGTCGATCGAACTGTTGCTGTTGAGGAAACTGGAAAGATTATCCTTAAAGGAGAGACAGCATCAGGGGGTGTTTATAGTGGAAAAGTTAAGATTATTCATGAACCCTCAGAGCTTGGAAAAGTAGAGAAAGGGGATATTCTTGTTACAACGATGACAACTCCTGATATGGTTCCTGCAATGCAACGAGCTGGCGCCATCATTACGGATGAAGGCGGGATGACATGTCACGCTGCAATCGTATCACGAGAGATGGGAACGCCATGCTTGGTTGGAACGGAACACGCAATGGAAATATTGAAAGATAATGAAATTGTTACAGTTCACGCTTCTCGTGGTGTTGTTTATGAAGGAGAAGTTGTGGTGCAGCAAGATCCTAAAAAAAGTATTTCCCCCTTAGAGAGAAGTGATGTTATTACTGCTACAGAGATTAAAGTGATTATGGACCTGCCAGATATGGCACAGCGAGCTGCAGCAACGGGAGCAGACGGTGTTGGTCTTGTTCGTTTAGAGATTATGATCGCTAACGGGGGGATACATCCTGCAGAGTATATTCGTTTAGGAAAAGATGAAGATTATGTTGCATTGCTTAAAGAAGGCATCGGAAAAATCGCAAAGGCTTTTGCAGGAAAGCCTGTGTGGGTTCGGTGCTCAGATATGCGATCTGATGAATATCGTAATTTAAAAGGAGGAGATCAGGAGCCTCACGAATCAGATCCCATGATAGGGTGGCATGGCATCAGAAGACTTCTTGATGAAGAAAAAATTCTTCGAGCGGAGTTTAAAGCAGTTCGGGAATTACATTATGAGGGAATTAAGAATGTTGGGATCATGATTCCGTTTGTGATTCGAGCAGAGGAGCTGCGAAGAGCAAAAGATATAATGCGAGATCTAGGTCTTGAGCCCTGCCGACATGTTGATTTTGGTGTGATGGTGGAAACTCCTGCTGCATGTTGGATAATAGAGGATTTGTGCAAGGAGGGAATTAGTTTTGTTTCTTTTGGAACCAATGATCTTACGCAGCTTACTTTAGGGATAGATAGAAATAATGAACGGATTGCAAAGTTGTTTGATGAGATGCATCCTGCGGTTCTTGGAGAAATTTCTAAAGTGATTAAAGTTTGTAAAAAATATGGTGTTAAAACTTCTATCTGTGGACAGGCGGGCTCAAGGCCGGCCATGGCTGATTTTCTGGTTCATCAAGGAGTCGATAGTATTTCTGCCAATGCCGATGCTGTTGATAGTATTAGGATGATTGTGGCACGAACAGAGAAAAAGCTGATGTTGGAGATGGAAAGAAAAAGGTAAAAGATTATGGCTTACAAACAGGTTATTGGATGGAAAGCACTCTCTTTTTCTATTTTGTTGCTTTCTTTATCTACGGTCGGCTTATCTTATTTAACTCATAATCTTACTTTTGAATTAGGTCTTATTGCTTCGCTTTTTACATTTGTTTATGGTTTTTTTCTCAATTCTGTCTTTAAATTTTTAGATGGCAAAGCAACGCGTTTTCGAGAGAGCATGGCGGTCTTTCAAGGAACTATTTTGGCAATCGGTTCGATGATCTCTTTTTTTCCAACAGAGCAGAAAAATAATATCAAGAAAGAGTTGATCTCATTTTTGAATAAATTTATTGAAGAAAGACCGGATAATTATCATCGTACACAAAAAGGAATTCCCTCTCTCTATAGATCGTTTTCTGGTCTTAAAGTAAATAATAAAGAACAAAATAATATCCATAATCGTTTCTTTCAGCTTCTTTCAGCCATTTCTACTAGTCGAGAAAGCTTAGAGTTATTTGGTCATCGATATTTAGTTGGTGAGATGCGTCTGATTTATATGATATTTACAGGAGCACTTTCTTTGTTAATTCTTTTGCTTACATTAGGGCATCCACTTCTTCGAGTTCTTGGTGTTATTCTTGTATTACTTTTGATCTTTATTAGCAGGCTTTTGTTTATGCTTGATCGAATGGAGTATGGGGGGCGTATGTTATCGATGAGAATCTTAGGCAGCTTGTGTTGCAGTTAAAGAATATGTAAATAATTCATCAACTTATTTTTTTATTGGTATTCTCATGAATCTTTTGCATTCTAAACAGGAGATAATGACTTTTCCTTGCCTTGTTCTGACCCTTGCATTGACTCCTTGTTGCAAATATTTGTAACAATTTTTACAGAAACGACGCTTTAATTCAAGTGGTATTCTTGATTTTGTTTTCATGGCAATTTTTCTGGCTAAAGCAACGTAGCGATGCGAAAGAGAAGGATTTTTTTTGAAAGATTTTTCTGCCTCATTGAAGAGAATGATAATACGCTGCAACGCAATGTTTTTTTGTTCGTTTTTAGTAAGTGAAGGTTTGGACATTATTAACAGTTAATTGTCCTTTCTTTAAAAATTGTACTTTAATACCACACAAAGAAATATAAAATAACGATTCTTTTGCGTTATAATGGTAAAGGGAAGACCAGTAAAAAGCCAAATTAGGCAGAATATTGTTGAAATTTTGCATTATTTAGGAAAAGGTTATGGTTATGAAATTTCGAAGATTCATAATGCTGTTTTTCCTCCTGTGACACAGCGACTTATCTATTATCATCTTCGTAAAGGCATTTCAACTAAAGAGATTGCAGTGTATAAAGTAGAACAAGAAAAAGGAGATTTTTCCTGGGGAAATGTTGTTGAGAAAACTTATTATCGATTGGGACTAACTGGCAATCCTAAAGGAGATGAAAGGGTAAAAAATTTCTTGAAATCATGGAAAAGGTAAGTTTTTCGGAGAAAGTCTATGCATTGTGTAATGGTACCTTCTGGAAAGGTCACAACTTATGGAGAGATTGCTCACACGCTTGGAATAAAAGGATATCAAGCAATCGGGAAAGCGCTCAAGTGCAATCCTTATGCTCCAGATGTGCCGTGCCATAGAGTCGTTAGAAAAGATGGTTCTTTAGGTGGTTTTAAAGGAAGCTTAATGAATGAAGCGATTTTAGAAAAGAAGAGGTTGCTTAACGCAGAGGGAGTTATTTTTGAAGAGGGTAAAGTTGATTTAACTAAGTGTTTTTTTTCGTTTTCAAAATTTTCTCTCGAAAATAACTCTTCGAAAGATATTTAAAATAAGCTTTAGAATTTAGTTTTATGGTTGTTATCTCCCGCTTTTATGGTACTTTATTAGAGAAAAGACCCCTTACATCTAGTGTTCTTCTTCTTTCATTTAGGATTCCAGAAGGATTTACATTCAAAGCGGGGCAGTATGTGATACTTTCGATGATGCAGGGAGAGGAGAAGAAGTTTAAACCTTATTCTATATTAAATCCTCCTTCTAAGAAAGGGGTGATTGATCTTTGTGTTAAGATTATCGATGGAGGTTTTGCGTCACAAGGGTTTAAACTTATGACTGTTGGACAAGAAGTTGAAATAAAAGGACCATTTGGTCATTTTGTGTTTGATCAGGAAAGCAGTCTCAATGAACATTGGTTTATTGGAGCAGGGACAGGGATTGCACCTTTGTATTCGATGCTCAAAGAAAATTTAGATTCTAATTTAGAGAATAAATTTAGACTGATTGTTGGTTTTAGATCAAAAGAGGATCTTCTGTTTCATGAGGAATTAAATTCACTTTCTTTATCCCATAAGAATTTCATTTATCTCCCCACTTTAAGTCGCGAAGAAAGGAGTGAATGGAAAGGTGCTCGTGGACGGGTGCAGCAGCATCTTGGCAAAGATTTGCAGAAAAAAGTCTTTTACTTATGCGGTCTTAAAGAGTTAGTGCTAGAGACAAAGGAGTATCTATTACAGCAAGGGATTGACCCGGTCCGAATTAAATTTGAGCGATATAATTAGATGTGCGAGTAAAGTTTTTATAGCAATCCAACAATATAGTAAACCAACTAAGTAATTCAGTGTTTAATTGGTTGGTTTACTATTACTTGCCGACAGCAAGTCACGAACGATAGTGACTTGAGTCGCAAGAAATGCGACAACGATCGCATTTCTTCGCAGAAATGAAGTCGTTGCTTCATTTCTTGCGTCCAACACAAACAGCAATTCTTTCCATCGTGGAAAGTCACGAGCAAAGCAACTTGATATATTGTTGGACGACTATATTTTTTGAGGTTTGATATGGACATTCAATTTGGCTTAGAATTGGACTTTAGTAAAGACGTTTTAGTGTATGGATTATGGGATGAATCCAAAGAGATTATATTCGATAAGGAATTAAACGACGATTTTCAGCTTCTTCTGGAAAGAAAAATTTTTTCTCCTTCTTTTGGAGAAATTTATACTGCTCGAGCAAGCAGCTTATCTTTTCAGAAAGTTTTTTTTCTTGGGATGGGAAAACAATCTGAGTTTACGTTAGAGCGGTTAAGAAGGTTACTTGGAAAAAGTGTAAAGCTTGTTAAAAGTGTGATGCTTGATTCTTTTACTACTAATATTTTAGATCTTATTGCGTTAGATAAAAAATATGACCCTCAGTTGATAGGAAGAGCAGTTTCAGAAGGTTTAATGCTGAGCAATTATCAGTTTATCAACTATCTTTCTTTAGAGAAGAAAGCTAAAAAGAAAATGATCTCATCCGTTTTTTTGCAATGGTCTTGTGATAAAAAAGAGTTGGAGAAAGGGATTAAAGAGGGTATTGTTCTGGCAACTGAGACAAATTTTGTTAAAGATATTGTTAACGAACCGGCAGGTGTGATGACCCCTGACTATTTGGAAGAAGTTGCGCAGAAGATGGCAGCTGAACTTCACTTTAAGATAACTGTTTTACGCGGTGAAGATCTAAAAAAAGAAGGGCTTTGCGCGTTGTACGGGGTTGGTGTCGGAAGCACTGCTCTTCCTCGACTTCTTATTTTGGAATATAATGGCGGCGGCGAAAAAGTTGCGTTGATAGGAAAAGGAATCACGTTTGATAGCGGTGGATATAATCTGAAAATGACTAATTTTATCGAAACGATGAAGTATGATATGGCAGGAGCTGGAGCTATTCTTGGTGTTCTTAAAGCGGCAGCTGTTCTTGGTCTCAAAAAGAATCTAATCGGTGTTATTCCTGTTGCAGAAAATTTAGTGAGTGGCTGTGCTCAAAAACCAGGTGATATTGTCCGCGCATATAATGGAAAGACAATTGAAATTACCAATACAGATGCAGAAGGAAGACTTATTTTAGCAGATGCCCTCTCTTATACAGAGGCAAAATATCATCCAACAACAATGATTGATGTTGCAACGTTGACAGGTGCATGTGTGGTGGCATTTGGCTATTATGCGGCAGGGTTAGTTGGGAAAAATAAAGAGTTACTTGACCTGCTTGTTGATGCTGGTGAGAAAAGCGGCGATCGAGTGTGGACGATGCCTTTTTATGAAGAGTATCATGATTGGATGGATGGAAATATCAGTGATTTGCGCAATACAACAGGACGTGCTAAAGGTTATGAAGGCGGTTCTATTTTAGGAGGGGTGTTTCTGAGTAAGTTTGTTTCAGAAGCACGCTGGGCCCATCTTGATATTGCCGGAACTGGCTTTTTGGTAGAGGAGAGTGATTATGCGCAAAAAGGAGCTACAGGAGCAGGCGTTCGTGTTTTGATGTATTGGTTGATGAAAACAACTCCTTATTCAATCCAAGAAAAGTTTAAATAAACAATAATTTTTTTGATTATTATGAACTCTAAAGAAGGCTATATCGATTTAATTTTATTTTCTCTTTTTATTGGAACAGTTGGTATTTTTGTTAAGTTATTACAGAATTTCAATGTTCATACCATCATTTTTTTTCGTTATTTCATAGCTACTCTCTTTATCTTTCTTGTTGCTATTTTTGGAAAAAAGTGGAGAGAATTATTATTAACTTCTCCTTTTAAGACGCTGTTGGTAGGTTTGTCTTTAGGTATTGCCAGTCTGTTTTATTTCTCTGCAATACTAAAAACATCTATATCAAACGCCGTTTTTTTATTATATACTGCCCCCATTTTCTCTGTTTTATTAGCAAAATTATTTTTTAAAGAAAAAATTCAAAAAGAGACCATTATAGGAATCATTATTACGTTGGTTGGAATTGTTTTTATTTTAGATCCAAGAACTTTCTCTTTTAGTTCAACACAAACCATTGGAAATTTAATGGGTCTTGCTTCAGGATTTTTTTATGCAGCTCAAGGATTGCTTGCAAAAGATATTATGAAGAAAGTTTCAGGTTATTATACTGCCTTTTGGCAGTCTCTTATTATTACCATTATGTTTCTTTTCTTTGTGAAGATTGGATCGGTTCAAATTGCTATTAATCATTGGTGGAAATTTTTAGGATTAGGCATTTTAGGTGCCGGTATTCCAACAATCTTATTTATGAGAGGGATTCAAAAAGTGCCTGCACAACAGATATTTATCATTACTTCTTTAGAACCTTTAATGGGAACAATCTTTGCGCTTCTTTTTTTGAGAGAGTTTCCTACTTTTATGACTTTGATTGGCGCTTTTTTTATATTTTATGGGGTGTATAGAATTACTTACTCAAAAGCCAGAAGTCCATATAATGAAGTTGGTACTTAAGACCATTTAAAAAAGGAGTTAATTTAATAAAGTACTGTTTTCTTGAGCAAACTTATGGAAAATGTGATTATTTTAGGGACGGGTATTGCAGGCCTTACTGCTGCAGTTTATACCGCTCGTGCAAATTTGAACCCCCTTGTTATTTCTGGCCCAGAGGATGGAGGCCAATTGACGCTGACAACTGATGTTGAGAATTTCCCTGGCTTTCCTGATGGTGTTAAAGGTCCAGAACTTATTGAGAATACAAAAAAGCAGGCGGCACGTTTTGGCGCTCGTTTTAAAGTTGATTGGGTTACGGATTTCAAAAAAATGAAAGATGGATTTGAATTGAGTTTGGGGAATAAAGAAAATATACAAACAAAAACAGTTATTGTGACAACTGGCGCATCTGCCAGGTGGCTTGGTCTTCCTTCGGAAGAAAAATACAAAGGAAGAGGTGTTTCAACCTGTGCCACTTGCGATGGCGCGTTCTATAAAGGAAAAGAAGTGGTTGTAATAGGCGGTGGAGATAGCGCGATGGAAGAATCTAACTTTTTAACAAAGTTTGCAGATAGAGTTACGGTAATCCATCGACGGGCAGAATTTAAAGCTTCTAGAATTATGCAAGATCGTTTTTTTAAAAACCCAAAATGCGCTGTAATCTGGAATTCAGAGGTTGTTGAAATAGTGGGTGATGGAAAGTTAGTCAAAGGCGTTAAAATTAAAGATCACAATACTAAAAAAATTCATGATGTTATGTGCAATGGTGTGTTTCTTGCAATAGGCCATGTACCTAATACTGTTTTGTTTAAGGGAATTTTGGATTTAGATGAGGGTGGTTATATAAAGACAGATCGATTTATGCATACTTCTGTTCCGGGTATTTTTGCAGGAGGTGATGTGCAGGATGTTCGTTATAGGCAAGCAATTACGGCTGCAGGAACAGGATGTCAAGCAGCAATTGAGGTGGAAAAATACTTAGGTGAACGAGAGGAATAAAATGTCAGTTTATTTTAAAATTGGGAAATATGATTCAGAATCTGCACGAGAGAGAGTAATTGATACTCTCAAAAAAGTTGGATTTGATCGGCAAACAGATACTCGTTGTGAATGGACACTTACTGGGATGGAAATAGGAGTAAATCTTAGTAATTCTTTAGAGGGCTATATTCAAATAGTAGGAAGAACAGATCATCTTTCTAGAGAAATTAGTAAGGGAGATATTTCTCATCAATCTAAAGAATATGATCTTTTGGGAAGGCTTGCTTCAAAATTAAATCCTTCTGTGATTGTCAATGATTATTCCGTTCCTCTTTATAGTGATTTGCTTAGTGCTGCAAGAACTGTAAGAGGAGGATAATATTTTTTTGATTCTTAATTTCTATTCTCTTTTATTTATCTCTCTATTTTCTCCTAATCGGAAATAACGGCTAAGTTTTTCAACTCCATGTACTTTTTCCCATTCAATGAGGTCTTTTACCATCTGTTCATCTGAGGGTAAATCTCTTATCGTTTTATTTCTTACAAGAGCAAGTCCTTGGGTTTGATGACCAATTGTAGAAAGTCGTTCATTTAATAAAAGCCCTTCTGTGCTCTGTCCAATACGTGCTAATGGACGAGCATGCGCATAAAAAGAAAGAAGAATGTGAGAGCTATTAGCATCTTCCTTGCTAATTCCAACACCATGTTGTCTTGAGCGGTATTCTGCAATCTCGTAATCTGCAAACTCACCAGTCTTGAAAATAATCTGTCCTTCCTCAATCTTAAATGGAACGATTTGGTTTTGTTCATTTAAATAATAGATATTGCATTTTTCTGAATCAAGCAGTAGTGTTAAGAAATCAGCACAAGGATGTGGCCCTATACGCGTTACATTGCGCACTATTCTCCCTTTTGTCCGAATATCAATTGTGGGAATATCATTGACTTTCTCTCCTGTTAACGTGGTAATATTTCCGACTAATGATGCTCTTACGATATCTTTTTCAGCTATTGCTGTAAAATAATTAAGTCTTAGGACATGATCTCCCCAAGCTATCTTAGAAGCGTATTGTCCAAACCATTCTCCTCGAGCTTGCGCTATTTTTTCCAATGCTGTTAGAACGACTTCTTCTAATAGAGAAACCATCTCTTCTCCAAGCGTAATGAGGGGATTTTCTTTTTCGTAAGTAAGATGTTTATTTGGAAGGTAAAATAGAGGACGATAACGTTCTAAGGGATGTCTGTCTGCTTCTTTTTTAAAGCCTGAAGGAAGAGCCTGACCGATCATGAAATATTCCCACCATTGTGTTAGTTGGTCTTTAAGCTGTTGTTCTTTTCCCATGGGAACGTATCCCCTCTGTCCCCTTGCATGTTCTGGACTGAAAAGTCTTTTTTGATCTTCTTCTTGCTCCATAAATTCACAGATTTTAGGATAAAGTTCCTCTTTTACTTGGCCTATTGTTCTGTTACCAGATAGATTAAAGTGATCATATTGTGTTACAGCAGCAAAGCCATATTCTCTGAAAGAGTGATCAATCTTGGATCCAAAGAAAGCATTATCACAAGGAATGTTATCAAAATGAGGTATTTTGTACATTTTTAATAGATTAGAACCTCTTATTAGAATCTTTGGGAGTAATTTTCAAAATACGGTGCTAGTTCTTCTACAAGGTCTCTTACTGTTTTTAATCTAAATCGTGCTTTTCCTTTTTCTGAGATGAAAGGATCTCCTTCTTGTGATAAAATGTTTTGAAAAGAAGTAGTGGCAGAACAAAAAGGTGGCAGGCGGTTTTGCTGGATTCTTACTTTGAGTTCTTCAAAGTCGTCTGGTGTTTCAACATGAAGTCCCGTCGCTTTGTAACCCGTTATTCCTGCTGCCAGAAAACGTGTTAAACCATCTACAAGATAGAGTTTGTTTTCTGTTAATGATGTTGTGGTTTTAAATTTCTCTAATTCTTCTATATCTTTGGAATAATCTTTTAGAAGAGGACCTTTTTTGTTTTGAATATGGGTGTAATGTTCAATTAGTCGGTTAAGTGTAGGAGACTGCACGATGTTTAATGCAAGCAGTTTTGCTTCAACAACAATGATAGGAGGCAAATCGTTGCCATGTGTTTGTTCAAAATGACGAACAGCATTCTCTAAGTTAAATCTGTCTTTTGGAGCTTCCCTTAAAGTGTAAACTTGTTCTGGGGTTAAATATACTTTTTTCATTCGTTTGTAAAAAGAGATTTGTTTTATAAATATTTCTATTTGTAACTACTTTAAGCTAGGAACATTTTTGCCACAAAAGATATAAATCATTTATTTCTGAGTATTAATGATGAAGCGTGTTTTTATTGTTCATGGGTGGAGCGGATTTCCTAATGAGGGGTGGTTTCCCTGGCTTAGCAATGAATTGAAAAATCTTGGATGTGATGTTTTTGTTCTTTCGATGCCGCATCCTAATGAACCAACAATTGATGATTGGGTTGAATTTTTGCGAAAGAATGTTGGAATAGTTGATAGAAATACTTATTTAGTTGGACATAGTATCGGATGTCAAACGATTTTGCGGTATTTAGAAGGATCAGGTAAGAGTGAGAAAGTAGGGGGTGTTGTGCTTGTTGCGGGGTGGGTTCATTTACTCCCTTTAGCGTTGGAAGAAGAAGGTTCACTTTCTATTGCAAAAGAGTGGCTTAAGACACCGCTTGATTGGAATGCAATTAAATCTCATTCTGTCTCTTTTTCTTACATTGCATCTTCTGATGATTATTTTGTTCCTCTAAGTGATTGTGATATATTCAAAGAAAAACTGGGTGCTAAGGTTCTTGTTGTTGAAAAGGGAGGACACTTTAGCGGTTCCGATAATATTGTTATGTTGCCAGAGGCATTGTCTGAATTAAAGAGAATGATGAATAATATTCTTAAATAATTAGCAATTTTTCTTTTTTATGGCAATTCCTCTTTGTCCTTATTTTAAGAAATGCGGCGGATGCAGCGCGCAGCATATCGATTATAAGCTGCAGCTCGACAATAAGAAAAAACAATTGATAGATTCCTGTAGTTTTCAGGAAGTTAAAGTATTTTCTGATGAACCTTATCATTATCGAAATCGCATGGATTTTGTGTTTCATGCAAAAGGTCTTGGACTGCGAGCTTTTGGAAGAAGCAGTGAGATTATTGATATTTGTGAATGTGTTATTGCTGATGCGGTTGTAAATAAGCTACTTTCTGAAGTTCGAGATTATTTTAAAGGAGTTGATTATTTTGATTTACGAAGAAAAAGGGGAACTTTTTTTTCTGTCATCATCCGATCTAGCTTGATTGGCGATTCTGCTCTTTTCTTTATTTTAAATGAAAATTCTCCTGCGCTTATGGAAGCTTTTGAGAAGATACGTTTGTTTGCTCTAAGAAGTAGTGCCAAAAATATTCTCGTTGGTGTTGGTGGTTCTGATAAAGAAAGTTGTTTCCCAGAAGAATATGAAGTTATCAAAGGGGAGGAATTTATGGTTGAAGAATTTCTTGGAAAAAGGTTTTGTTATCCCATTTTTGGTTTTTTTCAGAATAATCCTATTATGGCAAGAAAGATGCAGGAGTATGTTCAAAAAATCCTTGAATGCAACAAGACGCTCAATGCTTCTTTGCTTGATCTTTATGGAGGAGTTGGGACGTTTGGGATTGCAAATGCTGATTTGTTTCATGCTGTTACGATTGTTGAAAGCGTTCCTGCTTCGATCAAGATGGCTGAGCAGAATGTTTTGTTTAATAATACGTTGAATGTTAAAAGAGTTGTTTTAGATGCGCAGTATATTAAAAGGCTGTCTTTTTTCGGGCGACTTTTTGTGATTACAGATCCTCCACGAAGTGGAATGCATCCAAAGACGATCGCATATCTAAATGAAATCAAGCCAGAGGTTATTATTTATATTTCGTGCAATGTCGAGCAGCTTTCAAAAGATCTGATGAAGTTTCATGATTATGAAGTAAAGAGTGCGGCTTTGTTTGATCTATTTCCGCAGACAACACATAGCGAAGCGGTAGTGGAGTTGAGAAAGAAAACACTTTCCAAGAAGTGATGGAAAAAATAAAAAACTTGCCAAAGACACAACAATCTTTATAAATAACCCCCTGTTTTAAGCAAATATGGAAGCAATAGTCATGCATTTTAGGCAAGGGCGGCATCACGTCAACCCAAAACAGATAATTCTCAAAGTAGCAGAAACACCAGAAGAAGCAGTCAAAGTCTTAGGAAAAACCGTAAGCTGGACATCACCTTCAGGAAAAACGATTTCCGGAAAAATTTCAGCGCTCCACGGAAGAAAAGGCAATGTCAGAGCAATCTTTACCGACAAAGGTCTTCCCGGTCAATCTTTAGGTCAAAAAGTTAAAGTGCAGTAGAAAAAAACAATTATTTTTATAGTTCTAAGAAAAGGAGATTATGTGATTATATTAATCTCAACTCAAAATCATTGGAATGAACCAAGTGGAATAACTTCTTTTATCAAAGATTATTCTTCAAAGATGAAATATAATGCTCTGATTCTAAAGAGAGATAACATTGTGAGCTCATATTATCTAAACAATAAAAAAGTTGATGATATTAAACAGATAATTGCTGAAATAAAGCCCGTTATAGTGCATCTTCACTCCCCATTAGATTCATCAAGATATGGGGGTATAATTAATCAGTTAGATGAACAAAACATTCCATCAATCTATTTCTGTCACTCATCTATCAGAGAAGAGATACAAGAAGAAACACAAAGAGAAAAATCAAACAATCCTTTTTTTCTGCAAAAACTTCAAGCGCAGGAAGAATTATTTGAAAAATGCAGTATAATCATTTTTTTTAATAACCATCAGAAAAAAATCGCAGTGAATGATAACAAAAAATGGGAAAAAAAAAGCAAGGTTATTTATCATGGCACAGAAAAAATAGACCAAGTAAAGCAAAAAAATAAAACAGAGGATAATTACAAGATAATATTATATTGTGGACGTTTTGCAAAAGAAAAGGGAATAATAGATTTGGCAAAAGCATACAAAAAGATAGCAACAACAGAAACAAAATTAATGTTAGTAGGTTATGCCAAAGAAAGTGATATTACCATAAACATCAAAAAAATATTAAAAGGCACGAACTATGAAATTAAAGAATGGATCAGCAACCAGCAAGAATTATCAATTATTTACCAACACGCGAGTGTCGTTGTCCTGCCAAGCCATTACGATTCATTTAATAGAACAGGCATCGAAGCCCTCGCTCACAATACCCCATTGATTGTAAGCGATATACCTTCTTTTCAGGAGATTTATTTAAATAAAAATTGTGCAACGCCATTCAAAAAAAAGAATATCAATTCACTTGTAAAAGCAATTAGACGAACAATTTCAAAACCAAAAATAGATATTTTCCCTAAAGAATATGATCTCAAAACAATGATAACAGTGATTGAAAAGATAAACAAAAAAATCAAACTATAAAAATTAACTTTTCCCGCTTTCAATAGCCCAATATTCATCTAATTTTTGAACTAACTCATCTAACTTATCTAATTCAAACTTATGAGTAAATTCATAAGTATGCATCAATATTTCACAAGGATCAGTATCCCACCAAGCATCAAAAAAAGGCCTGTTTCTTCTTTGTATTGCTAAAGACGCAACAGACTTAGCGTTAGCGCGTGGTGAGAAATCAGTTCTCCACATTCGCCATGCAAATAAAGGATTTATCTTTATAGCTAAATATTGTAATCGTTTAGACTTCGCTCGAGTGAATGTATCATCACCATAAATAAAACCACCACCCCCCGTAGTACGACCATATTGTACCATATAATCATCATCTTTAAACACTAATCTTATAAGATATTCAAAGAAAGAAAGTTCACGTAATACTGCCTCATCTGAATAATAATTAGAGATGTGTTGAGGATGTTGTGAAGGAGGATGAATTATTGCAGCATGATAGCCAAAATGTTCCTGCAACTTTGTTTTATAATTTGTACCATATCTTTTTTTATAATGGTCTAAAATCCACTTCCCAGCACTAAATGCTTCCTTCTTCATTAAAGAAGTAATAAACTCAGAAACAGGTATCTTGCCACGATTTGCTTCAAACCAATCCATCCAACGAGCATCAACAATAGTTGATTTGATAGGAACATCCTTTGTCTCTCCAGAACGCGAAAATGTACATCCCATTTTTTTTAATGTTTTCTTCATGAAAAACTTAGACCCCATCAGATAAAAACGATAATTTTCTATACCTAATTTTTTCATTTGTTGAATAATTTTAACTGCATCTAATAAACTGCCATCAAAAGAAAAAAGGATATCTTTATTCCAAGAATGAGCAGTTGCAGGAGCAGAAGGTATAATCTCTCTCAATGTTGGAGTAGTAAATTGATGTTCGGGTAAAGTGAGTACTTCAATATTAGGCTTTCTGTGTTTTGTTGCACTCACATAAACCTCTTGATGATCTTTAATAAATCGCTTTAATGAGTAACGTTCTTCTACTTCATCTTTAATAACGTGAATACGGGCTTTTACTTCAGTTTCATGATTTATAAAGTAGTCAAACGCATTTAAGATATTCTCTGGATTATCAGTATTACCAAAAAAGGAAAAAGTACTCTCCCCTGTAATGATAGGAGTTCCAAGCATTAATGCTTCAAGAACAGTGATGGAATAGAGTTCCTGTTCTAAAAGAGGATAAATTAAAATATCACCTGCTTTATAATAGACTGTTAACTCTTCTGGAGAAAGCCATTCGATAATCTCAATTTTGTCAGAAAACAGGAGATCTAATCCATAACTCTTTGCCAAATCCATAAAGCCATCCTTCTTAGGCCCAATCATCAACAATTTAACATTTGGGTAACGAGAAGCGATAAGGTTAAAGCTTTTAAACAAAAGGTCTGGCCTTTTTTGAGCTTCAATTCTTCCCACATGAAGAATGATTTTCTCACCCGAAGGTGCGATGACCTTGCGAACAGCAGCAGCTTTTGCATCCACATCATGAGGAATATGCTTTCGAATATCGGTCCCATTAGGGATTGCAACAACTTTATCAGTCAATTCAGGAAACATAATTTGAAACGCTTTGCGATGAGTTTCACTGATAGTAATAATCATATCAACCTTATGGATACAGGATAATTGACCAGTTCGGTCATCTTTATAATAGTCAGTTTTAATTTTATCCAAAGCAGGAAGAGCCAATTCTCCTCTCAATAACTGCCCCTGCATTCCTTTTGTCAGTGGTTTAAAAAAAACAAGCTGATGTAAAGTATAGACAATAGGTGGATTGCCAAGGATATTCATTATAGGAGTAAGAGAACCATCAATTTCATAAGTATGAGTATGAAGATGTATAACATCAGGAATGAAATGAAATTCTTCTTTTAATTGGACTAAAAGGCGATCAAAGCTGTAAGAAACAGTCAGCTTTTTCCCATCAACATCATGAAGATTATAAGGAGAACTAGATACTTTAACGCTATCACTTAAAAATCGATCAAAGTAATTATAATTGTTAAACCAATGGGTAATAACATAAACATTGAATTTTTTTCTATCGATACTTTGTAATATTGATTTGGTAACAGAAACAACACCGCTGCGCAATTCAAAAGGGATGCCCAACATTAATACATTTATTCTTTTTCCGTAAACTAATTCTTGAAGCTTTGCAAGAAGAGCAGGTTTGGATTTTGAACTTTCATCTTTTAGGTCAACAACAACCTTCTCCATCTCTTTTTTTTTGATGTCAAGAGCATCGTTTAATCCAGTAACATAATATTTTGTTTCAAATTCAACAAATGATTGAACTGCCAAAAAAGCTTCCTGAGTTGTATTGATCAACGTTTCTCTTCTTTTCGAATCTTCTAATAATTTTACCTCATCATCACTTATTTTTTTTCCATCTTTAACTTTATGGATAACAACCAAAATGGGCTGCTGTAAAACAATAAGTCCATTAATTAGTTTGAGAAGAGTTTTAATTGCTGACAAAAATAAGGATGGATCAATTTCTAAAGCACTCATTTTAGAAAGGGTGAGTTGAAGAACTTCAAGTGTCTGTTTCGTTCGAAAGGTAATTCTGCTCAGATCGATGAGCTTGTCACGATTATTCTCTTCGCCGCTTCCAGAACCTGCTATTCGAATCCAATAAAAACCGACAAGGGGATTGATTTTATTCTCATCCTTTAAAACAAACTGATAGTATCCCTTTAATTTTGACAAAGAAGTGTTGACAAAATCAAGATGAGTTCTCAGAAGATCATAATCTCTTTTTAATTTAACATAATCTTCTTCAAGAAGAGAGCGTTCTCGTAAACTTAAATCTTTAGCAGATTTACCTACAACCTTCCCAGAAAGCGCCCTTCTCACCAAAATGATTTGATTTTCTATTATTTCTTTTTGTTTCTGTGTATGTGCTTGCCGTAAATTAAGCTGTAACAACTCAAGCTGTTTCATCAAACCTTCTTGTATATTAACACCTTCAAACGCTTGCTTCATTGCCGCTTCCGTCTGCTTAAGCAGAGCCGTCATATCAATCATGCAGGTCCATCCCCCCGATTATATCGATCAAAAAAATCAATCCGATAATTGTTAAAATCAACATAAACGTTAGAGATATTAACAACCAGAGTATTAAAACGTGTCTGTTGTGAAGCATTTATAGAAAGAAAACCGGGATCTCTCCTAATAGAATCACAGAGTGTATCGATTCTTGTTCTTAAAGAAGCAAGAAGCCGCGCAGAATCAACAACACGCTGCCAAAGTGCCGCGCTAACCGGTGGAAGTGGTGATCCATAACCTCCTAAAGAAGCTAAAAAATCATGATGTGCTTGTAAAACAGCATTGCCATATCCTTTAAAACGAACAAATTCGGCACTATAATCTCTCAATAATTGATCTAACTCATCAAGTTTTGTTCCAAAATCAACAACTCTTCCTCCCCCGCCCCCAGAGCTTCCTCCTCCAGAACCACCACCCCCTCCTGTTCGAGTTTTATCCCACAAAGATTTAACCCAATCCCAAAAACCACCTGTCCTTTCACCACCCCCAGAATCATCTGAACGAATGAAAATTAA
>Ga0233425_10006571_pt1 | contig 17138 bp, 10 predicted proteins | sample Watercolumn_Towu_2_FD_181712 | JGI IMG/M metagenome (GOLD analysis project Ga0233425, IMG submission 181712) | Freshwater microbial communities from Lake Towuti, South Sulawesi, Indonesia - Watercolumn_Towuti2014_140_MG | ecosystem: Environmental > Aquatic > Freshwater > Lake | place... | reverse complement strand
GGATGGTGACCCGGCGGTCGACGCGCACCGACTCGTGGTAGTTGCCGGCGCGGAGCACGACGGTGCCGCCACTCGGCGCCAGGGTCAAGGCGCGTGCGATCGTGCGGACCGGACTCGCCGCAGTTCCGCTTGCGGCGTTGTTGCCGTTGGGCGAGACGTAGATCGCGCCGGTCGGCAGTGGGTAACTGGCCTGTCCGGGTCCGACCGAGCCGTAGCTGCCGGCGACGCCGAGGCCGAGCGACGACGGCGTGGCGAGCGTGGCTCGGGTGATGGGGCCGTCGCCTCCGAGGTCCTGCACGCCGATGTCCTCGACGAGGGCAGGTTCGGGCGAGGGTTCCGGCGCGGTGGGTACCGGTGCCTCGGCACCCGCGGCACTCACCGAGATGTCGTCGACGAGGACCTGCACCGGTCCGTTGGTGGTCGCCCGCGCGGCGTAGCCGCGGACTCCGACTCCGGTTCCGGAGAGCGCGGCCGAATCGGTGTTCGACACGCTCCAGGCCTCGGGTTCGGGCGCGTCGACGACCCACACCTTGGCGTGCAGTTCGACGGGCCCGGCACCGCTGACGCGCAACAGAGCGGCGTAACGCCGCGCCGGCGCGTACGAGATGCCGTCGAGGAGTTGCTCGGCGCCGAGGATGGTCTCGCCTTCGCCCGCAACGAAACGAGCAAGCGCGATATGCACCGCACCGGTGCCGTCGAAGCGGACCCGGGCGCGGTACTCGCCGCCGGCGTCGTGACGCGCGAGCAGCGAGACGGCTTGACCGAACCCTTGGGCGGGCCGGTCGATGCCGAACGTCGCGCGCACGTCGACGTCGGCCGTTGCACCGTCGATCACACCGGCGCGCGAGCGTCCGGCGGGCACCGACATGATCCCGAAGCCGTAGGCAGTCGACAGATCGCGCTCGATCGGCAGGGCGCGCCAATCGGCGTCAGGGTTCGCGCTGTGCTCGGGAGTCCCCCAACCGTTGGTCAGGTTGCGGGTGAACGTGTCGCCGATCAAGGCGGTGTTCGCCCGACCCGAATCGACGGTGGTGAGGAGCAGGCTTCCGGCGAGGCTCACAGAAACGATCGCGAATCCCACCAGCGTGATGCGCGGTCGGCGATTCCACCAGGTGCTCCGCCGCACCAGGGTTCCGGATCGGCGACCCGCCAAGTTCACGAGGCGCCGGTGACGATGTGGAGGTCGATGTGGAGGTTTGGTCGACGCCAGTCGCGTCGACGAACGATGTGGGGGTCGCGGACGAGGTGTTCGCATATTGCGTTCTTCTCCGGGCTGGGGATTGGGACGCACGCCACTTTCAGTGGTCGCTGACCATACTCGGCAGTTCCGGAAGGCATTGAAGCCCGCCGGCCCGATTTCACGCGGGAAGATCGCGCGGCGAACCCGCAAACCCCTCTCGATGCCCCCAAACCGACCGCGAAACTCAGGACGTTTCGTCTTGAAAAGGAGCGGAAGAATTGGAAATTACGTGCGTCGGATTTGACCACTTCCAGTGGTCGAGGTCCCTTCCGAGCAGTGCCGCCAGCCGGTCGATGTCCGCCGCGAACACCTCGTCGAGGCGGGCGCGCTGCGCCGGTTCGAGCCGCGGCGCGTCGTCGAAGGGGCGCACCTGGCGCTGTAGCCAACTGAACGGCGCGCCGAGTCCGATCCGCTTGGCGCCCTGCACGGTGCGCTCGAGCGTTCGGCTCCGTCGCAGTGCGACCCGCGCGCGCATCACGGAGCGGTTCAAGCGCGGGTAGCGGTGCTGGCCGGTCTCGTTGGCGCGCCGGCCGGGGTCGCTCGGAGTGCGCGCGTCGACTCCGATGTGCGCGTGGAGTTCGGCAAGAAACCGCGTCGGCTCGTCGCGCAGGTCGTCGTAGAGCCAGACGCGCAACTCGGGCGCGCCGAAGTGTTCGAACCAGCGCTCGATGGCCGGCGAGTTGTGGCAGCGCTCGAGCAGGTAGGGGTAGCGCTCGAGTGCTTCGGCGAAGTCGACGCGCGCGATCTCGCCCTTCTGCGTCGCGAACAAGTACATCGACCAGAGCCGGTCCTGGGGCCGGCGCACGATCGAGAACAAGTTCACGTCGGGATACGCGGCCCGCACCCGGGGCGGCGCGGCGCGACTCGTGAAATAGCTCGGTGTGATCTCGCCGCGGACCTGGTCGGGGTCTGCCCCAATGAACTGGTCGTGATACCAATCGAGCGGTTGCTCGGATCGCAGGTTCACCGATCCCGGCGGACCGTAGAGCTCCTCGTCGAAGTAGTGCAGTTCCTTCTCGTCGGGCATGAACACCTGCGGGTGGGCGCGCAGCTGTTCGTACACCCACGTCGTACCGGCCTTGCCCGGTCCGATCCCGATGAAGTCGGGCCCGGGTCGATCGTGCCGTCCGCTCGGCACACCGTTCAGCGCGGCGTTCACCGCGGCGACGCTACGCAAGGCTCAGGTCGTCGGCGTGTCAATCGTGACGGTGCTCCAGTGGCCGACGTCGTCATACAGGGTGAGCGTGACCGGGTATGTCCCGGCGTCGCTGAAGACGTGCGCGGGTGTGAGTGTCCCGGTTGCCGTGCTCCCGTCGCCGAAGTTCCACTGGATCGTCGTGATCGTCCCGTCGGGATCGGCTGACGCGAGAGCATCGAAGGCGCAGTCGAACCCGATACACGTCGCAGCGAAGGTCGCCGCAGGCGGCTGGTTGATGCGGTCGATCACGAGGTCGTCGAAGGTGAAGGTCACCGGCGCGTTGCTCGTCGAGCCCGAGAGGTACGTCGTGAGGCCCGAGAGGCCTGCGGTCTGGAGCGCGGCGGTTGCGTCGCTGGTCTGCACGGTCCAGATGCTCGGCTCGGCGTCGGTCGCGAGCCACAGGCGCGCCCGCAGCGTCGTCGGCGCCGCGCCCTGGACCTCGAACCGGACTCGGTACTGCGTGCCGGCCGCGTGGCTGATCCCGCTGACAACCGCCTCGGTCAGGACGGTCTCGCTCCCGGTGGGTCCGGTCCGGACCAGCGCCAAGCGAACGACCGAGCCGGTGAAGCGGGTGCGGGCGCGGTACTCGCCCGCGCCGCTGACGAACCGTGAGGTCAGGGAGGCCATCTGCGAACCGCCCGAGGCCGCCTTGTTGGTCAACAGCGTCACGACGCTCGAGATGTCGCGCGGCATCGTGGTCGACAACCGCGCTCCACGCGTCACGCCGGCGGTCGGAACCCTGATCGTCCCGACCACCCCGTCGGCCGAGAACGCCGCGTTCCACGACGTGTACAGCGCGTTCCAGGTCCCGCCGAGCGGCGCGGTCCCCCAGCCGTTCGCCGTCGTGCGTGCGAAGCCGTCGCTCCCGACGGTCGGGTTGTTCGCCGCGGGCGCGACGACGACGTGGTGCACGGTCGACGCGGTGGCGTTCTCGTTGTCGGTCACAAGCAGGCGTACCGGGTAGTCGCCCGGGACGGTGTAGGTGATCATCGGGGTGATCGTGTTGGCGGTCAGGCCGTCGCCCAGATCCCACTGGTAGGCGGTGATCGTGCCATCCGGGTCGCTCGACAGCGACGCATCGAAGCTGCACGTGAGATCGGTGCAGTTCGCGCTGAACTCGGCAGTCGGCGGCACGTTGGGTGGTCCGGTGACCGTCACCTCGATGACCTCGCTGTCGGTCGCGCCGTCGTCGTCCTCGACCAGCAACTCGACCGTGTACGTCCCGGGGAGGGTGAAGGTGTAGCTCACCACTTCGCCGCTCACCTCGACCTGGCCTCCGTCGATGAGCCAGACGTAGCCGACCACGGTGCCGTCCGCGTCGCTTGACCCGGTGCCGTCGAAGGTGCAGGTGCGCAGCACGCACTGCACGTCGGGCACCGACAGCGGCGCGAGGTTGGTGAGCGAGACCACGACGTCCACCGAGTCGGTCCACCCGAGCGAGTCGGTCACCGTGAGAGTCGCGGTGTGGTCGCCGAACTCGGCGTAGTCGTGGACGACGACCGCACCGTCGCCGGGTGCGGTGCCGTCGCCGAAGTCCCAGGCGAAGCCCGCGATCGGGCCTTCTGCGTCGCTCGATGCGGTGGCGTCGAAGGTGCATGTCTGGTTCACGCAGGCGGCGTTCGCGACCGCAGTCGGCGGGTTGTCGATGACGCGGGCTTGGAAGTCGTCGAAGCGGAACTGGATCGGCGTGTTGGTTGCGCCGCTCGACAGCGCCGCGGCGAGCCCGACCCCGCCGGCCGCCTGAAGTGCTGCGGTCGAGTCGGTCGTCTCGAGATTCCACGGCGCGGGTTCGGCGCCGCTCGCCGACCACACCTTGATCCGCAGGTTCGTCGGGTCGGTACCGATCGCCTGCGCCTTGAACCGCAGGCCTTGACCGGCCACCGCGGTGAGGCCCGCGACGAGCGTGTCCGGCGTGATCGTGATCTCGCTCCCGGATCCGGAGAGGCGCGTGAACGCGACGTAGACCTTGCCGGCGGCGTCGACGCGCACCCGCGCCCGGTACTGCGTGTTGAGCGCGGTCCTGCGCAACTCGATCCATGCCCTGCCTCCGTTGCCGACGGGCAGCTTGTCGACGTCGAAACGCGCGGCCGCTTCGACGTCGGTGACGGCAATACCTGCGAGCACCGCCGCACGCGACGCGCCCGCCGTGGAGATCGTGATCCGGCCGCGGCCCCCCGACACCGCGAAGCTCGACGCCCCGCCCGAGCTGAGCGTGTACGGGTGGCTGAGTTCGTCCGAACCCCACGCGTTCGTCAGCGTGCGCGAGAACGAGTCGTAGACGAGCGTGTCGATCGGGAGGGCGTCGACAGGGACATCGAGGGTGGTCGAGTCGGTGATGCCATCGTCGTCTGCGACCGTGAGCGTCACCGTGTACGTCCCGTCAGCAACAAAGGTGTGCTCGGCCGTGCTGCCCGTGCCGCTCGACCCGTCGCCGAAGTCCCACGCCCACTCCGTGACGGTGCCGTCGGGGTCGCTCGACGCGCTGCCGTCGAAGATGCAGTACTGGAACTGGCACGTCGCGGCGGCCGCGGCGGTGGGCGGCTCGTCGAACACCACGACGGTTTGGGTCAGCGACGCGATCGCTCCCTGGTCATCGTGCACCGTCAGGGTGACGTCGTAGCTGCCGCTCGCGGCGAAGGCGTGCGTCGGCGCGGGTCCGGTGCCCGTGGTCCCGTCACCGAAGTCCCACGCGTGTTGGACGACCGATCCGTCCGTGTCCGATGACGCGGCAGCGTCGAAGGTACACGCGAGGCGTACGCAACTCGGCGCGAAGGCTGGCAGCGGCGGCAGGTTCGCCGGGTTGGCTGCCGGTAGCGAGATGTTGACCGCGAGTTCGGAGGTGTTGCCGGCGGGGTCAGTCGCGGTCGCCGTGATCACGCGGTCGTTCGCCGCCCCGAGCGGGAACAGCGTTGCCGCGCCGGTCGCGTCGGCGACGCCGTCGGCGAGGTGCTCGATCGTCGGGCCGTGCTCGCCGGACCCGACAACGCCGTTCGATTCGAACAACTCGACGAGGCAACCGGCACACGTCGTGGCCGCGACGACACCGGGTGACTTCGCACTCAGCGGGGGCCAGTTCAGCAGGTCGTTCGGTCCGGTGTCGGCGTCGCCCGGGTCGTTGGGATTGTGCACGTCGGTCGGCGCGAGATCGATCGCGAGACGCGTCTGCCCGTGGATGAGGTTGCGGGTGATCGTGTTGCGCACACTCGTGTCGCCAGTCAGCCACACGCCGCGCCACTGGCCGACGATCAGGTTGTCGGGCCCGATGCGATTGTCGGTGGCATCGGCTTCGAGCTTGACCGCGAAGCCCTCGATCCCGCCGTTCTCGACCGGCACGTCGGCGAGGGTCACGCCGATCCGGTTGCCTTCGATCACGTTGCGGCGGGTCTGGTTGGTGACCTTGATGCCACCCTCGAAGTCCGAACCGTTGGCCACGATCACGTTGCCGCGAACGGTGTTGTCGCTCACCCGATCTTCGAGGAGCACGCCGTTTCTGGCGTTGGCGGTGCCGTCCGAGGCGCCGAGCCCGTCGACCGTGCCGCCGATGATGTTGCCCGCGATCACGTTGAACGCTGTCTCGGCGCCGTGCGAGACCTCGATCCCCTCGCCGCCGTTCGCCGAGACGACGTTGCCGAGTCCTGGTGCGTCGCCACCGATGGCGTTGTCGCGGGCGCGGTAGTTGAGGTCGATCCCGTGGCCGAGGTTGCCGAGCGGCGAGCCCGCGGGCGACAAACCGATCACGTTGTTCTCGACGGCATTGTTCGCCGTGTCCCAGAAGAATCCGATGCCGCGGCCTGCGTTGCCCGAGATGACGTTGCGGTCGGCGAGATCGGGCCCGCCGATCAGGTTGTTCGCAGCGTTGAGGTTGATCGTGACGCCGATCGCAAGGTTGTCGAAGGCGGGCGCAGCGAACGTCCCCGTCGGGTCGGTACCGATGAAGTTGCCGGCGATGGTGTTGCCCGTCGCGCTTTCGCCGAGCAGTTTCACGGCGCCAGCGAAGTCGTAGATCGCCAGGCCGCGCACGACGTTGCCGCTCGAGTAGATCGTGAGCCCCGCGTGGCCTGCGTTGCCGACGCCCCGCAGCGCGATCTGGATCGACGCGTCGGAGCCGAAGGCCGCGGCGTTGGGTGTCGCCCCGGGTTGGGTGTAGCCGTCGATGGTCGTGCCGCCGGCAGCGTCGATGAGGAGCGGAAGCGGGCTGAGCACATCAATCGTGTGGGGCCCGGCGCCCGGGATGGCGAAGCTGATGACCGAGTCGGCCGCGTCGGCCTGCGACTCTTGCAACGCGGCACGCAGCGAACAGTCGCCGCCCGGTGTCGCACACAACCCATCGCCGACCAACGCATCGGCGTCGTCGCTCGTCGCGGTGACGACGTAGACGTCGGTCGCAGCCGCGGGTGTCGCGACAACGACGGGCGCGAAGGTCGCGAGCAAGGCGGCGAGGGCGCCGGCGCCGACCGTCCGCCCAGCGCGCGTTCGACGCGGCGCGAGCACGGCTCGCCGGGGCGCGTCAGGACGGCGAATGGCCCGCCGCGTCGCTGCCGCCTGCATCGTGCTCCGCCCGCCTTCGTCCCACCGGGTACCGATCCGGCCGCCTCGCCGGAGCGACTCCACGATACCCGGCAAATCAGGCAAAAGGTATGTCACGTCCCATGCGAGCGCCGGGGATGTGACGGCTACGAAGCGCCGGCCGAACTTGCAGCTTCGGGGTTGACAGGCGTCGCACGGGCCCGCCGCGAGGTCGACGCCGCGGTGTCGGCCGGGCCCGAGTCCCGCGCGTTCACGCCGATCCAGCCGATCACGACCGCGAGGAACACGACATGCACGTTCGCGGCCTGACCCAACTGTCCTGCCGTGAGTGCGAGGATCACGAAGTAGCCGAAGATTCCGGCGACCAGGCACCGTTCAGTCCGGCGGAACTCCGATGATCGCGACCACCTAAGACCCAGCGCCACCAGCACAAGCAGCGCGACGAGTGCCGTAAGCCCGACGAGGCCCGAGTTGACTGCAACCTCGATGAACGCGTTGTGGGCGCCGCCGAGCCCGAAGCGATCGAGGAACACCCCGCGCGCCGCGGCGTAGCCACGCCCCGTGATGGGCGACTCCTTGACGAGCTCGAGCGCGGCGTCCCAGACATTGGTCCGGCTGTTCAGGCTTTCGAGTTGCTCGACGCCCTCGCCGCGCTCCACATAGTCGACGACGGCCGACCACGAGGTGGCCGCGACGAGCGAGACGCCCAGGACCGCGCTGACCGCGACGCCGACACGGGCCCCGCGCGGACGGATGAACCACACGCAGACCAGCGCGGCGACGAGCGCGGCACCGACGGCACTGCGCGTCTTGGTCGCGACCAGGAAACCACCTATCTCGATGGCGAGCAGGACGGCGGGTCCGCGCCGGAGACGCCCACCGAGCACACGCGGATCGGTCGCCGCCGCCGCCGCGATCACGAATGCGGCGCCGAGCATGTTCGCCGCGTTGACCGGATGGACGGCGAGCCAGGTGTAGCGGCCGGCCACGATCGGCGCCGTCTTGGAGTAGACGAGACCGACAGGCGCGGCGAGCCCGATCATCAGCACATAGCCCGCGAAGAAACGGTGGAAGTCCCGCGGCCGCGCCTGCTGGGACAAGACCAAGGCGATGAGCGTCGTGATCGCGAGTTGAGCGACGCGAACCTGCGCGACCTTGGGGTACGGCGACGACAAGGCGCTCATCGCAGTGATCGCGAGATACGCCACCAGTGCCCACAGCGCGGGATGCAGCCCACGTCGGCTCGGCCGGACGCGCGTGAGCAGCACGATTCCGGCGACGCCGTACACCAGCACCTCGAGCGCTACTTGGAGATCGACGCTCCCGCCGAGCGTCTGGTCTTGGGCGCGGACCCGGAAGACGAACTCCGATGCCACGATCAGGCAGAGGCAGATCGGCAGGATCGGCACCGGCCGCAACAGGTTCCAGGCCGTCGACTCTGAGCGGCGCCGCGCCGCCGACCGCGGGAGGAGCGCAGCGCCACCGCTCGAGCCGTCGCGGCGGCCCGATCCGTCCGGCCAGAGCCGGTTCTGGCCGAGCGCGTCGGCTCCCAAGGTCGTCATCGTGCACGGCTCCACATCGTCGGGGTCGGTCGTCGCGTCGGTGGTCGGCTGCCATTCCAGCAGGTCACCGCGGCTGGTTCCGTCAGTCGTGTCGGCACCGTTGGCCCATCGGCATCTTCGACATCATCGGCTTCATCATCGGCCCCTGCTGCCCGAAACCTCAAGGTTCTCGGATCGGATCCGATGAGCCGCCATGACTGGTTTCGCGGCAACCCTTGCTCGCTGCGCGCTCCCCGCGGCCCGGCCCACCGCGAATCGCGACGGAGCGCCGAACCCGAACGGCCGCGAGGTGGCATCGTGAGCACCAGGGGTAGCCTCGACCCGCAGGGACGGACTCGCGCCTCGACCGTCCGACCGCGGAGCGTGCGAAGGGCCATGACGAGACCTGCCGATGCCAACGACCTCGACGTCGCCCTCGGCCCGACGCCTTGGACGGCGCTGCGCAGGCACATCCCGCTCTGGATCGCGGTATCGGTGCTGGGCGCGGTCATCGGCGCGGCCGTTGCGTTTGTCATGCCGGTGCAGCGCGTCACCAACACCGAACTCCTGCTCAAGGATCCGCGTGAAGTCCCATTCCGCCAGGTCGGTGCACTCCCCGGTGATTTCGCACGCGAACTCGAACGCGCCACAGAACTCGCGGATTCGGCCGACGTGATCGATCCGGCGGCCGACACTCTCGGCGTCGACAACGCCCGTCTGCGTGCTGCCGTCAGCGCCTCGACCATCACCAACGGCATCAAGATCAAGGTGTCGGGCTCCAACGCCAGCGAGGTTCGCGACTGGGCGCCGGCGGTGGTCGCCTCGTTCCGCGCCGCTCGCACCGCGCGGATCGAGGCCCAGGCCACGGTCGACGTCACCGCGCTCGAAGAACAAGAAGTGAAGCTGCAAGCCGAACTCGAGAACTTCCAGGACCTGCTCGACAACGGCTCGGGGACCGCGCAGCAAGACATCCGCGACACGCGCGATCTCATCACCGCGACGCGCGAGGCGATCAACCAGGTCCAGGTCAACGCGACCTCGCTCGCCGAGAACGACGGCGTCGTGCTCGAGAAGCCCTCGGCGCGTGGTGTGTTCGATGTCCGCCAGTCACCGTTGCAGGGCGCAGCCGCCGGTGGCGCGCTCGCCGCGGTGCTGTGTGGCCTGATTCTGTGGGCACGGGTCGCGCGCCAACGTCCGCTCCTGGTGCGGCGCGCCGCCGAAGGTGTGATCGCCGCGCCGTTCCTCGGAGCATTCGGCGAGATCGAGGTCGCCAAGGGCGCCAACCCGACGTTGCCCGCGCCCGAGACCGCGACGTCGTGCACCGCGGTCCAACTCGTACACGGCTCGGGCCCGATCGCGGTGGTCGGCAGCACCGCGGGCGAAGGCGCATCGCTGTTCGCACTGAGCTACGCCGCGGCATCCGCCCGCGCCGGCCGGCGCACGATGCTGATCGACGCCTCCGACGACAAGCGCGGGATCGCAGCGCGCGTCGGCGCACCCTCGCTCACGGCCTCGACCAACATCGACGCGGCGAAGCGGACCCTTCGCTTCGGCAAGGGCGAGATCGACGTGTTGTCGGTCACCGAGGCCTACGCCGAGACAGCATCGAACGGCTCGGGTGTCGAGGGAATCATCACGCGGCTCGCCGACGACTACGACGCCATCGTCATCGACGCCGAACTCGGCGACGGGCACACGGTCACCCCGGCACTCGCGGCGGCCGCGGGTCGGGCGCTCGCCGTAGTGCGATCCGGGACGAGCGCCAACGACGTCGAGCGGCTCGACAGCGCGATGGCCGGACTCGGCGTCAACATGATCGGCTACGTCTTCAACGAGTTCCCGCGCGATCACCGGTCGTGACCGCGACGGTGAGCGCGCGCCGACGGCGGCGGCGCGGCGGTGACCGTCAGGCCTCCAAGATCGCGGGCGCGATCGCAGGGCAAGGGATCCAGGCCGTGTCGAGCCTGGTCTTCCAGCTCGTCGCGGTCCGAACGCTCGGCGACTCGAGGTCGGCTCGGCTCGCCGAGTTCGGTCGCTTCTCGATCCTCGTCGGCCTGCTGATCACGCTGAGTGCCCTGCTCGCAGGATTCCGCGACGCGTCGATCGTCCACGAAGTGTCCGACCCTCACCTGCGTCCGGTCGCCAACTCGATGCAGTTCGTGATGGCGGTCGTTGCCGCGGGAATTGGTTTCGTGTTCGCCGCGACGTTCGCGTCGGCCGACCCCGGCGAGCGAATGTGGTTCGCGCTCGTCGTGCTGCTGTGGGTCCTCGAGGAAGCCGGCCGACGCCACTTCATCGCTCGCATGCACTACGGGTCGCTGGTCATCAACGACATGACCTACCTGTCGGTCGCGGTCGGCGGGTTGGCGCTCCGGGCAACGCTCGACTCCAACCTCGACATCACCGCGCTGCTCCAGTGCATGGCCGCAGGGTCCGCCGCTTCGTTCGTACTCGGGTTGTTGGTGCAACTCGGGCCTCGCCGCTTCTCGGTACGCGGCACCACCCGCGACGGGATCGCCGAGGTAACCCGCTTCGCGATCTGGCGCTCGTTGCACGGCCTGACAACTCCCGCGCAGGTCTTCTTGTTGCGTTACGGCGTGAGCGTGCTCGTCGCAACCGCCGCAGTCGGTGTGCTCGAGGCGGGTCGAGTCTTGATCGCGCCGGGCTTCGTCGTCGTGTCGGGATTCTCGACGTTCCTGCTCCCGACGTTCGCGCGCCTGCGCGGGAAATGGGACGCCTTCTACCGCTACCTCCGGCGGGTCGTCGTGTTCATGGCGCTGGCGATGGCAGCGCTCTCGGCCTTGTTCGTGTTGCTGTACGAGTTCCTCGCAGAGTTACTCCTCGGCGATGCCGCCGACGAGGTCACCCTCACGCTTGTTGTCTCGTGGGTGTTGATGCTGAGCATCACCGCGATCAGCCAACCGGTCGGGGTCTCGGGCGTGGCGATGGGCCGCACTCGCCAGGTGTTCGCGTTCCGCCTCGCCGATTCTGCGGTCGGTCTAATCGCCGCGTTACTTCTCGCCGAGTTCGTGAGCGTCGACGTCGCGCCCCTCGGCCTGGCCACCGGGAGCATCGTCGGCACCGCCCTGCTCTGGCGCCACACCCATGAGCACCGCCCACGCGGCCCCATCTTCGAAATCCAGTGAAGGACTGCCGGTACCGATCAGCCACACGAGTTCGTCACCCGGAATGAACGACACGCCGAGTCGTCGCTCAACGGCTCCGACCGTGTCGGCGCGGCGCTCGACGTCGTGCTCGAGAGCAGCACGAGCCAGCGCGTCGGTTCGGACGGAGATCGGATCATTCCGCACCGCCCCGTCGACCTCCGCCTGAACGAACCGAGGGTCTGTTGGTCGAAGCGGTTGTCAGGGCGACCGATTTGGTGAAGTAAGCCGTGGGTTGCGGAGGGTGGTGAGGGCCTCGGTAAGGGCTTGGTTGAAGGGGGCGTCGGTATCCGTTGGGTCGCGCGCGGCGATCTTGGCGAGCCACCAGTCGACAGCGGCTGCGGTACTCCCCCCGAGTGCGTCGTCCGGCACGCCGGTTCGAGAGCGCAGCGTCGCGGCGCAGGCCGCGAAGTAGACCTCGTCGGCGCGCGGCGGCGCCCAGCCGACCGTCTCCCAGTCGAGCACGACCGTCGACCCACCGCAGCGACGAACGTTCCACGGCGCAAGGTCGCCGTGCGCGACACGCCAATCAGGTTCGGGTGGCGCGCCGAGCGACGGCGCGAGCGCACGATCGAGATCGTCGCCGAACGCGGCGAAGTCGAAGTCGTAGGCGGGACGGTGCAGTGGATGCGACAACCCTTCGGTCATGAGCCACGACCACCCGTTGGCGGTGCCGTGACCCAACGCGGCGGGGGCGCGCCAGCGCGAATTGGGACGTGTGCCGACGGCATCGAGGGCGACCAGCGTCGCGTGTTCACGCTCGATCGTGCCGGGTTCCTGCTGCAACTTCACGAAGCGGTGACGGCCCGCGGGGTCGCAGAGCAACACCGCGCCGCCTGAGCGGCTCGCCTGGATGCGACGGTAGGTGCCGGCGACGATCATCGGACCGTGGTCGCGTTCGATCGCCGCGAGCACCGGATCCCAGACGTCGTCGGCGACGGGGAGCGCTTCACCTCGAGCGCGGCGCGCGAAGAACGCCGTGCCGCAGGTCGCGATCGCAAGGTCGAACGCGCGGACCGCAGCGAGCGTCGAGCGGCGCGACGGACCGACGAGCACAAGACCATGCCGGGCTGCCCGCCGCGGCCGGGCCGCGATACTGATCCGGGTATCCAGGCCCGGGAGCCGGACGAACTCGGTGTCCGCCAGGCTCACCAGGGATCCCAACCCATGGCGCGGCCGAGCAGCGCCTCGAGGTCACGCACGTGCGGTTCGAAATGGGCTTCGAGCCGACGCCGGATCGCCGGATCCATCTCGGCTTGTGGTGCGGCGTTCCACCGCATCGTCGACCCGCCCGCGTACGGACCGACACCGAGGAACGTCCAGATCTCGTCGAGCGTGGTGACCGGATCGGCGTAGAGGTCCTCGCTGCGCCGGATCAGGAACTGCGAGCGATCGAAGTTCTCGAACCAGCGGCGAAGCGACGCCGCGTATTCGCTCTGGCCGACGTAGGACTGTTGTTCGTGCGGGAAGCTGCGGTATGAGGGATCAGCGAGGATGCGCCCGACCTCGCCGGCGGTTCGCGCGGCCTCGGCGTCGAGTGCGGTCTCCCACGAAAGCGTTTCGACGCCGTTGCGAGTCTGTTCCCGAAAGTGCGAGTAGGCGCGCTCGATCGGGTGGCGCAACAGCACGATGAGCTTCGCGTCGGGCACCATCGCAGCGGCGCGCCCCGCCGCGAGCGGGTGGTACAGGTAGTAGGGCGAGCCGTCGCCCGTCACCACCGTTCCACCGACGGATGCGGCGTGCGCGGCGCGGGCGCGCGCGGTCTCGAAGTGCGAGCGGTACCAGCGCGCGCTGCGCGTCCCGTTCGAGTCGAAGTAGTGCACACCCTTGGTGTCGTTCGTCTTCGGCACGAGCCGCGCGGACGGCCATTGCGGCATCACATTGGGATGCTCGAGCAACGAGTAGTAGGTGGTCGTGGTGCCGCCGCGTTTGGTGCCGATCAACAAGAAGTCGGGAGCCGGTCGGCGCCCGGCGGTGAGCATGCCGTAACCCCGGAACGCGTGCCGGCCGAGTGTCTTGACCGCAGCAGGAACCCCACTCATCGCACCGTTGCTACTACCGCGGCGCACCCGATCCGAACATCACGACGAGCCCCGGCGCGTACCCCAACCAGCGAAGCCAACGGCGGTTGCGATGAGCGACCCGCCTTGGCGGCGCCCGGTATCCCGGCGCCGAGCGAATGCGACAGTCCTAATGCCCGCGCTTGGAGCCGATCATCGCGATGGGCGTCTTGGCGATGATCTTCAGGTCCTGCCAGGCCGAGATGCGCTCGACGTACTCGATGTCGCGCTCGACGCACTCGTGCATGGGGCGGTCGCCCCGGTCGGAGACCTGCCAGAGGCCGGTCATCCCAGGCCGCACGGTGTGGCGCTTGTGCTGCCAAGGTTGGTAGCGATCGACGATGCACACCAACTCGGGGCGGGGACCCACCAGACTCATGTCGCCGCGCAGCAGGTTGACCAGCTGCGGCAACTCGTCGAGGCTCCACTTGCGCAGAAAGCGACCGACCGTCGTGTGACGCGGGTCGGTGGGATCCTTGTGGTTGACGCGCCGGTCCTCGAAGGAGATCGAGTCGGGACGTGCCTTACGCCGATCGGCGTGCATGGTGCGGAACTTGTACACCATGAAGCTGCGTCCACCGAGACCGACACGCTCTTGGCGGTACAGCACGCCAGAACCCATCGTGGCGCGGATCGCCAACGCGATCAGGACGCAGACGGGGAGCACGAGCAACCCGATGACGATGGCGGCAAGCCGGTCGATGCCGGGCTTCACGATCCGGGCGTACACGCCCTCGACGCGCCGCAGATCGATGCCGCCGTCAACGGCGATGAGCGGTGTCGGAGCGCTGACCGGAGATGCGATGTCATCAGCGAGGGCCTCGCTGCCCACCCAGTTCACAACCACAGGTACCCCACTTGCTGTCCCTCGAATCCTGTCCGGGCGCGCGCCGATATGCATTGCCGTCGGAACCTGCCGTGCCGCGAGCCCGCCCCTGCGACACTGGCACCGTTGATGAACTCCGGCCCCATTGACTGATCCGCCCAGGATCGACAACTCCGCTGTGTCGACCGTGGATGATATTCGCGCGACCCTCCGGAAGGGGGCAATAGGAGGAACGGCCCAATCGCCGCTCCGGGCGTCACAATGTGGCGCGCGTCTCTCCAGCCGACTCCGGTCTGCTCGGGCCCCAGGAGTTCACTCAGCTCACCCGAGCAACGCGCTCAGTTCGTTCGGCGTGACCGCGTCGAGTTGGCGATAGGTACAGCTTTCGGGGTCGCGGTCGCGGCGCAGGCGGCGCAGGCGCGCGTTGTGACGGAACCGGCCCCCCATCAACCCTTCGTAGGCGACCTCGGCGACCAACTCGCGCCGCACCGGCAGCCACGACATGTCCTTGGCGGCGTTCCAGCGATTGCCGGCACCCGGCATCCGCCGGTCGGCCCGGGGTTCGGGGGCGTCGGGGTCGTCGTGAACGCTCCCCGGCGCGGCGAACTCCGCCCAATCGCGCCACGGATGGTCGGCGAGCGCCCCCTCGCGCAGCGCTTCGACGACGGCGAGCAGGGAACCGCGCGTCGCCGCGTCGAGGCTCGCGGCCACACCCACGTGATGGAGCCGGCCCTCGTCGTCGTGCAAACCGAGGAGCAGCGAACCGACCCCCGCACCGTCCTTGTGGATGCGGTAACCCGCCACGACGCAGTCACAGGTCCGCTCGTGCTTCACCTTGATGAGGCTGCGGCGGCCCGGCTCGTAACGGCCGCCTTCGGGCTTGGCGATGACGCCGTCGAACCCGGCGCCCTCGAAACGATCGAACCAGTCGGCCCCGACCGCGGGGGCGGCCGTCGCGGGCGTGAGGATCAACGGCCGTTGCCAGCGTCGCGCCATCGCGACCAGCCGTTCGCGACGCGTCGCGAACGGCACGTCGAGGAGCACCTCGCCCTCGGCCGCGAGCACGTCGAAGGCGACGAAGGTCGCGGGGATCTCCTCGGCGAGACGGCGAACCCTAAAGTCGGCCGGGTGCTGGCGCAGCTGCAACGCGTCGAACGAGAGCCCTTCGTCGGCGATGACGACGAGTTCGCCGTCGAAGACGCAACGGTCGGGCAGTCCCTCGAGCAACGGTGCGCGCAGCTCCGGGAAGTAGCGCAGCAGTGGCTTGGCGTTGCGGCTCTGCAGGTAGAGCTCGTCGCCGCTTCGGAACACGAGACAGCGGAAGCCGTCCCACTTGGGTTCGAAGATCAGTCCGGGCTGCACGGGGAACTCGCGCGCGAGCTTCGCGAGCATCGGTTCGACAGGAGGTTCGATCACGAACGCCACGGCAAACCTCGAAGTCAGGTCACCGTGACCGCGCCGGAACGAACGCAGGCGCCGGCGACGTCGGCGAGCGGCAGCTCGTCGCGCGCGCCGCTGGCGCGGTCCTTGCGTTCGACCACGCCGCGCGCCAGCCCCTTGGCACCGACGGTGAGCTGCATCGGAATCCCGACGAGGTCGGCGTCGGCAAACTTGACGCCCGGGCTCGCGTCGCGGTCGTCGTAGAGCACGTCGACGCCGGCATTGCGGAGTTCGTCGTACAGCGTGTCGGCCGCAGCGCGCACGGCTGCGGCCGCGTCGCCCTTACCGCCGAGCGCGACCAAGTGCACCGCGTACGGCGCGACCGACGCGGGCCACGTGATGCCGTGCTCGTCGTGGTGTTCTTCGACGATCGCGGCGATCACGCGCGACACGCCGATGCCGTAGCAGCCCATCAACATCGGATGGGATGCGCCGTGCTCGTCGTTGTAGGTCGCCCCCAACGCCTCGGAGTACTTCGTGCCGAGTTGGAACACGTGCCCGACCTCGATGCCGCGATCGACCCGGAGCGGCTCGCCGCAATCAGGGCACGCGTCACCCGTCGCCACCGCAGCGATCGGCGCGACGCGCGTCGGCGTGAAGTCGCGGCCGACGACGCTGTGCAGGACGTGGTGGTCGATCGCGTTGGCGCCGGTGATCCACTCGTGACGAGCGAGCACGCCGGGATCGGCGACGAGGATCGACACTGCAGGGTGGTGGGGGCCGATGTAGCCCTTAGGCAGATCGGGCCGGCGCGCGAATGCCTCGTCGTCCATGAACGCGAACCCGTGACCGTCGAGCGCGGCGCCGAGCGCGTGCTCGTTGACCTCGCGGTCGCCGGCGACGAGCGCGAGCCCCAATTCGCCGTCGTCGGTCTCGAACGCGAGGCACTTGAGCAACTCGCCCGGCGCCCGGCCGAGGTGCTGCGCGACGACGTCGATGCCAGGCAGGCCAGGGGTGTGCACAGGGTCGAGCGCGGGGATCTCGCCCGCCGAGTCGGGTGTGACCGGCTGCGGTTCGCGCCGGCGCGCAGCTTCGACGTTGGCCGCGTAGTCGCACGCCGAGCACCACACGAAGTCGTCCTCGCCGACCGCGGCGACCGCCATGAACTCGTGGTTGACATCCCCGCCGATCTCGCCCGACTG
>Ga0233425_10006570_pt1 | contig 17138 bp, 12 predicted proteins | sample Watercolumn_Towu_2_FD_181712 | JGI IMG/M metagenome (GOLD analysis project Ga0233425, IMG submission 181712) | Freshwater microbial communities from Lake Towuti, South Sulawesi, Indonesia - Watercolumn_Towuti2014_140_MG | ecosystem: Environmental > Aquatic > Freshwater > Lake | place... | reverse complement strand
CGATGCGAGGGAAGTCCTGCGCGGAGACGGCCGGCATCAGGGCCAGAAGCGCCAGCAACTGCATGAACGTACTCCTATCGAGGTGAGTCAGGCTGAGTGGTCCCGCTCCCCGGGGCGACGTGCCCGGTGCCGATCCCCCAGTACTGCACTTCCCCCTGCTCCACCATCCGCAGCTGCTCTTGGTCCATCCGCACCAGCCCGTGATGGAGACAGCCGCTGAGCGCCAAGGCGAGTACCAGAAGCGCGACGACCGTCGGCAGAGCGAGCTGCCGGTGCTCACCAGTACTGCCTCGCCTCCACCTTGTACCGGTTAGCCCCTCCCACGTTGTACACCAACGTCGCGTCGGAGTCGCCGACTTGGAGGTACGCGTCCTCCACGGGCGTGCGGCCCCGGCTGCGGACGTTCAGACGGTACGTGCCCTGTGCAAGGGACAACCCGACGACGGCCTTCGGCGGGACCCGCACCCGAGCGCCGACGGACCCGGCACCGTAGAGCACGCAGTCCACAGACGCCTCCTGACCGTTGTCAAGCCAGAGCAACCGATCGAGGGCCTTCGTGCGCCACGGGTCCCAACCGAGACGGCCCGAAGCGACAAGTGTCCCAAGCGCCACATGGGTGACACCTATGTAGATTACGGAGACTGCCACGGCGGCAATAAGGCGTCTGGGGCGGCATTCGGCAGCCCGGGGGCTCAGGAGGTGTTCCCACAGCCACAGGAGAGGGAGCCCGCTCAGCAAGGTGGCCCAAGCGAGCCACGGCCATGAGTGCGGCACGATAGCCCGACGTGGCTGTTCGCACAGGAGGAACAGGTACGTTTGGCCATGGGCAATAGACTCGCCGACGCCCGACCAGCCTCGGTATGTGACCTTGCTCGGGACATGGAAGGCACCGTCGACCCGTGCCTCGAGGAGGCGTACGGAGCGCCACGCGCCCCCGTGGTCGACCGGGACGGCGGCGGGTCGAAGAGGCACCGCGTGCGCCAACGCAGTACCGGCCAGCGGCTCCAGCGCACCCACACCCGAGTCGCACCCTCGGATGGCGCAGGTACACCACGCAAGCGCGACGGCTACAGCCGAGAGCCATCGGGCCAGAGTATAGGCAGGCCGCCGAGAGGCAGATGCCTGCACCGAGCCAACGCTGCCGCCCGCTTGCACTTCGGGTGAGGACCCGACACCCATAGTGACCACCTCCGCGCATAGTCAGCCGCAGCTACCCGACACGTCGCGCACCCGCCGGTCGCGCCCTTGCGCGTTCGGCCCATCTTGCGGGCGCAAGGAACCTGCCAGCCGACCGCCTCACGCGCCGGCACTCACCGTCACAGCAACGGTTCGAGCAGCAGCATGGCGCGCTTGATGTCCGCAACCTGCTGATCGCCGTGGATCTCGCGCTCGATGGTCACGGCGCCGTTGAAGCACATGGACTTGAGCTTGGTCATGAGAGCCGGGAAGTTCACCTTGCCCATGCCCAGCGGCTTCTCGGGGCCGAGTTCGCGGCCGTTGGAGGGGTAGTCGCCGTCCTTCGCGTGCATCCCGCGCACCCAGGTGCCGAAGACGTCGAGGGCATCCACCGGGTTGCCGTTGCCGTACATCAGCAGGTTGGCGGGGTCGAGGTTGATGCCCAGGTTCCCTGCGCCGATGTCCTCGATGGTGCGGAGAAGAGTGATCGGGGTCTCTTGACCCGTCTCGAACCAGAACTCGATCCCGTTGTCGGCGCAGGCGGCCGCCACTTCCTTGAGGGAGTCCACGGTCCCGATGTAGTTCGGATCGTTCGGATCGGAGGGGATGAAGCCGCAGTGGGTGGTGATGGACGGCGCGCCGAGCTTCGCCGCGAAGACGGCCGCGCGCTTCAGAGCGTCGGTGCGCTCGGCGCGGTACTCGGGCGGCACCATGCCGATCGTGGTCGGGCCCTCGATGAAGTTCCAGACCGCCGGGCCGGGCAGGCCCGCCCAGACCGTCGAGACCTCCACGTTGTTCGCCGCCGCGGCGGCCTTCAGGCGCTCCAGCGTCTCCTCGCTGTCGTAGACACCCGGCCCGCAGCACGCCTGCAGCGTCGGCAGGCCGAGATCGCTGACCTTCTTGATCGCTTCTTCGGGCTCCTGACTGACTCCGACAATGACTCCCAGCCTCAACTTGGCGGGCATGGATCGACTCCTTGCGGGCAGGCTAACGACAACGCAGGCGGGCTTCCCCGCCTGCGCGCGCCATCCCTGCGTCCCTGCGGCAGCTCACCGGTTGAGGGGCGCGACGGCCGACGTCTGCTCACCGGCGCTGCTCCGCGCAGTCACCCGCACGAGGTACCGGCCGCCCGGCGCGGCGGCCCCGGCCGAGGTCAGCCCGGACCAGAGCACCTGTTGCGCTCCCGCAGTGCGGGGCGCGGCCTGGAGCGGCGCCGCGACCGTCCGTCCGGCGAGGTTCAGCACCTCTACCGTCACCTGCCCGGGCGCCGACAGGGTGAAGAGGATCGCGGAGCCCGCGCGGCCGGGGAGCGCCGTGAGCCCGGTCAGCGCGAGCGCCGGGCCGACCTCGCCCTGCGCGCCGGGGCCCTTGATGAAGGGGCTGTAGTCGACCCGCCCCCACGAGGCGTCGTCAGGGAAGTGGTCGATGAAGGGCTCGATCTCCGAGGTGAGCGAGTAGTCTCCCCAGCGGTTCCCCTCGGCGCGGCACGGGTTCGGGGTCAGGTTCTGGAGCCACCGGAAGTTCGGGGCCGTCGAGGGGAGGTAGAAGCGGTTGCCGCCGTCGTCGGTCGGGTCGGCGTTGGTGCGGTTGCCCAGGAACCCGCGCGCCGGGTCCAAGATGCGCAGCGACCAGTCCAGGCAGCGGAACGTGTTGCGCAGAACGGTGCCGTTCGTGTCGCCCCAGAAGAGGAGGCCGTTGGCCGCGCGGATGCGGTTGTCGCGCAGCGTCACGGCGGCGCAGCTACCGGCCGAGAGGGCGATCGGCAGCCGCTGGGGCACGTACGCGCCGCTCGGGAGCGAGCCAAACCGGTTGTTCAGGATGGAGAGGGGCTCGGTCATGTTCGAGGCGTTGATGCCGATGGCCCCCGGCGAATCCGTTGAGGTGCCGAAGAAGTTCGTCGCGAGCGGGCTGGCCCCGCCGATGGTCACCGGGCCGGCGCCGTTGCCGATGCTGATCCCCGTGATCGGGAAGCGACCCGCCTTGTTGGCCCACTCGGGCGCCGGGGAGCAGCCGAAGTAGTTGCCCTCAATCACCGTGTTCGCCGTACCCGCGTCTTGCAGCGTGACGCCGGTCGGGCCTCCGAGGAAGACGTTCCCCGCTCCGACGGCGGCGCCCCCAATGTTGTTCTCAAAGGCCTCCATCTCGGCCAGGATGGCCTGGTAGTTCAGGATTCGCGGACGCAGTCCGCTGCCGTCCGTGCCGAACCGGTTGCCCAGCAGTCGGTTGCCGTGAACCGGGCCGGTGAGGTGGACCCCGGTGTTCAGCCCCGCGAACACATTGCCCGCCCCGGACGCGGTCCCCCCGATGAGGTTGTCGGAGCAGTCGAACCCCGGGCCGCTCCACCCCTGCAGGCGCAAACCCGTGTCTCCGGCGCCGAGGGTGTTGAGACCGCTCGGATCCAGCCCGAACCAGTTGCCTTGGACCGTCGTCCGCTGGGCGTTGAGGATCAGCAGACCGATCTGCCGCGAGTTGTCCAGATCGACCGCCGAGAACAGGTTGCGTTGCGTCGAGAGCGTGCCGCCGATCACGTTGTCATGGCCGTCCCGCACCTCCAGGTTCGCGGTGCCGAGCGCCGCATTGTCCCGCGCCTCGCCCTGCAGGTTCAGCCCCAACCAGCAGCCCCGCACCCGCGAGCCGCCGGTTCCGTTCAGCAGGATGCCGCCCCAGGGGAAGCGCGTGATCGACAGCCCGTAGATCTGGCAGTCGTTGGCGGACACCGTGAGCCCGTACCCGCTGGTGACGTTGATGCCGTCCAACCGGATGTCGGGGACGCCGTCTCCGTCCAGGTCACCCCGGATCGTCGTTTCGGCATCGGTAAGCGCCGGCAAGGGTGTTGCAGGACGGATCACGGAACCGGCCAGCAGCTGCCTGAACCGAATCGTGTCCGAGCCGGGGAGCGCGTTCGCCTGTTCGATCGCCTCCCGCAGCGACCCGACACCAGCGTCGGCGGGCGTCTCCACCTCAATGGTGATCGCGTGCGCCGCACCACCAACCGATAGGGACAAGGCAGCCAGACCCAGCGCGCGAATGGACCTCATCGTGAACTGCCTCCTTCACCCCTCCCGGATGGCTTCGTTGCGGCTCCAACACCCACCGGGGCTCCTGAGTGCCTCGCCGACGCGCAAAGCTGGCAACATCCTTGCAGCGTATCCGCCAAACGTCGTCGACGCGGAGCCGGGCCTACTCCGGGTTCGGCACGCAGGGGACGGGACGCAGAAGGTAAGAGGCAGGTGAAGGGCGCAATCAGACGACGGAACCGCTGGATCGAGGCAGCGAGGCCGCTGCCGGCCAGAGCCGGCGGTTCGCACGGAGGAGCCGACCATGGGCCTGCTCGAGCGCATCAAGGCATTGGTCAAGGCGAACGTGGACGACGTCCTGCAGAAGGCCGAGGATCCCGAGCAGGCGCTCGACAACCTGGTCCGCACGATGGAGGAGGACCTGGCGGAGGCGAGGGCGGGAGTCGCGGCGGCGGCGCGGGATGAGCGCAGGCTGCGGGACACGTGCGAGCAGAACCGCCTGGAGGCGGAGACGATGCTGAGACGGGCCGAACAGGCGGTGACCAAGGGCGACGACGTGCTCGCGCGCGAGGCCCTGCGGAGGCGCCGCCGCAACGCGGAGCTGGCGGAGGCCATGCGCGAGCAGTGGGAGGCGGAGGCCCGGACGCTGGCGGAGCTGCGATCCAACCTCGCGGTGCTGGAGGCCAAGATCGAGCAGGTGCGGCGCAAGCGCGAGGCGCTGCTGGCGCGGCGGAGGCTGGCCCGGGTGCGGCGCGATCTGCAGGAGACCTCGGGTGTCGGGCACTCGCAGACCACCGAGCAGACGTTCACGCGGCTCACCGACCGCATCGACAACCTCGAAGCCGAAGCCGCCGCCTACGCCGAACTTGCCCTGCGCGATGTGCAGACCCAGGTGGCGCGGCTGGACCTGGAGCAGGCGGAAACGGCGACGGACATCGAGGCCGAGTTGCAGGGGATCAAGGCTCGTCTACGGAAGCAATGAACAGCTGCGTCGGGACGCGAGTCCCGACCCACGGGGGAGGTGACGCGCGATGACCTGGAGCTTCGGAGTGTACCTCTTCTGTCTGGTGGCGGGACTCGGGTTCGCGATCGCCAGCGGATTCCTCGGAAGCGTCTTCCACACCGGCGATGGTGGCGACGCGGGGCTGGGGCACGACGTCGGCTTCGGCCACGACGCCGGGACGGACGTCCACGTGGGCGCTTCGACCGACCATGGCGTGGGGGTGGGCCACGGCGAGTTCGGCATGCAACTCTCGCCGCTCAGCCCACCCATCATGTCCACCTTCCTCGCGGGCTTCGGCATGGTCGGGATGATCGGCGAGCGCGGCCTGCACCTGCCCTGGTTCGTCTCGGGACCGCTCGCGATCGCGTTCAGCCTCGGCATCGCCGTCCTCGCCTTCGTGGCCATCGGCCGGCTGATGGCGGGGAGCCAGGGATCGTCGCACGTCCGGTTCGCCGACCTCGTCGGGACCGAGGCGGAGGTCACCACACCCATCCCGGCGGAGGGTCTCGGCGAGATCGCCTTCGACACGCCGACCGGGCGCACGTCCCATCCGGCGCGCTCCGAGACCGGCGAGGCGATCCCCAAGCACAGCATGGTCACGATCAGCCAGGTTGTGGGCAATGTGGCGATGGTCCGCGAGACCATTGATGAGCAGCTCCGCAGCCTCGGGCGCACGGAGCTGGCCTCCTCCGAGCCCGAGAAGCGCGAGATGACCGAGCGCCAGGACGCGTAGCGGCGTGGCAGCCGAGGGGGGATCGCTGTGTTCGTCCCAGGTCCGGAGGTCATCGTCGCCGGCGGGATTCTGCTCGTGGTCGCCGTCTTCCTGAACCTGTTTTGGCTGTCCACGCGCTATCAGCGCGCAAGACCGAATGAGGCTCTGGTGATCTACGGGCGCGGGCCGGTGCGGGTGATCGTGGGGGGCGGGGCCTTCGTGTGGCCCTTCTTCATGGAAGCGAAGCGCTTGAGCCTGGCCCCGATGCAGCTCGACGTGACCGTGGAGGAGCCCGCCTCGCCCGCGGGTCCGGCCGTCCGGGCGGAAGTGCGGGCCCAGTGCGCGATCCCACCGTCTGCGGAGATGGTGGCCCGGGCCGCTGACCGGTTCACCGGGTCCGCGCCGCAGGCGATCGAGGAGACCATCCGCACGATTGTGGAGGCTCGCCTGCGCGACGCGCTGCGGGCGCGTTCCGGGCAGGCTGCAGTCGCCGCCGACGGCTTGGCGGCCGAGGTCGGCGCGGCCGCAGCTCAGGACCTGGCCGCGATGGGGATCGAGTTGCTGCTGCTGGATGCGAAGTCAATCTCTGTGGCGTAGTCCGTCGCTCACCGCTCAGACGTCCGGCTCACGGCATTTCACCAGGAGGTGCGTCCACCATGTTCGGACTGTCGGTAGGCTTGGTCATGGCGGCGGGAGTCGTCTTTGTCATTCTGTTCCTCACGATCTTGTTCTGGATCGCCAATCGGTACCGGAAGGCGGGCCCGAACGAGGCCGTGGTGGTCTTCGGGCGGGGCAAGACCCACGTCGTCGTGGGCGGCGGGATCTTCGTGTGGCCCTTCTTCTACGACGTGCGCCGGATGGGCCTGGAGATCATGACCATCGACGTGAACGTGGGCGAGGTCTACACGGACCAGGGCGTTCCGGTCACCGTGGACGGCGTGGCTCAGGTGAAGATCGGCGAGAGCGAGGAGATGGTGCGCACCGCGGCGGGCCAGTTCCTCAACAAGACCCAGCAGGAGGTGCGCAACGTGGCCCTCCAGACGCTGGAAGGCCACTTGCGGGCGATCTTGGGCACGATGACCGTAGAGGCGATCTACAAGAAGCGGGACGAGTTCGCCCAGCAGGTCCAGGAGGTCGCGGCCGGCGACCTGGCCGGCATGGGGATGCGGATCGTCTCGTTCACCATTCGCGAGATCCGCGACACCCAGGGCTACCTCGAGTCCCTCGGCAAGAAGCGAACTGCCGAGGTCAAGCGCGACGCCGTGGTGGGTGAGCGGACGGCCGAGCGCGAAGCCCGCGCTCTGGCCGCCCAGCAGGACATGGAGGCCCGCCAGGCGGAGGCGCAGGCCGACGCCGAGGCCCGGATGGTCGAGCGCGACCGAAACATCCGGGCGGCCGAATACGAGGCCCAGCAGAACGAGGCGAAGGCGAAGGCGGACCTGGCGTATCCTCTCCAGGAGGCCAAGAGCCAGCAGCTCGTGGAGCGGGAGAAGATCCAGGTCGAGGTCGTCGAGAGGGAGATGCAGACCCAGGTCCAGCTCAAGGAGATCGAGCGCAAGGAACGCGAGCTGGACGCGACCGTACGGAAGCCGGCCGAGGCCGAGCGCTTCCGCATCGAGACCATCGCCGGCGCCGAGCGGGAGCGCCGAATCCAGGAGGCCGAAGGCGAGGCCGCCGCCACCCAGCGCCTCGGTCAGGGTCGCGCGGCCGCGACGCAGGCCGAGGGTCTGGCCCAGGCGGAAGTGGTGAAGGCGACGGGTCTGTCGGAGGCCGAGGTCATCCGCCAGAAGGGCTTCGCGGAGGCCGAGGCGATGGGCAAGAAGGCCGAGGCCTGGCAGAACTACAACGAGGCGGCCATCACCGAGAAGGTCATCGAGGTCCTGCCTCAGGTCGCGAATGCGGTGGCGCAGCCGCTGGCGAAGACCGAGAAGATCGTGATGGTGAATGTCGGCGGCGGCGACGGCGGCGGCAGCGGTGTCGGCGCCAGCAAGATCACCTCCGACGTGGCCAACGTCATCAGCCAGCTGCCGCCGGTCGTCGAAGCTCTCAGCGGGATCGACTTCACCGACATGCTCAAGCGCCTGCCGGACATCGCGAAGCAGGCCACGCCTCCCTCGACCCCGCCTCCGGCGACACCGTCGTAGTCGCTGCAATCGTCGCTGCTCGCCTCCGGCCCGGGTCGCCCCGACCCGGGCCGGCGTGCTGTTCGGGAGTGTGCGTTGCGTCACACTCCGGTCTGCGCGGCACGCCCCCGGGCCCCAGAAAGTGGCCCGAATCAGGCCATTGGCCCGTGTACGGCGAAACGTGAGGGTTCGAGGAAGTGTAGGTTTTCGTTGGAGGGCAGGAATCGTTAGGTCCAAGGCGAAGGGGTACAGTGATACGTGAGCATGGGTCTGTGACCCGTCGTCGGACAGGCTCGGGGCAGGGGGTGCTCCGGGGGTTTCTGTTGTTGTCCAGGCCCTGCCGAGCCCTGTTCACCCGTCAGACTACGGAGGAGGGATCGTCGATGCGGAGAGCCGCATTGCTGTTCGCATTGATCGGCGCGCTGTCGCTCGCGGGGGCCCTGTGGGCTGAGAACGAGCAACCCGTCGCGCCGGAGCAAGGGTCCTTCGATCTCGGTTCGGTCGCGAACCGCATGTTCTCCGATCTCGCGATGCTCCCGACGCGGCTGACCACCTACAATAGCCACGACGACGCCGCCACGGCGAGCTACACGTGCTGCAAGCCCAGCCAAGAGGTTGAGATCGAGCGAGCGCTCAACGCCAATGCGGACTTCGTGAGGATGTACGGCACCAGCGACTTCGCCGACGACGCCCTCTTCCACAGCGGCTACGTCAACGGCGTCAAGCGCGACATGCTCCACCAGATCGAGGCGTACGGCCTGCTGGCCGTCAACTACCCGGACAGCAGCCTGTGGGACGACGCGATGTGGAACCTCGCGCAGTGCTACGCCCAGGACAAGGACCGGCCCGCCCAGATCGACGTGCTGAACCGACTGATCGAGCGCCGACCGCACAGCCTCTGGGCCGACGACGCCTGCCTCGCGCTCGCACAGGCCTACGTGGACCTGCGCGACGAGGAGGGCTCGCTCCGGTCGCTGCAGATGCTCGCGACCGACTACCGCACGAGCGAGTTCTGCGACGATGCCCTCTTCCGGATCGCGCAGCGCTACCAGCAGTTGGGCTCCTACGAGGACGCCATCGCCGCCTACGACGACCTCCTGACCACGTGGCCGATGAGCGACTACGTCGACGACGCCCAGTTCGGGATCGCGCAGTCCTTCCGGGCCGTTCACAACCTGCGAGACGCGCTCCCCGCCTATGAGTTCCTGATCGAGAACATGCCCGGCAGCCCCCTCGTGCGGCAGGCGATGGCCGAAGTCAACACCATGCGCGACGGGACCTACGACCTCCAGGCCCACTTCCCGTGCGATGACGCGGAGGATCTCTGGGACCTCGCCAACCACTACCAGAACTACCGGCAGTTCTCCGACGCCATCGGAGCCTACACGCAGTTCGTGCGGGCCTTCCCCGGGCACGACAACTACGACGATGCCTGGTTCCACATCGGCATGTGCTATCAGGAGATGAACCGGCTGTTCGAGAAGATCAGCGAGGCCAAAGGCCCCGAAGACCTCTTCCGGTTCGCCGATGACTTCCGCCGCGGTACCGGCGGGCTCTCCACGATCCCCACCGACCGGCAGCTCTCCGCCGTCGGCGACGCAGTCGGCGCCTTCGCGGTTGTGGTGAACAACCTCATCGGCAGCAACCTCCGTGACCGGGCCCTGCGCGAGATCGCGCGCTCCTACGAGCACAGCGACTTGACGGAGGAAGCCGCCTTCACCTACCAGGAGAAGATCATTCACTTCCCCTACGAGACGGAGCCCGACGAGGGCGACATGCGCGGCAAGGGCGCCCTGTGCAAGACGCTGCGCTACTACGCCGACCCCGCGCACTACCCGGCCGGCCAGGAGCGGTATGCGCTGCTCTCCCGGGCGCACCCGGACGTCTTTCCGCCCGGGTTGTACGAGGACCGGGAACAGTTCCTGGCCCTGATGCGCCTGTACCAGCGCCATGCGGAGCACGACTTCTACGAGATGGAGCGCCACATTCCACAGCGCCTCTCTCTCGACGACCTCCGGCAGGATGCGCGCTTCTATCAGGCGTGCCTCAACATGGAGCGCGGCGAGCTGAAGGCCGCGATCACGCTGCTGAAGCCGTTCTTCAATGCGCCCACCTCGGACTACAGCGCGCCTGCCGCCTACGTGTTCGCCCGGGCCAACGAGATGAAGGGCGACGAGAAGACCGCGGCCGAGGCGTACCGCTGGATCACCGAGTTCCACGCGCTGTCCGGACTCGCCGATGACGCGCGGGACGGCCTGGCGCGGCTGGAGCAGGGCGGCTTCGGTGAGGACCTCACCGCGGTCGGCGACGCCGTCGAGCGCGTGGCCGGTCCGCGCACCCGCAACTACGACGTCTGGCTTGGGAAGGACGTCGCCTTAGTCGCCCCCTGGGTTGCCTCCGCCAAGGCCCGGCAGTACAACATGCCCAACATCTGGGACGAGGCGCAACGGCAGCTGTGCTCCTGGACGGGCGCGCCCTCCGGCGGACGGCAGATCGTCCTGGCGACCCCCGGCGGCGGCAACGGCGACGGCCTGGTTGTCGTTGACTCGTGGCAGATCGACGACCCGCCGGCCTGGAGCCTCGGTCTCACCGACATGGCGCGCAACGCCGTGCGGGCGCGCGGCTCCAAGGCGCTGGGCGGTTCGCCCGTCTTCGTCGAGGCCCTGGCGAAGTTCGGCGCCTCCGCGCTGCAGTACCAGCTGGTCACGGAGACCCGGGACACGATCGGGAGCGCGGCGGCCGTGAAGCTCCCGCAGGAGGAAGTCATCCGCGCCCGCGAAGCCGCCCTGAAGGCCCTGGAGGAGTATGTGCGCCAGGAGCCCGACCCGTCCAAGCTGAACGAGGAAGTCGTGGCCGGGATGCTCTATTCCCTGCTCGACACTCACGGCTACGGCAAGCACGCCCTGATCGACTGGGAGCCGTACTCCCGGTTCTTCGAGGCGATCTGCCGGGACGAGGCCCAGTGCGACGTGTCCGACCGCAAGCAGGTGGCAGGCCTGTTTGTGCGGTCGATGGGACACGCCTTCGGCACGGACTGCGGCGAGCAGTTCGCGACCTGGGGCTTCCCCGTGGAGCGGACGGCCCGGGTCGGGGCGCTGCCCCACTGACGCACGGCCGGCAACCGCCGGTGTTGGAGCCGTAGAGCTGAGACACCCGCGGCGGGGGCAGTCGGGATTGCCCCCGCCGCGTTCTCCGACGGGAGCATAGATAGATGAGACCCCAGGCGTTTGATCGCAGGGAGTTCCTCGGCACACTGGGCCGATGCGCGGCGGCCTGCGCGGCGGGCTCCGCCTTCCTGGCGGGCGAGCACGCTTGTGCGGCGACGGGCAACGTGTCCAACGTCGTCGGCCGCTACTGGCACCTCGTCGACGGCAACGAGACCAAGTGCGACATCTGCCCTCGATCCTGCACCATCAAGCCCGGTGAGCGCGGGTTTTGCGGGGCGCGTGAGAACCAGGACGGGCGCTACATCACCAAGGTCTACGGCAAGCCGTGTGTGGTGTACATCGACCCGATGGCCAAGGGGCCGTTCCATCACTTCCTCCCCACCACGAAGTCGGTCGCCCTGGGCACGGCCGGCTGCAACCTCGACTGCGGGTTCTGCCAGAGCTACACCTTCGCCCAAGCCCGTCCCGAGCAGACCGACAACAAGGACCTCTCCCCGGCGAGCCTCGTCTCCCAGGCCAAACAGGGCGGGCTCCCGACCATCACGTTCACCTACAGCGAGCCCCTGCAGTGCATCGAGTATGTCATCGATACCTGCAAGGAGGCCCACGCTCAGGGCATCCGCGTGCTCGTGCATACCGCGGCCTTCGCCAACGAGGAGACCTTCTCCGATCTGTGCCACGCCGTCGACGGCCTGAACATCGACCTGAAGGGGTTCACCGAGGACGGCTATTACAGCGTCACGGGCGGCCATCTCGCTCCGGTGCTGAAGGCCCTGGAGATCGCCCGGGGCTCGGGGAAGCACCTGGAGGTCACGTGGCTCACGGTCCCGGGCTACAACGACAGCACGGCCATGGTGACGAGCGCCGTGCAGTGGATCGTCTCGAAGCTCGGCCCGGACACGCCCCTGCACTTCAGCCGCTTCTTCCCGAAGTACAAGCTGCAGCAGGTCCCGCCCACGCCGATCACGACCCTCGAAGCCGTCCGGCAGGCGGCGTACAAGGCCGGCATCCGCTACGCCTACGTCGGCAACGTGCCCGGTCACGGCGGCGAGTCGACCTACTGCCCCAAGTGCAACGCCCTGCTCGTCCGCCGCGTCGGCTACCAGAGCATCACCTACCAGTCGCTGAGCTACAAGACCGGCAAGTGCACCGCCTGCGGGCTCAAGATCCCTGGCGTCTGGAAGTAGCGGAGCTCCGGAGCACCCACATGAACCGCCGCCACTTCCTCCGCTCGACCTCCGGCCTCGCGCTCGCCTCCGGGGCGGGCCTTCTGCTGCCCACTCCGGCTCGCAGCGCCGGAGCCTCCCGGGTGGCCTTCTTCCGACACTCGGGCCTGCCGCGGCAGGACGAGGCGACCCGCGCGCAGACGATCCGGCGCATGGTCGATCTCGCCGTGCAGGCCGTGACCGGGAAGCGAACCGCCGAGGACTCGTGGAGGAGCCTCTTTTCCCCCACCGACGTAGTCGCGGTGAAGGTGAACTGCATGGCGGGCCTGCTCGCGCCCAGCCTGCACGTGGTCGCAGCCATCATCGAGGGGCTGAAGTCGGCGGGGGCCGACCCGGACCGCATCACCATCTACGACAAGGAAGACCGCGACCTCCTCGCCGCGGGCTACGAACTACGCCTGGAGCCCCCGGGGCCGCTCTGCTTCGGCACGGTCGGCGGCCCGCGCGGCCCGGGCTACAACGAGCGGTTCACCACGCGGGGCAGCGCGACATTCCGTCTCAGCAACATCGTCGAGGACCGGACCACCGCCATCGTGAACGTGCCCGTGGTGAAGGACCACGTCTTCGCGGGCATCACAGGTGCGCTGAAGAACCACTTCGGGACGATCCACAACCCCGAGGACTTCCACTGCCTCAACAACTGCTCGCCCGCAGTGGCCGAGGTGAACCTCGCTCCCACCCTGAAGGGCAAGCAGCGCCTCATCGTCGGCGACGCCCTGCATGTGCAGTACCAGGGCGGCCCCTCCTACGAGCCCAACCATGTCCATGACTACTGGGCGGTCTTCGCGGGTACCGACCCCGTTGCGGTCGACTCACAGCTCCTCGTCCTGATCGACAGCCTCCGACAGCAGCAGGGCCTCCCCGCCATTGCCGAGACCGACCGCCCCTGCCGCTACCTCGAAGCCGCCGCCGAGCGCGAACTCGGCGCCCTCAACCCCGATTCCATCGAGATGATCTACGCCGACCTCGCCGAGGCGGAGGAGGAGTAGGCGCCGTCAGGCGGCACTCGCCTCGCCCCACGCGCCGTCGATCTCGAGTCCCTCTTCGCCCCGGTCCTTCACCCTCAGCGCAGCGATGGAGGTGACGGTGATCAGCATCTGAGCCCCCAGGTTCGTGATCCGGTGGCGTCCCTCCCGCTGCTCCACGTAGTGCGCATGCGCCAACTCCCGCAGGTGGTAGTGCAGGTTACCGCCCTTCAGCCCCGTCAGGGCCGAAAGCTCGCCCGACGTCCGGGGCCCGGCATACAGGATCTCCAGTAAGTTGACGCGCCCCTCGTGCGCGAGAGGGCTCAGCATCCGTTCGACGTGCGCGGCCGGCACCTGGCTCACCTGCGAGACCACGGGCCCCTGGGCGCCCGGCGGGGCCTCCCCCAGTGAGACCGTGAGCGTGCCCCAGCTGCCCTTGGTCCCGCCCTCGTCAGCGAGCCGGAATGCGCCGGTCCACAGTAGGACGAAGTCGCCGGGCTTCTCGAGGCGGGCGTGGAACTCCTCGCAGATGGCCGGGGGCCGCCCCTTCCGCGCCGGGGTCCAGGCGGCATCGGTCAACGGACCAATGGACGGAGCGCCTTTGCGTTGCCGCATGATGGTGGCCTCCCTCGATTACTGAATTCAGTAATACTGTACGTCAGTACAGGCGCAGTGTCAAGGGCCCGAGCCGACGATCTTTGCGCAGGACCGTTGCGTCCCTCCGGGGGGCCAGGGACTGTCCCAGTCGCGCGGAATCCGGGGACATGACCCAACTCGGCCGCCTCGAATCGGGATCGTGTCCCCGCATTCCGCGTCACGCATGGACCGTCCCCTGTTGGCGGTGGGTCGCCTCCCCCCTCCTACGGGTCACTTCCCCAGGGCGCAATGACCCTGGTGATCCCGCGCCGTCCCCTTGCTTTCGACCTGACCCGGTGGTATCCTGTGGGCCCCGGCCCGACCTGGGATTGCCGGCTGATGTGCTCAAGGGAGGCGTGTCGGATGGCCACTCGGAATGCAAGGGCGATGCTGGAGTTCGCAGCGCCGCCGGCCGGTCGTCGACGGAGCCTGGTCCGGCTCGCTCCGCGTGACCGCCATGTCCTGGTGCCTTCACGGGTGGCTTTCGAGCCGCCGGCGGACGTGTACGTCACCGAGGACGCGGTGCTGGTGCGGCTGGAGATCGCCGGTCTGCACAACAGCTTCCGCTCGATCAACGTGTCGATCCGCGACGACCTCCTGACGATCTCCGGTGAGCGCCCCGATCCGGCCGCCGGGGCGGCGCGTCAGTACGACCAGATGGAGATCCAGACCGGGTGCTTTCAGCGCACGCTGCGTCTGCCGTGCCCGGTTGATGAGACGGCGGCCGTGGCGCGCTATGATGACGGGTACCTGACCGTGAAGCTGCCCAAGCTCATCCGTCCGCGCACCGGGACGCTGATCGTCGCCATCGAGTAGCTCTGCGCTCTGCCGACCACAAGGACCCTGTGATCATGGATTCGGAACAGCCTCGCCCGGAGAACCCGGTCCCCACGCAACTCGGCATCCTCCCCATGCGGAACGCCGTGGCGTTCCCTTTCATGCTCGCTCCCCTGGTGGCGGAGGAGGGGCCCGAGGCCCAGCTGGTGGCCGATGCCGCCTCGACGCACAAGACCTTCGCGCTGGTGACCGCGCGCAACCCCGAGGCCGAGCGGCTCGATCCCGAGGACCTCTACTCGGTGGGCACCGCGGCGTTACTGCACCGGATGATCCGGATGCCCGACGAGTCGCGGCACATGCTGGTGAAGGGCATCTCCCGCCTGCGGATTCTGCGCTATGTGCGCACGGAGCCCTACCTCATCGCCGATGTGGAGCAGATCGACGAGGTCCTGGTGGACGATGAGGAGCTGAAGGCGCTACGCCAGCAGCTGCTCGGGCTGCTCCAGGACATTGTGCACCTCTCGCCCCAGCTCCCCGACGAGCTGTACATCCAGGGGCTGAACATGGAGTCCCCCGGGGTGCTGGCCGACCTGGTCACCGCCAACCTCAACCTGGAGGTCGGCGAGAAGCAGGGGGTGCTGGAGACCTTCGATGTGAAGCTCCGGCTGCGGCTGGTCATCCAACTCGCCAACCGCGAGCGCCAGACGCTCGAGCTCACGCGGAAGATGCAGGAGGAAGCGCGCGGTGAGATGGACGAGGCGCAGCGCCAGTTCTTCCTGCGCCAGCAGCTCAAGCAGATCCGCAAGGAACTCGGCGAGGACGACGAGGGCTCACAGGAGATTGAGGAGCTCCAGCAGCGACTGGAGGAGGCCCGGCTGCCCGAGCGGGCCCACGAGGCCGCCACGCGCGAGCTCGACCGGCTCCGCCGCATGAACCCCGCCGCCGCCGAGTACACGGTCGCGCGCACCTACCTCGACTGGCTGACCGAGCTTCCCTGGGCCAAGACCAGCGAGGACGTGCTGGACGTGAAGCACGCCCAACAGGTCCTCGACGAGGACCACTACGACCTGGAGAAGGTCAAGGAACGCATCGTCGAGTACCTGGCGGTCCGCAAGCTCAACCCCGACATGAAGGGGCCGATCCTCTGCTTCGTCGGCCCGCCCGGCGTGGGCAAGACCTCCCTCGGTCGCTCCATCGCCCGGGCGCTGGGCCGCGAGTTCCACCGCATCTCGCTAGGCGGCGTGCGCGATGAGGCGGAGATCCGGGGGCATCGCCGGACGTACGTCGGCGCGCTGCCCGGTCGCATCCTCCAGGGCATCCGCACCGTCGGCACCAACAACCCGGTCTTCATGCTCGACGAGGTCGATAAGCTCGGCATGGACTTCCGCGGCGACCCCTCGGCGGCGCTCCTGGAGGTCCTCGATCCCGAGCAGAACCACTCCTTCAGCGATCACTACCTGGAGGTCCCCTTCGACCTCTCCCACGTCCTCTTCATCACGACCGCCAACATCCTCAACACCATCCCGCCCGCCCTGCTGGACCGCATGGAGGTCCTCACGCTCCCGGGGTACACGGAGGAGGAGAAGCTCCTCATCACCCGCCAGTACCTCATCCCGCGTCAGCGGAGGGAGAACGGGCTGAACGGCGGCCGGTTCCGCATCTCCGACGCCTCCGTCCGCTCGGTCATCCGGGGGTACACCCGCGAGGCGGGGCTGCGCAACCTCGAACGTGAGATCGGGACGCTCTGCCGCAAGACCGCCCGCAAGATCGCGGAGGGCGACCCCAAGCCCCCGGCCATCTCCGCCAAGGTGGTCCGCGAGTACCTCGGCCCGCCGCGTTTCTACTCGGAGGTCGCTTCGCGCGCGAATTCGCCCGGAGTCGTCTGCGGGCTGGCCTACACGCCGAACGGGGGCGAGGTGCTCTTCGTTGAGGCGACGCGCATGTCGGGGAAGAAGGGCTTCACGCTCACCGGGCAGCTCGGGGACGTGATGCAGGAATCCGCGAAGGCCGCGCTCTCGTGGGTCCGCTCGAACGCGAAGAAGCTGGGGATCGACCCGGACTTCTACGACACCGCCGACCTCCACCTGCACGTTCCCGGGGGCGCCATCCCCAAGGACGGGCCCTCAGCGGGCGTCACGATGGCCGCGGCCCTCACCTCGCTGCTCACGGGCCGCAAGCCCAAGCCGCGCGTCGGGATGACCGGCGAGATCACCCTCCGTGGGCTCGTTATGCCGATCGGCGGCGTGAAGGAGAAGTGCCTCGCCGCTCGCCGCGCCGGCCTGGAGACCGTCATCCTCCCCAAGCGCAACGGCGTCGACCTGGAGGACCTCCCTCCC
>Ga0233425_10006569_pt1 | contig 17138 bp, 12 predicted proteins | sample Watercolumn_Towu_2_FD_181712 | JGI IMG/M metagenome (GOLD analysis project Ga0233425, IMG submission 181712) | Freshwater microbial communities from Lake Towuti, South Sulawesi, Indonesia - Watercolumn_Towuti2014_140_MG | ecosystem: Environmental > Aquatic > Freshwater > Lake | place... | reverse complement strand
ATGTGATTTGTTCGCACAACGCAGGAAATATGTTCAGTAAAAATCTCATCTGCTCTTGTGCATCTGAAGAAGAAAGTCGTTGATCCTTTGCCTTTTTCAGATACTCCAGCGCATCTGCAACTTTTCCGTCTGCATATACTTTCTGTTCTCTCTCAAAAAGCACTGCTTCTTCTTGTGTGGTACCTTCTTCTTCAAATTGTCGTGGAATCGTAAAGTATTTCATTTCATATGCAAGGACAACTGTCGCAGCCATAGCAAAATCATCAGCACAGTCATATGCTACTTTGAGAATGTCATCAAGAACGAGTTTTTTATCAGGAGAGCGCCTTCTGCTCCGCTTGATACGATGAAGAGCAAGAAGCGGTTTTTCAATGCCGAGTGTTTCAAGATTTTTTTTCACGTGTCGCTTATATCCAGAAAATGAAGATGCGCGTGCAATTAGTCCACGATCACGAGTTGCAATATGTTGTTCAATAGCTGCAACCCCTGCTGTATAATCTCCTGTTCGTAAGAGATCATCAAGAACATTATCTCTAAACCCATCGTAAGGAGACTCCTCACTATCGCCTTCCGTAAGAAAAAACCACTTCTTTATTCCTTCATCGACTTCATCTGCCATAGCCCAGAGAAACCGTATATAATTTATAAATATTTCGCAAATTAACCACTTACGGGTAAATACATAGAAAATCATTTTACCCTTTACAAATCAAAACTAAAAAATAAAGGGTAAATTTAAATAAAAGAAGTATTTTCAGAACAATATGGTGTACCTCTACAAGAAGATAATCAATGGAAGGCCATATTATTATCTGCGGCTTTCAAAAAAACAAAAAGGAAAGACAGTAGTGAAGGACGTAGCATATTTGGGTAATGATATAGCGAAGATAGAGAAGCAGCTTGACAAGCTTCCGCAAAAGTATAAAGTAGAGATACGAGCAGGATACAAAACCATAAAGAGGTTTCTGGAATCAGGTTATTATGAGGACAAGATACGGCAGCAAAAGAAAAAGCAGACTCCATATATGGTAAAAAAGCTATTTGACGAAATTGAAGCAGTGCATTTTCATTTTCAGGAAAAGTTTCTTGTTCTTGATGAAAAGACAAGAGAGGAAATATACAAACAGTTTGTCATTGATTTTGCATTTAATACAACATCAATAGAGGGAAATACCATTACACTTCAAGAAGCAAAAAAACTTCTTATGGAGGAAAAAACTCCTAAAGATAGGACATTGCGGGAAGTGTATGATGTCCAGAATACAGAGAAAGTATTTATGATGCTTATGATGGCAAAAGAAGAGATAACAGAAGATTTTATAATCAAAGTTCATGATGTGCTTCTAGAACAAATAGATGTAAGAAAAGGGTATAGAATGCATGACATAAGAATTGTGGGGAGTACATTTGACGTCTCTCCTGCAAGGTATGTAAAAACAGATATGGCGCTTCTCTTAAAGTGGGTTGGGCAAAACAAAGCGCTTCATCCGTTTGTGAAAGCTGTTCTTTTTCATCATAAATTTGAGAGGATTCATCCTTTTGCAGATGGAAATGGTCGCACAGGCAGAATGCTGATGAATTATATGCTTGTAAAAGAAGGATACCCTCCATGCATAATTCAAAAAAAGAAAAGGCAAGAATATATAAAAGCGCTTCGTCATGCAGATCACGCAGATCTTTTTGCTCAGGCACCAAAACTATATCGCTCTTTAGTACAGTTTGTCGCTGAAGAATATGTGTATGGGTATTGGAATATATTTCTGACCTGATTTACCCTTTACAAAGCAAAACTAAAAAATAAAGGGTAAGTGGATTTGCGCCATAACATGGCAAATTTTATATATTCCATATATATACTTCTATATGTGAGATAATATGGTACAAGCTGTGATAAATATAGGCGAACGCGTAAACAGGATTTTGAATATTGTAAAAGCAAAATATGCGCTTAAAGATAAATCAGAAGCAGTTGCATTAGTAGTAACGAGATATGAAGAGAGCTTTCTTGAACCAGAGTTACGTCCAGAATACGTTGAAAAGTTGAGTAAGATCAGAAAAGGGAAGTATATAAAATACAATTCTATCGCTGAGCTAAAAAAAGCAACAAGTTGAGGCATGCTATGTATTCTTTTAAACTGAGTGAAAAATTGCAAGATACGCTCAGTAAGTTGTCAAGAAAAGATAATCAGCTTTATGAAAGGGTTCTAGCAAAAATAAATGAAGTGGTCAGTTGTTATGATGTTGAGCATTATAAAAACTTACGATATAATATGAAGGAATCTAAAAGAGTGCATATAGAGCATTTCGTTCTTATTTTTCAATATGATAAAACAAATAATGAAATTCTTTTTGATGATTTTGACCATCATGACATAATATATAAAAGGTAAATTTTTTAGCATTTCTGCCCTACGCCTGTATGATTTTTGCACAACTTTTAAGAGGTGAAGAGCTCTTCTTCAGAAAATGTCCAAAAGAGTTGCAATCATTGGTGCAGGTCCTGCGGGAAATTACACTGCATATCTATTGGCAAAAGCAGGCTACGATGTCACCATCTTTGAAGAACATCTTGAACCAGGGCTTCCCATCCAGTGCACAGGAATCCTCACTGCTGATCTCAAAAATCATCTTGAACTCAGCGATGAGTACATTGTCAATCGAATGCAAAAAGTCAAAGTTTTTGCGCCAAACAACACCACATTTGAAACAAAAAATGATGACATTATTGTCTGCCGCCACAAGTTCGATAATTACATCCTGAAAAAAGCAATCGCAGCAGGAGCAAAAATAGAAAAAGGAGTAAAGTTCATCAGCTACAATAAAGAAATAAAAGAAATCCTGCTCAAAAATAAAGAAGGAGAAAAGAAAGCAGATGTAGACATTCTCATCGGCGCAGATGGCCCAAACAGTAAAGTGTCACAAATCATCAACAAAGAAATTCTAAAGCAATGGCCAACGCCGATGTATTATGGTGCACAGGCAACAGTGAAAGGAAATTTTGAGCCAAATACATATCACGTCTATCTTGGCTCCATTTGTCCAGAATTTTTTTTATGGGTTGTGCCAGAAAACAAACATCATGCGAGAATAGGTCTTGCAACAAAAGAAACCCCGCACATCTACTTCAATAACGCGCTGGAAAAACTTGGCTACACAGCGCTCGATATCACCGACAGGCAAGGTGGCTTAATTCCATGTTATAATCCAAAAATAAAAGTGCAGGAGCACAACATCTATCTCATTGGTGATGCAGCAACAATTATCAAGTCAACAACAGGTGGCGGAATTATTCCTCATTTGGAGGCAGCAGAAATATTGGTGCATTGCATAACGCATAACAAAGACTTCAACAGAGAGCTCAAAAGAAAAAAGCTCTGGCTGCATTTGTGTATGAGAAGATTTCTCGATCAATTCTCAGATGACGAGTATAATGGCCTCATCAAAGTGCTCAATAGTTCCACAGCAAATGCAGTGATGGAAAAATATACAAGAGATAATTTGCTTCAACTGCTCTTTCATCTCCTTCTGGAAAATCCACAATTTATTCTTTTTGGCATGAAGCATGTGAAGAAGATATGGAAAGCGATATAGGTCATCCACAACAACCTTTATAAAAACATACCTTTTTCACATTCTTGGTGCGTTGATGAGCGAAAATAAGCCAGAAGATATATCTATTGATTTTGGGAAAGCAGCAGAAAAAACACATGCGTGGCTAAAAAAAAATTATGTTCTCTTCCTCATTCTTATTCCTATTCTCCTGAGCATTTTCATAAGAATACAGACAGCATATCTTCCTATGATTGATGATGTAGCAGAAGCAAACATACGATCGTACATTCAGGCATCAATACAAGAGCAAGTCAATGCACAGTATCCTAATCTTCCTGACGCAAATAAGCAGGTGCTTGTTCAGCAGGAGTTGGAACGAATTTATGCAGCAGGAACAATTGACTATCTTGGCCAGCAAGTGCCGTTAGAAGATCTTGTCAAAGAAAATGCAAAGCAAATAAAAGAACAGTTTCAGGATGAGTATGGCTTAACCTATCTTAGTGAAATTGATCCGTGGTATTTCTACAGACTGACAGAAAATTATCTTGAGCATGGGTATGAAGGAGATATAGAGCTGAATGGAAAATATTATGATGATCACCAGCTTGCAGGAACACCGCGCGAATATCTTGGAGGAGAAATAAGTACATTGCCGCATTTCCACGTGATGGTGGAAGTATATCTTTACAAGCTTGTGCATCTCTTTTTGCCAAATATGCGGCTTATGACATTAGTGTATTTTCTTCCTGTACTTCTTGCAGCGTTAAGTGTCATTCCTGCATTTTTCCTCGTGCGAAAAGTAGCAGGAAATATGGGTGCAGTTGTTGCAGCAACTCTTGTTGCAGTGCACCCTTCTTTTGTGAGCAGAACAATTGCTGGCTTTTCAGATACAGATGGCTATAACGTTCTTTTTCCATTATGTATCATGTGGGTTTTTATTGAAGCAATTGAAGCAGAGTCATGGAAAAAAGCAACACTGCTTGCAGCTCTTGCAGGTGTACTCATGGGCATCTTTAGTTTTACTTGGGGAGGCTGGTGGTATATCTACGATTTCTTGTTGGGAGTCTGTTTTATTTCATTATGGTATGTATTCTTGCGTGAAGAGATAAAAGAGAAAGACAAGCAAGCTAGAGTCAAGTATATTTTTGGTGCACTCCTCTTCGCACCTCTTTTTGTTCTCTGGAAACTTGTTTTGTTTGTTTCTCAGTCAATAGCAGCAAAAGAAAAAGAAGAAACAAACGAAATAAAGAATACAGTTCTTGCAATTATGATATTCCTTTTTTCCTGTGCAGTATTTGTTTCCTTGTTTTCAAGTTTCAGTGCGTTCATAGGAGCAGTAAAAGAGCCATTGACATTTTCCACAATTAAAGAAGTAGGTGTTATTAAAATCTGGCCGAATGTTTTGACAACAGTTGCAGAGTTTAATCCTGCATCACTTCCTGAGATTATTGGAAATGCAAGTTTTGGAATTGCAATACTTCTGTTGCTTGGATTTTTAGGAATAGGGTATGCATTATTTGAAAGGCAAGTGATAGAAAAAGAGCAGGAAGTCATTGTTGCTGGAAGTTTATTTTGGGTTGTTGCACTTACTCTTCTCAGCAACAAATTCACAGGAGACATAATATACACAATGCTTCTTTTAGTTCCTGTTGCATATTGTTTCTACAAAAAAACACCATTAACAACAATTTATTTTGTGGGAATTAGTGTTTGGTATGCTGCGATTGGCCGATATATTCCTGATCTTGCAAGCCATCTCTTTATGTTCTTCTTTTTGTTGGGGATTCCGTTGTTTATTGGCGTTGTTTATGCATTGGTAGAACATCATAAAGCAGATATGAAATACGCGGTCTTATTATTTATCTGGTTTGTGGGCACAATTTATGCAAGTACGCAGGGCATTCGTTTTATTATGATTCTTGTTCCTGCGTTTAGTGTTGCAGCAGGATTGGGAACTGCGTTTATCTATAGGCTCTGGGCAGATGTCTGTGCAGAAAAGCTTAATATAAAAAAAATCTATGTAAAGAGTGTGCTCGTTATTGCTGTTGCAATTCTTTTGTTCATTCCAGTAGGTGTGGGGTATAGTCTTGGAAGCCAGCAAATGCCGTTGATTAATGATCAATGGTACAATGCGTTGAAAAAGATAGATGAGCAGGCAGCGCCAGATGCAATTGTCAATTCATGGTGGGACTTTGGCCATTGGTTTAAAGCAATTGCAGATCGTGCAGTGACGTTTGATGGTGGTTCACAAGATACGCCGCAGGCGCATTGGATTGGAAATGTTCTTTTAACAAGCAATGAGAAAGAAGCAGTGGCTATACTGAGAATGTTGGATTGTGGCGGCAATAGTGCGTATGATCTTATTTACAATGCAACAAATCATTCATACAAATCTATAACCCTGACAAAACAAATAATTTTAGAGACAGAAGAAGAAGCTGCAGAAACATTAAACGCTGCTGGTTTAACAGAAGAGCAAACAAAGAAAATTTTGACGTTCACGCATTGCCAGCCACCAGAAAATTATTTCATTACAAGCCAAGATATGGTAGGGAAAACACCTGTCTGGGCACATTTTGGTTCCTGGGACTTTGACAGAGCGCATATTGTCAACCTCGTGAATTCTTATGAAAAAGAAACTGCTCTTATCATGATGCAGGAAGATCTTGCGATCACAGAAGAGCAAGCAATGGAATTCTATGCACAGGCAACAACAAATGATCCGAATAACTGGATTGCAGCGTGGCCATCATATGTGTCTATGCCTGGAGGATGTGGACAGGTCGGAGAAGAGTTGCACTGTGGCGCTGGTATGTTGATAAATCTCACTAATGGAGATACAAGAATTATGACAAGTGATGGCTTGAAGCATCCACTAAAATTATTGTACGTTAATCCAGAAGGAGAATATAACATAACAGACTTTGGTGTGTACAGCGATGTTCTTGTAGGGGCAGATGGAAGATCGTATAGTGCAGCACTCATTCCAGAGGGAACTGGCTTTAAAGGATTTTTTATGGATACAGCGTTGATGGACAGCATGTTTACAAAGCTCTTCTTTTACAAAGGACATGGGTTGGAATGTTTTGATCTCTTTGATGAGCAAGATACAGTCACAGGTGATAAAATTTATGTTTGGAAAGTGGATTGGGCATGTTCTTCGGCAAATGAAGTCTTTGTAACAGCGTCGCTCCCTGTTGTTTCTGAAACAGTATAAGACTATAACACTATGATACGACCATGATAAAAGCAGCTTCACCAATGGAAACATTCTTGGAAAAAAAGCAAATTTTTTTTCTGTTATTTTTCTTTACGGTATTTTATAGCTTCCTTTTTGCAAATTTTAATCAGTTGCCATCAGAGTATTATGGTGGAGATCACTATGCGCATTTTGGTTCTGCGCTCAAAATATATAATACGGGAAATCCATTTATCAGTTCTCATTATTATGGAGAGCTTCAGCACTATCCGTGGCTTACTCCGCTTTTACTAGCGATTGTCGCAAAAATCACGTTTGTAGATATTTTTACTGTAGCAGTTTTTTTCCCTGTGCTTATTATCATGTGTACAATAATAATCACCTATTTCTTTGGAATACAATTTTTTGAAAATAAGGCATTTGCATTTCTTCTTGCGCTGACATGGGCAGTGCAGTTAGTTCCATCATTTCACCCTTCTGATTTCGCAAAACAGTTCATGATTCCGCTGCTTGCAGTGTTTATGATGCTGATCTACAGTAAAAAAGAGAAGCAGACAGAGCCAATAACAAAGAAAAAGAAGATTATTGCAGGAGTAATATTTGGTGTTGCAGCATTGCAGCACATAGTAACATTTGTTGTGGCAGCAGTTCTTATCGTTTGTATCTTTGTATTGCGGATAGCAGAGAAATCATTTTGTTGGAAGTCCATACAAGAAGAGAGTAAACAGTTTATGCTTATTATTCTGATTGGTGCTTTTTGTGCTGCACTTTTCTGGGCGCCATTATTGATAAAATATCATGGCCAAACGCTGAATGATTGGCAGTTATATTCCTCGGAATCAGTGTTGCCAAGTGAAGAGTTTGTGACTGCATTGTTTTTAGATTTGTTGGATCATAAAAATGGAGTAGCTGCAGTGTTATTCAGTGTGTCATTATTTATTATTGTCTTCTTTTTTGCAATAAAAAATAAAGATAACAAAGTTCTTGTTCCAGTGGCACTTTTTTCTGCAGGGTTAATAGGGGTTATTCATCCATACATAACGTATCCATCATTTGGAATAAGTTTAGGGTATTATCGATTTCCTATTGTGTTTGTTTTTGTCAAGCATCTTTTTCTGATGCTGGGCATTTTTTATATTTGGGAAGAGGTAATTGCAAAAAAAGCAGGAACATACAGAACAGTTGTGGGAGCTTTTTGTTTTTTTCTTATCATTGTTTGGAGTCTGTTTTCATTCTCTTCTCTTATTGCAGATTTCAAAGCATCAGAGAGATACGACTATGCAGAAGCAGATGAAGATCTCATAAAGGGTTATCATGCAGTGAGAATGTATATTGATGAGAACAAGCTTATTGCAGAAAATGAAGTGACATTGACACTGCATCCTGATATTGGTTTTTTTTATAGTGCGTTAACAGGAAGAAATGTGATGGTTTCCAGGATGACGCATGCGACGCCGTTTGTAGATCATAACCAACGCACAGCAGATATGGCAGTTATTTTGTATGGAACAAATAGAACAAAAGCAGCAGAGCTTGCCGAGCACTATCATTTGAAATATTTTTTTTCTGAGTTTAGCAATATTCAATATCGCTATACGTGCCTGAAAAACTGGAATTCCACAGAAGAAAAAGACGTCTCTGTTGCGTTTTATTGGTGTCTGCAAACAGATCCAAAGTATAAGGCATATATGAAAGAGAATGGCATTGAAACAATGACTGCAGATGTTCGTTTGGCAATAGGCGATCAGGATGTGCCAACAAAAGAAGTGCTTGTCATTAAGCCAGAAGATCTTAAAATAACGTTTACAGAAGTTTTTGCCTATGAAAATAAGAATGGCACTGTGTTGATGAAGTTGTATGAAATAACGAGCATCTAACTAACTGTGATTTTTGTTCACAAGCTTTATAAAAAAAACACTGTTTTTATTCTAGAAAACAGCAAGAGAAGAGAGCGAAATATGACAATGCAAGCAGAGCAGAAAAACAAGGACATTTGGATAGTGATTGCTGCGTATAATGAAGAGAACAGAATAACGCAGGTCATAGCCTCTCTAAAAGAGCAAGGATATCAAAATATTGTGGTTGTGGATGATGGCTCAAAAGATAAGACAGCAGCTGTTGCAGAGCAAGCAGGTGCAGCAGTGCTTCAGCATGTGATTAATCGAGGTCAAGGAGCATCGTTAAAGACAGGCATGGACTTTGCGCTACAAAATAATGCAGAAATTATTGTGACATTTGATGCAGATGGACAGCATCAGGCAAATGAAATAGTGCTTCTTACAAAACCTATTATCAATGGAGAAGTTGAAGCATCTTTGGGGTCACGTTTTTTAGAGAAAAAATCAAATGTCTCGTGGCATCGGGAACTAATCCTCAAAGGTGGCGCAGGTATCATCTGGCTTTTTTACGGAATTAAATTAACAGATTCTCATAATGGATTCCGTGCATTGAAAAGAGATGCACTGCAAAAGCTTGAACTCAAGGCAGATAGGATGGAACATGCATCAGAGATTCTTGAGCAGATTGCAGCAAAACAGATAAAATACAAAGAAATTCCAGTGACAATTACATATACTGATTATTCATTGCAAAAAGGCCAGAGCTCACTCGCAGCGTTTGGCATTTTGTGGAATATGATTAAGAATAAAGTATTACGATAGAGTATTACAATAGGATGTGGAAAAAATGGTGACGTTTGCAGATATGGGTCTTTTACAGCTCTTTGGAATTATTTTTTCGTTTTTTGCGTTAAGTCGTGCATTTTTACGATACAAAGATAAGAGTCTTCACCTGAATGAACTTTTCCTTTGGATAGTGGTCTGGGTTGGAGTGATCTGTGTTGCAATTTTTCCAAGTATATTTGTAACACTTTCAAAAATCTTGGGAATCGGAAGAGGAGTTGATATCCTTCTTTACGGTGGTATGATCTTGCTCTTTTATCTGTTGTTTAGGGTGTATGTCAAAGTAGAAGCGCAGCAGAAAGATATGACCACATTAGTGCGCGAAATTGCAATAAAAAATGCAGTGCAAAAAACAGCAAACGCAAAAACAAAAGATAATGAGAAAAAATCCGCAAAAAGCAGAGACAAAGAAGAGTTTGAGGAGCAATGAAGACAGAACACTATTGTATTTTTAGTCTTATTTTTCTTGCACTGATAAGCGGTTCAATGTATTATAACACAGTACTAGTTGATACGCAGGCATATGTTCCATCAGTGTATTTTCTTCAAGGAAGTGTTTTGGGAGATGATGATACAGAGCGTGTCCTGCAAAGTTATGCGTTTAAGCGACCAGTGGAAATAGTGATTGCTGCATTGCTAGAGCCTCTTTTTGGTGTCCGCCAGGCATATAGTCTTTTGAACATGGTTATTTTCATTGCAACAACACTATTATTTTATTACTGGCTTAAAAAATTATTTTATGATCATGAGCAAAAAGAGACCATTGCGTATGGAGGAGCATTGCTCTATACCGTTTCTCTTCCGTTGATTTTGTATGCGACACGGGTGCTTGTTGACGTTGCAGGATATCTTATTATTCTGGTAGGGCTTTTTGTCATAGAATGGTTTTTTGAAAAAAAAGAGATAGTGTGGTATCATAGTTGTCTTGTTGGCCTAGTCCTTGGATTCTCTCTGCTTGTGAGAGATTCTGTTGTTATAGTAATTCCATATTTTGGGTTGCGGTATTTGTGTCATTATAATCTTCACGAGGCAATAAAACAAAAACAAATAAAGGAGTCATGGAAAAAAATATCCCTCCTTTTCTTTTTTGCTGTTTGCCTTATTATTCCCGAGCTTATTTTCATGTGGTACTATAATGTTGGTTTTTTGCTCACAGGAAAAGGTGCAGCAATTACAGCAGGAAAATATTCTCTGTTGGGCTGGTTGAAATTTATTATAGTCCATGGCGCAGCATTTCACGTTGCGTATATTTTTGCATATTTTGGCTGGAAGCAAGAGCAGAATGCAAGAAGAAAACAATTTTATTTCCTGTATGGGATATGCGCGTTGATATATCTTATTGGAATTCAGCTTGTTGCGCTGACCTCTCCGCGATTTACGATGGTCATGTTTCCTGTTCTTTTGCCGCTTGCAGCAATGGGAATTCTCTTCATTGCAGAAAAGTGGAAAAACGCATGGCCTGTGCATAAAACAATTATCTGTTGTCTTATTTTTTATGCAATAATTTCTTTTCTTGGTGCGTGGCTCTATCCAAGCAGAACACTGATTGTGGAAGATGCAGGAGGAAATGCAGTGATCAACGCAGTTCTTGAGCAACTCAAGATGAAAGTAGGTGCTTTATTATGAACGAGCCACGAGAGATTGCAAAATTCTTTTTTTGGCTCTCTTTAACGCTCTTGCTTATCATGAGTCTCCTTACAGTAACAGCAAAATATACCAACGAGAAAGAGTTTGCGCATTATGCAGCAGCTGCAGAAGCAGAAAAGAACCCGCTTCTCTGCGAAAACATTAAAAATCTCCGGCTTTCCTCTCAGTGTTACAGCCCATTTATCCAAGGAGGGTATGATTGTACAACAGAAGCGCATCCAAGTGATGCCTGCTTGATTGCACAAGGCGTTGCAACAAAAGATGATTTGTTTTGTGACATGGTCTTTTTTGATAACAAAATTCCAGAGAATTTAGAATGCAGAGTCAGCGTGTTTATAGAGAGGTACAGCGATGAAGGTCTCAGTGATTGTTGTCACATTAAATGAAGAGCAGAACATACAAGCTTGTCTAGATTCTCTTCTCAAACAAGATGTTCCTAAAGAGGACTACGAAGTTCTTGTTGTTGATGGTGCATCAAGAGATAAGACGCAAGAAATTGTACAGAAGAGTGCAAAAGAGCACCACATAGTTCGCCTTATTGTTGAAAAAGATGGCTCAATCGCAAGATGCAGAAATATAGGAATTCAGCAGAGCAAATATGATAGTGTTGCATTTACAGATGCAGATTGTGTTGTTCCAGTAGATTGGTTGAGAAGATTAAAAAGAGGCTATGCGCGTCACACAGTTGGAATAAAAAATCTCGCAGGCGTTGGTGGTGCAAATATACCTTCGGAAAATGGATCATCGTTTCAGCATGCAATTGGCATTGCGTTTAATTCATTTTTTGGATCACTGGGAAGTATTCAGGCGCAGCCAGTAAAGTACAACAAAGTTCTGTTTAGTATTTCGTGTTCAAATTCCTTGTATCAGAAAAAAGCACTTATAGATGTGGGCATGTTTTCAGAGGAGTTAGGGAATCAGGGAGAAGATTGGGATCTTGGTGCAAAGCTTCAGAAAAAAGGATATGTGGTGTATGGGATTCATGATTGTGCAGTTTGGCATAATTTCCGTGCAACGCCATTTTTATTCTGGAAAAACATGGTGTTTTATGGTGATGGAAGAATGCGCTTGACAAAGAAGCATCCTGATTTTGTGAAAGGAAAATATATTGTCCCTTTATTTTTTATTCCTTTATTCATTCTTTCTGGGGGAGCATTTTACATAACAAGAAATCCATACGTCTCTCTTCCATTTTTGTATTTTCCTGTGATGCTAGTATACAGTTTGTATAGTGCAGCCAGAGCAAAAAAGATAGAATTGGGGTTAGAGGTCTTTTTAGTATTTTTGCTGCAGCATTTTGGTTATTCGTTTGGGGAGTGGAAAGGATTGCGATGGTTTTTGTTGCTGGAATAATTGGTTATTTATGCAATTATGTCCTTCTTCAAATAGAAAAAAGAGTTGTTCACTGGACAGCAAAGTAAGAAAAATACCCTCGCCACTTCACCACTCTCCTAACTTCTTCTGGTGCGTATTGTTTCGAGCAAATCGCTGCCAGCTCTCCCAACTCTTCCTAAACACATCAAACTTATCCCAATAATCGCGAAGAAATGCAACTGTCTTTGGATCGCTGGGATAGCCGCTGCCAAAATCAATCCCTGTTTCATGCCGTATCTTCTCAATCTCCGTATCTCGAGTAACTTTTGCGAGAATAGATGCTGCAGAACAGATTGCATATGTCGCGTCAGCTTTGTGTTCGCAAACAAGCTGCACTTTTTTGTTGACCAACTTCTGTCGCAAATAAGACGCGTACGCAGTAATATTATTGCTGGGACAATCGACATATGTAATGTTTGGATTCAGTTTATTCAAGATCTCTGCACTTTTTGTTGCTTCAAGCCAGTTAAGATTCATGCCAGTGGTAGAAAGAACAGCATCATCAATCACAAAAGGAGGCACAATGAGAATTTCATACGCTTGCAGCGCATTGATCAACTGATAATACATTCTTTTTCGTTGCTCTGGAGTAAGAAGTTTGGAATCCTTTACTCCAATTCGCTCCAGAATTTCGGCGTTTTCCTGCGCAATCGTTGCGCCTGCAATCACGAGTGGTCCGATCACAGGTCCTCTTCCAGCTTCATCTATGCCACAAATCGTTGTCATGGAAAACGTCATCTGTTCTTTTCTTTAAAATACTTGTTGTTGCACAGGAAGAAGTGATATAGATAGCGAATAACAAAAATTGTTTTTTCTTCATGTTCATCAAAAATATTATGATTATTACGTCTGTCCGCCATCAAAAGGCGCACAGGAAGCACCGGCTCCTCGTAAAATGCTCGGAGCTGGTGCTTCCTTGAAGCAACGCACTGAACTATTCGTGAAGTGCGTTGCCTTCCAGAAAAAGAAGCGAACCAAGCAGACAGTGCGAACTTTTTTTGTGAGCACTGTTTGCTTAGTATTTTTTATCTCAGTAAATATGGTGATACTAACTATAAAAAAGTAATATCGATCGTTATCTAACACATTTAGGAAAAAAACATGTACAGAATCCAAAACAATCGCCATGGAATGCAGAATAGTATCGAGAAAAACTATATAAAGCGTCAAGGTAAAAAATAGGCAATGGCGAGAAAATCCCAAGTCACCATCTTCATCATTCTAGGTTTCGTTCTCTTATTAAGTATGGGGATTTTCATTTACTACACTAGTACTGGAGAAGAGACAGTTGTGATTCCAGAGCAAATAGATCAAGCAACACTCACTGCCTTTGTCCAAAGTTGTCTTGATGCGATAACAGAAGAAGTGATTGAAAAAGTTGCAGCACAAGGAGGAATGTATAAACCTGTCTTTTACAAAACAGTTGAAGGAAAAAACATCAGTTACTGGTGTGTTGGAGAGGGAGAAGAGCAGTGTGTAAATACCGCATTTTTGAAAGAAGAGCTTGCAGAGCAGATTGTTGAAGGAACAAAACAAGAGCTTCCAAAATGTCTTGACTTTCATTCATTTGAGCAGCAGGGATATACAATTCAAGAGGGTATTTTTGAAGGGACAGCAATCATAACAGGAACAGGAATAGATATTTCAATAACATATCCTGTAAAAATGAAAAAACAAGAGGAAGAAGCAACAGTGGAGAATTTCCGAGTTGTTCAGGAAACACCGCTTGGCACTCTTTATGATACTGCAATTCTTATTCTCAACAAAGAAGCATCTGGACATGCATTTGACATTGTTGATTATACAATCAATCATACAGACATAATCATCATAAAACAAAAGCCATATCCGGGAGTAATCTACAGCATCCAAACAAAGCAAAATGATCTGACGCTAAACATCGCAATCCAAGGCATTGACACAGCAGCAACTCCTGGAGAGATCCTGCTTGCAAATACAGAGACAGCGTATGGCTGCTGTTATGGAGGAGCAGAAAATACATGTTATGCAAATACGCCAAGTACAGTATGTGAACAGAAGAACGGAAAATATGAGACTGCGCCGTGCAGCTGCCCAGAAAAAGAAGAAGAAAAAGAAATACTGTGTCATGGTGGAGCATGTGCAAGTTGCGGAACAAGAAGTCATGGAGAAAGTTGGTGTGTGTATGAAGGTGAAGTGGGAAAAAGTAAAGATGTTGTGGGAAGCAGGCATGTTGTAAACTATTGTCTTGATGGTGCAATACATGAAGAAGCATGTAGGGATTATAGAGAAGAAATCTGTGTTGAAGGAGAAATAGCACAAAATAGTGTATGGTATACAAAAGCGCTCTGCAGGCCAAACCGCTGGCAAGATTGCAGCCAATGTACAACCGAATCATGTTGTACAAATACAGAAGAAAGAGATTGTTATTGGAATGAAGCACAGTGTACTCCTTATGTTCCGCCAGGATTAAAATTCTGGGATTTTAATGGGCTGGAGATCTGCAGCAGGGGAAATGCAGAAAAGACATGTACTGGATTATATTGCCCACAAGCATGGGTTGATGCAGCAGCAATCTCGTGTTATAGTCAGGGAGATTGTGGAAATTATAGAAACACAGAAGGAATTTTGACAGAAAGTGGATTTTTTATTTCAAATTATAAATATGAGCCAGATGAGAAAATATACACTGTAGAAAAATCAACCAACGCAATAACCTCTCTCCCTCTCCAGGTGAATGACCAAAAAACACTTCTCACCACACCAGTAACAGAAGCTGCTGATACGTTCACAGAAATGTTGACAGCAGCGTATCGTTTTGTGAATCAGTGGGTTGATGTCACAGTTCCAAACTATTTGAATCCATTCACAAAAAAGCCAAAAATAGAAGTGTTAGAGCTCAGTTGGTGCAGTGTCTGGAGCGCGCCAAAAGGAGCGGCTGATTGCGAGAAATGCGACGATAATGGGTTATGCAGTGAATACAGATGCAAAAGCCTTGGAAGAAAATGTGTCTATGAAGAAAAAGATGGCTATCCGCTCTGTTATGGAGCGCCAAAGGAAAAGCAGCAATCATTTACAGCAAGAGTCGCAACAGAAAAAATGCAAAGCTCCACTGCAGAACAAAAAACATTAACAATCGAAGAAAAAAATTATAGTGGCTATAAAATAACACCAGAGCTAAAGCCATACACATTATTTTCTCTTCCTTTGGAAACAACAACAGAGACAATTTGTCGTCTTGACTATACGCCGCGAGCAGAATATCTTGATTCTCCAGTATTGGTCATTGGCACACAGGAATATGCACAAGAGCATGTAATAACAGTGCGTGTCCCTCCTCAACTCACCACTCCTCAAAAACTGAAAGATGGCTTAAATCTCACAACAGCAGAGCAAATAGTCAAAGCAATAACAGAGCCAGAAACCCTGCTCGAATCATATGAAGAAAAATTCCCTGCAGTCTTTAGTGTGTACAACACAGTTACAGGAAACGATCTTGCAGATGAGCTCCAGCCGCATGTTGACAGTATGCTTTCATTCATAGATGATGTCGAAGAGTCGTATCCGTTTTATGAAAATATGTCTATCACGCTTCTGGACAAGTTTGAGCATGGTGGTTATTATTTATTTATCAGCTGTGAAGATAAATATGGAAATCTGCAGGACAATGAGTTGTTTGTCGAAGTAGAAATTAGTAATTCCACAGAAGATACAAGTCCGCCAATAATCGTTGCCACAACTCCAGAAACAGGAAGCAGTGTCAGTGCAGACGCAACAACAGTTCCACTTTATGTATATACAGATGAGCCTGCAGAATGTCATTATGATACTGAAGACATTTCGTATGAAGAGATGGAATATGCATTCAGTTGTAGAAATGAGATCTATGATCGCGTTTCTGTTGCAGGAGGAAGTTATCTTTGTTCAACAACAATCCCAGTAGAAGAAGAGTCAGTAGCGTTGTATCTCCGCTGTGCAGATAATCCTGGAAATGAACAAAGAGCGCTCATTACAATCCAACAAGGAAATACCACCGGAATTGAAGAACTTTATTCAGAAGCGATTCCAGAGGATGTAGAGAATCCTATAGAAGAGTATGCAGAATATATAAGCATAGAAGAAACAAATGAATCTGCAGTAATAGATGTGACAGAATATCTCTTATCAGAAACAGAGTCAACAGTTTTTAATACAACAAAGAACAATATTAGTCTCCATTATTTTACAGATCAGAAAGCACGTTGCAGTATAATGAATGAAACAGAAAGCCAAGAGATGACGTGTGCAGAAACTGCTATCGAACAACAAAAGAAAGGATTGTATGAGTGCAATGTTCTTTTGTCGTTGCAAAATACAGATGAAAATCAGACAAAGCAGTCTGATTATGAAATCAGCTGTAAAAATGAAGAACAGCTAAAGAATGTTGCAGTTGATTCTTTTTATTATACTCTTTCCAAAACACGTCGTTTGGAAATTCTTTCAGTAAGTCCTGGAGATAATGAAGAAGTAGAGTCAGATGTAGCAGTAACAGTGACAACATCCGATTCCGTGGGTGTTCAGTGTGGATATGCAGCATACAGCTCCTTAGAGTATGTAGAAATGGAAATGATAACAGAAACGACATTTGCAGCATTTGTAATTGGTTTGGAAGAAGGCTATAATACAATTACCATTTATTGTAATGATTTGTATGGAAATAATGTGGA
>Ga0233425_10006568_pt1 | contig 17141 bp, 10 predicted proteins | sample Watercolumn_Towu_2_FD_181712 | JGI IMG/M metagenome (GOLD analysis project Ga0233425, IMG submission 181712) | Freshwater microbial communities from Lake Towuti, South Sulawesi, Indonesia - Watercolumn_Towuti2014_140_MG | ecosystem: Environmental > Aquatic > Freshwater > Lake | place... | reverse complement strand
CAGGTTGCTGCGCCTATACTAGGGCGGCGCGCCGAATCGCGAGATTGACCGGCGGCGCCGGCCCACTCCCTCATTCCATTGCCTCCTTGAGCAAATCCCACTGTTTCGGTTCCGGTTCCTGCGCGCGCGGCGGGACGCCGTCTTTCCGCCTTCAACGATTCGCGGCGGGGCTGCTGGCCCTCTGCCTGAGCTGCACTCCGCGGGCCGAGGAGATCCTGCTGGTTCCGCACCTTGATCACCTCACTCGAGATCCATCCCTGAGTCTGCGCGGAGTGGTCGACGCCACCTTCGCACGATACCCCCAGGGAAGCATGATCAGCGCCCTGGAAGACGAGGCCAAGGCCCTGCACCGCCGCAGCAACAGTCTGGTGGCCGGCTATCCGATGATTTATCTGCAGTGGATCGACGACCGCATCGTCACCGACCGGGGCGAGATTCAGGTGCAGACCGGCTATCAAGTCCCGATCTGGATGTGGAATCAGCGCGCGGCCAGTCGCAACATCGCGCAGGAAGCCGACAAATCCGTGGTCGCCTTCTCTGCCGCCCTCAAGCACGAGGTAGCCGGCTTGGTAAGGGAAGCGCTGTGGAACCTCGAACTGGTACAGAACCGGCTGGAACTGGCGACTCAGGTTTACGACTTCTCGCGCCAGCTTCATGGAGCCGTCCGCCGCCGGGTCGAACTGGGTGATCTGGCCCGCTCGGATCAGCTTCTGGCCGAGAGCGACCTGTTGGAAAAGCAATCGCTGCTGACCCAGGCGGAAGCCGAGGTGATGCATGCCCGTAAGGCTTATTCCAATCTGACGCGCATGGAGCGGGCGCCGGTACAGTTTGCCGAGCAGCGCAGCGCGGTTAGCGCCATCACCCCCGATCACCCCGCCCTGTCGGCGGCCAACGCGCTGATCGACCGGGCCCAGGCGGAGGTGGATTTCACCCGCCTTTCCAAGCAGGGCAACCAGCCGTCGATCCTGCTGGGCAGCCAGCACGATCGGGCACTGAAGGGGGATTCCCTGAATCACGAAACCAATCTCGTCCTGCAGATTCCCTTGGGCGGCGACGCATGGAATGCGCCGGCGGTAGCGCAGTCCAACCTTTCCTTGACCCAAAAGGTCGTCGATCGCGATGCGCTGCTGCGGGGGCTGGAAAAGGCCCTGCACGAAGCCAACCACAATCTTGAAGTCGATGCAGCCTTGGTCCGGATCGCCGAGCAGAGGAAGAACATCGCCGAAGCCCATTCGCGCATGAGCAAGCTGGCCTTTGAAAGCGGCGAGATTCAGCTCCTCGACTACCTCAAGATCCTGGCCAACACCCAGGCGGCCATTCGCGATGCCCAGGAGCGAGCGCTCACCCTGCAGCGGGACATCGCCGCCTACAACCAGGTGGTGGGGGTGACTCCGTGATCCGCCTCTGGGCCTTGGCGCTATTGGTGTTGACCGGCGATGCCGCGCTGGCGCTGGGCGACCTCGTCAAGCTGGCCCCGGAACAGGCGCGACACATCGGCATACGGGTGCAGCTACCGGCACCGACGTCCTCGGTGCCGCTGATTCGTGCTCCCGCCCGGGTCAGCCTGCCGCCGCAGAATGAACATGTGGTCAGCGCGCCGCAGGGAGGACTGGTGGCCAAGGTAGAGGTGGCACTGGGGGTCAGGGTGGCCAATGGCCAGGCGCTGGCGCTGATCGAAAGCCCCTCGCTGGTCGGCCTGCAGCGGTCGCTGGTGGACGCCTCGAATTCCCTGGCCCTGGCCCAATCCAGACTAAATCGGGACGACACCCTGCTGGCCGAGGGCATCATCTCGCGCATGCGCTGGCAGGAGACCCGCAGCGCCTACGACCACGCCGTCACCGCCCTGGCAGAAGCCGAACAGATGCTGGAGGTGGCGGGCATCAGCCCGGCGGATATCCGCCAGATCAAGCAGTCCCGCCACTTGAGCAGCCGCTATGCGGTGCGCTCGCCCACCGACGGCGTGGTGCTGGAACGGATGGCGGTGGCCGGTCAGCGTCTCGACCCGATGGCCCCGTTGTTTCGCATCGGCAAGCTGGACGAACTGTGGCTCGAGATCGACATGCCCCAGGAGCGGCTGCCGGAGATTCGGCTGAACGACTTCGTCAACGTCGACGTGTTCGATCGGCGCGCCCGGATCACCCACATCGGCCAGAACATCACGCCCGGCAGCCAGAGCACCCTGGTGCGGGCGGTGCTGGTGGAGGCGACCGACCAGCTGAAACCGGGACAGCACGTCAATGTGACCTTGATGCACGCTAGCACCGACCAGTTGTTCCGCATCCCCGTCACCGCGGTGGTCAATGTGGAAGGCAAAGAATATGTCTTCGTCCGTGCCACCGATGGCTTCCGCCCGCGGGCCGTGGCCATCGCCAGCCGGGACTCCCATCAGGTCGTGGTTCATGAGGGACTGCAGGCCTCCGACGAGATCGCCGTGCAGGGAGTCGCCGCCCTCAAGGCAGCGTGGGTCGGAATCGGGAGCGAGGAGTGATGCAGGGCCTGCTCCAGTTCGCTCTGACCCAGCGTTTACTGGTATTGCTGCTGACCCTGCTGCTCGGGATCGCGGGCTATTTCGCGGCCGTCGCCCTGCCTATCGATGCCTTTCCCGACGTATCGCCGACCCAGGTAAAAATCATCGTCAAAGCCCCAGGCATGACGCCGGAGGAGGTCGAGGCCCGCATCACCGCGCCCATAGAGGTGGAGATGCTGGGCATCCCGAAGCAGGTGATGCTGCGCTCGATCGCCAAGTATGCGTTGACCGACATCACCATCGATTTCGAGGAAGGAACGGACATCTACTGGGCTCGCCAGCAGGTCACCGAGCGGCTGAACGGAGTTTGGAACAGCCTGCCGGGGGATGTGGCGGGCGGCATTGCGCCGATGACCACCCCCCTCGGCGAGATGTATATGTTCACCCTCGACGGGGGCGACCTGAACCTCATGGAGCGGCGCAACCTCTTGGATTGGGTGATCCGCCCGGCCCTGCGGACGGTTCCCGGGGTGGCGGACGTCAACGTCCTGGGGGGTCTGGTCCGCAGCTTCGAGGTCGTCCCCGACAACGGCCGCATGACGGCGCGGGGAGTCTCCGTCGGTCAACTGATCGAAGCCTTGCAGGCCAACAACCGCAATGACGGCGCCGGCCGGTTGCTGGAAGGCGAAGAAGCCCTCCTGGTACGGGCCGAAGGCCGCATCAAGGACCTGGAGGACGTTCGCTCCATCGTCGTCGAAAGCCGGAACGGAGTCTCCATCACCGTCGCCGACGTCGCCGAGACGCGGCTCGGATCGTTGACCCGCTATGGTGCGGTCAGTCAGAACGGCAGCGGTGAGATTGCCGAAGGCCTGGTTTTGGGACTGCGGGGCGCCAACGCGCGGCGGGTGGTGGACGGGGTAGAGGAGAAACTGCAGGAGATCCTGCCGTCTCTGCCCGCCGGCGTCCGCATCGACACCTTCTACAACCGCAGCCACTTGATCGACCGCGCCGTGACGACGGTGACGAAGGCGCTCGGAGAAGCGGTGGTCCTCGTAATCCTGCTGCTGCTTTTGTTCCTGGGAAATCTGCGGCCGGCGCTGACCGTCGCTTGCGCCCTACCCCTGGCCGCCCTGGTCACATTCATCCTCATGCATGCCTTCGGCATGTCCGCGAACCTGATGAGCCTCGGCGGGCTCGCCATCGCCATCGGCATGCTGGTCGATGCGGCGGTGGTCGTGGTGGAAAACATCGCGACCCTGCTAGCCGGCGAAAACGCGGGCAATCAGCCGCGCCTTCACCTGATCTACCGGGCAACCCGAGAGGTCGCGGTGCCGGTCACCTCCGGCATTCTGATCATCATCATCGTCTTCGTGCCCCTGCTGACTCTGCAGGGCCTGGAGGGAAAACTGTTCGGCCCGGTGGCACTGACCATCGTCTTTGCCCTCAGTGGATCCTTGCTCCTGTCCCTAACGGTCGTCCCGGTACTGGCTTCCTTTCTGCTGAAACGGGAATCCCACCAGCAACCCTGGCTGCCGCGAATGTTGCGCCGGCTCTACCAGCCAATCCTGCGGTGGGCCTTGGACCACGGCCGTATGGTCATAATCCTCGCCACCCTTCTTTTCGGCGTGACCATCCTGGTCTATAGCCAAATCGGCAAGACCTTCATGCCGACACTGGACGAGGGCGATCTCATCGTCCAGGTGGAAAAGCTGCCTTCCATCACCCTGGAAGAATCGGTACGCCTGGACCGGCGCATCCAAAAGGCGATTCTGGAGCATGTACCGGAGATTTCCCGGATCGTCGCGCGGGTCGGGGCCGACGAAATCGGCCTGGATCCCATGGGGCTGAACGAGACCGATACGTTTCTGATCCTGCAGCCCAGAGCGAATTGGCGCGTGGCGAGCAAGGAAGCCTTGCAGGATGAAATCCGCAAAGTCCTGCAAACCATACCGGGTATCGCGTTCAGCTTCACCCAGCCCATCCAGATGCGGGTGACCGAGATGCTGACCGGAGTGCGGGGCGACGTGGCGATCAAACTCTACGGCGGGGATCTCACGAAACTGAATGAAAAGGCCGAAGAGATCGCCGAAACCCTGCGCCAGATTCCGGGGGCATCGGACGTGTTCACCGCCCGTAACGAAGGCATGCAATATTTGCAGTTGAGCGTGGACCGCATGGCCGCCGGCCGCCTGGGGCTGACCGTCGATCAACTGGAGCAGACGTTGCGGGTGCAGATCGAAGGTTTGCGCCTGGGCATCGTCCAGGAGGGCATTCAGCGCACCCCCTTGCTATTGCGCGGAGACGGCGATCCCGCCACGATTTCCTCCCTGCAGGTGACGCTGCCCGATGGAGCGAGAGTCCCGTTGTCTGCGGTGGCGAAGGCGCAGAGGGTCGAAGGGGTGGTCAGCGTGAGCCGTGAACACGGCCAGCGTTTCGCTGTCGTACGGTGTAACGTGCGGGAACGTGACCTGGTAGGATTCGTCGCCCACGCACGCAGCGTCGTCGCCGCCAAGGTGGCCCTGCCGATGGGTTTCTATGTGCGCTGGGGTGGACAGTTCGAAAACCAACAACGGGCGGCGGCGCGCTTGTCTCTGGTGATTCCCGGGTCCATCAGCCTGATCTTTCTGTTGCTGTTTTCGACTTTTCGCTCGGTCCAGCAGGCCGTGCTGGTCCTGTCCAACATCCCCCTTGCAATGGTGGGTGGCGTCTTCGCATTATGGCTCTCCGGAGAGTATCTGTCGGTCCCTGCTTCGGTGGGATTCATCGCACTTTTGGGAATCGCCGTCCTCAACGGGGTCGTCATGGTGACGCACTTTAACCAGTTGCGTTCCTTCGGCCTGGAACTCACCAGAGTGGTCACGGACGGTTCGCTGCGGCGGCTACGGCCGGTGATGATGACGGCCAGCATTGCCGCCATCGGGCTGGTACCCCTGCTGTTCGCCACCGGGCCGGGTTCGGAAATCCAGCGTCCGCTGGCAATCGTGGTGATCGGAGGCTTGGTGACTTCGACTCTGCTGACACTCGTGGTGCTGCCGGTACTGTACCGGCGTTTTGGATGAGCGTGACGCAGCCATGGACAAGAAAGAATGCCTGTTGAGCTTGACCGTCCTTCCCGCCATGGAGGAAACCCTGGTCGACTGGTTGTTGGAGAACCACGGCGAAACCGGCTTCAGCCGTTTCGCCGTCGACGGTCATTCCAGTCAGACGCAAGGGTTATCCCTGGCCGAACAAGTGGTCGGAAGACGCAAGCAGGTGCGATTCGAAATCCATCTGAGCCAAGAGCAGATCCCGGTAATCCTCGAACAGCTCCGCACCGATTTCACGGGGGCGGGAATGCAGTACTGGATCAGCCCTTTGCTCGGTGTAGGCCGCATCTGACAGACAACAATCGGGCAAAGTTTGTGTGGCCCGCATCACGAAACCGGCACCGACAAGAGGTTAGGCTTTATTCCAACCCTACTAGGCTTGCCTATCCTAATGCCTACCCGTGATGAACAGGAGTACCCGCCCATGGCCAACAGCAGCTCCAATGTTGTCCCGTTCGACAGCTTTCAGCAGAAACGGGACGGCATCAAGAGACCCGGTGACTTCCCGATGATCAATGAATGCCGCTCCCTGGTCGCCGACCACATCAGTCGATTGCTGCAGGGATTGTTCCTCCGGATGGACGACGAATTGTTCAAGCTTTCCGACAAGGCCGAAAGCAGCACTGTGCAAACGATGTACTTCGACGCCATGCGATATATGCGCAAGGAGAAGGAGAACATCCAGAATCAGTGCATCACGGCTTTTCAAGCCCAATACGACGACTTCTGGCAGAACGCAAAAAGTCGCGCTCGAACGCAGGAGCAGGCCAAACAGGAAAAGCTATCGGAAAACCTCGACGATTTTGCCCTGGTGGAAAACGAAACCCTTGAGGAGGACCTCGCAGTCAATGCGATGATCCAGAAGGGAAACAACCTTTTCCATGGCGAATTGTTCGCCCTCGGCAAGCGCTTCGGAATGATGTTGAACGGCAACGAAGAGGCTCTCGAGGACTTTCCCGTAGCCCCGGCCAGCCTGTGCCACAGCTTCGAAGCTGCAATCAAGCCCCAAACCATCGAAATCAAGGTAAAGCTCCTGATTTACAAGCTGTTCGACGGATTGGTCCTGAGCCAGTGCGGCCCGTTGTACCAGGAACTCAATGGCTATCTTGCCGGCCAGGGGATACTGCCAGTCATCGCCAAGAACATCCGCCGCAATCCCTCGGCGCCGTATCCGGGCTCCGACGGAACGTATGCCGGCGACCCGGAGGGAACGGAAGCGGCCTACCTGGAGGCGTTTCAAAGCATGCAATCGCTGCTCGACGGCTGGCGCACCCATCTCGGTCTCCCCACGCAAAGCGCAAGCCTGCCTCCCGGAGCGGTTTTCGTAAACGCGAACGAAGTCATCAATGCCTTGAGCCTGCTGCAACCGAATACCCTATCGGCGGATGCTGCGGACCACGGTGAGGGATCCTCCGCAATCATCAAATCCTATCTCACCTCCCAGCTCAGCAAGCTCAATCCGGACGGCCAGAACCGCGCGGTGGGTCGCTCGGAGGAAGACATCATCGATATGGTCGCGATGGTCTTTGACTTCATCCTCGATGACCGCAACCTGTGCGATCCGATCAAGGCCTTGATCGCGCGATTGCAGATTCCCATCGTCAAGGTTGCGATTCTGGACAAGTCCTTTTTCTCGAAGAAGAGTCACCCGGCGCGGGTATTACTCAACCAACTCGCCCAGGCCGGGCTGGGCCTGGATATCGCCGACAGCTCCAGTACCAATCCGGTCTTTCGCAAGATCGAAGAAGTCGTCGGGCGCATCCTCCACGATTTCGACCAGGACACGGCCCTGCTAACGGCATTGCTCGAGGATTTCTCCGGATTTATGGAGAAAGAAGGTCAGCGCAGTCAGATGGCGGAAGATCGAACCCGCCAAACGACCCAAAGCAAGGAACAACTGAACCTGGCCAAACGCCAGGTTGCCTACGAAATCGCGGTACGTTTGTCCGGCAAGAATATCCCCGCCGCCGCCCAGTCCTTCCTGTTCAATGCATGGAAAGATGTACTGGTCCTGGCTTACTTGCGCCGCGAAAAGGATCCGACGGATTGGAAAAACGCCCTGGAGACGATGGATCGCCTGATCCAGAGTGTCATTCCGCCGGTGGACGCGGCCGGACGGCAAGGATTGGTGCAAACCATCCCGGGATTATTGCGGTCCATCCGGGAGAGTCTGGAATCCATCAGCTTCGACCCCCACCAGATGGACGCGCTCCTCAAGGATCTGGAAGGCTGCCATCTGGTTTGCCTGCGGGTGACTCCCGGAACCGAAAACCGGGCTCAACCAGAGCCGCAGGAAGTAACCATCAAAGACCCCGACCTGGCGGAAGCCATCCGCGAGGTTCGCTGCAATCTTCCCGACGTGGATGACATCAGCGTCGAAGAAATGGAGGTCAAGGGAATGGCCGAGGAGATCGTTCTGGAGAGCCTCCAGCCAAAGACCGGTATCGGTCAGGACGCGTACTTCGAGAAGGCGACCGCCATGCGCGTCGGCGAATGGATCGAATTCACCGACGAGTTCAAGAACGCTTCCCGCGCCAAGCTTTCCTGGAAAAGCCAGGTCACCGGGTTGTACGTATTCGTAAACCGCAAGGGAGTCAAGGTTGCGGAAATGAAAGTGAACGATCTCGCCACCCGGCTCCGCTTGGGTGCCGCCCACATCATCGAGGGAGCGACCGTACCCCTGATGGACCGTGCCCTGTCGGCACTGATGCAAACCTTGAAAGTACCTTCCCAACAGCAGGCACAACCTGCATCATAAGCGCCTTCTATCGCGAGCCGCTTCCTTATTTCCTTGATGTCGATCCGCGTCCGTTACTTTGCCTCCTTGCGCGACCACCTGGGAAAGTCGGAAGAGACGCTTTCCCCCCGGGACTGTACCACGGTCGGCGAGGTCTGGGCCAAGGTCCACGGCGGCGCGGCGCTTCCGTACCAGGTCCTTTGTGCGGTGAACATGGAGTACGCGGAAACGGATACGCCGGTTCATGCCGGCGACGAGATCGCTTTCTTTCCCCCGGTCACGGGAGGCTGATCCGTCGTGTCGGTGGAGCTCCGAGCCACGCCCTTCTCCCCGTTTCAGGAAATCGAGCAGTACCAGCTGCGGTCGCAAAACCTGAAGGGCAATCACGGCGCCACCGCCAGCTTCATCGGCGTGCTTCGGAACCAGAATGCCGGCGACCGGGTGGTCCGCATGTTCCTGGAACATTATGCGGGCATGACGGAAAAGTATCTCACCCAGATTCGGGAATCTGCCCATGGTCACTGGCAGTTGCTGGACAGCCTGATTATTCACCGGGTCGGCGAGATTCAGTGCGGCGATGCCATCGTCGTGGTGGCGGCTTGGTCTTCCCATCGCGGTGACGCACTGGATGCTTGCCGCCATATGATCGAAGAACTCAAGACACGCGCCCCTTTTTGGAAACGGGAAACCCTGGACGATGGCAGCGATCGGTGGGTTTCCCACAATACCAGTGGCTATGCCGATTGACACAACGATTGAGTGCACAGGTCAAGTACAGAGAATTGCATGGACCTGGCTACGGTCCGCGGGAGCTGACAGCCGCCTATTCCGATAGCTTGCCGGCTGGATACCGGACCGATTCCGATCCCCCCTCTACCGAATCCGGGACCGACGCCCCTCGACGATCCCCCCCTTCTCCACCGGCCGGCCCCAGCGGCGGCGGCGTCCGGCCGTAACTTGCGACCATTTCCCGCAGCGCTCGCTCCGCCTTGTGCCGGAGTCCTTCGCGCCAGTCCCCCTCTTCTTGACGGTACAGGATGACGCGCCGGGTACTGAGGTCGATCGGGATATCGGCGGCCTCCTGGGACAGGATGAGTACCGGCTTCGCCAGGGTGTGGGCGATACCCAATTCATACAGCACGTTGGGATTGCGGCCGGTGATGTCGGCGACGATGAAATCGGCGCCATGAATGCTTTGCCAGATTTCGTCGAGAATGTCGGTAGGGGTGAACAAGTCGTCGCCGCGGGCAGGCTGCACGCCTTCCGCTTCGCAGGCGGCCACCAGGGTACGATGGACGTCGCCCGACCAACCCTGGCTGAACGGCATCACCACAAAGCAGCGCAGCGCCTTCGCCAACGCCGGCCGCGGCGGCGGAAACAGCCGCTCGGGCCCGAGGAACAGCACCTCCCGCCGCAAGTTCGCGGCCGAACGTCGCAGATCTTCCAGCACCGCATCGAGCCCGGTCGAAGAGAGCGCGGCGCGGATGTGGGCATCGGTATCACGCCAGTCGCCGGCATCCAGCCGTCTTTGGTGCAGAGCCGTGGCGTAAGACCGGACATAGCCCACCGTCTCGTCGAAGCGGTCGGTGGTCCTGACCAGCACCGCCACCAGGACGACGATGACGAGAACGGCGGAGAAGGTTTTCCAGGCCGGGCTCAGCGGAACCATCCAGATCGCCGCCGAAAGCATCATCCCGCCCAAAGCCAGCAGGATGAGCAGACCCGATAGACCGGACCGCGCTCCGATCGATCCCTTCCTCCGTTTCTCCAGCCCATCCGGCTGCAGGCTCTCCGGCGCGGCGACCAGACAGGACAACAGCAGGCACTGGCCGAACATCCAGATCGGCTCCGCCTCGGGCGGGGTCACGGACGCGGAATAGGCGATGTCACCCGAAACCAGCAGGGCGACGGCGAACAGAATCAGGGTCAGGATCGGCGGCCCCCCCAGCAAGACACAGGCGAGCCCGAGAACCAGCACCAGGTACTCGAGGCCTGACGTCACGGCGTCGATGCGGCCGTCGATGGTGCCCAGGGACGGGTAATAGAGGGGGTAGTAGAAATTCACCAGTACCGTGGCGAGACCGAAGGTCAACAGCGCGAAGACGACGCTGGTAAGAACCGAAGGCGGCCGCAACTGCCAGCTCTCCAGCGCCAGGTAACCCCAGGCGCAGGTCCACGCGAAGGCGAACAGGATGTAGGCCAGGTCGGAGTAGGAAGGGTCTTCCGGCCCGGGGAAATGCAAGCCTGCATGCAGGTGATCGGGGTCGTACAGGACCCAGGACAGCGCCAGCAGCACCAGGCCGAGGCCCAGCATCGTCAGGAACGCGGAATGGATGGGCCCGACCGCGGAGCGGCAGCGGAAAGCGACCAGTGCCGCGGCACTGCAGCTCAGCCCCTGATCCCAGTTGTACTGGAGCGGCCCCATGGCCTGCGCCCCCAGTATCAGCCAAAGCCCGAGCCACAGCAGGTAAAGGCCGGCGATGGCGCCCAGTTTCAAGCGGGTGGTGTGATCCAAAGTCCTCTCCCGGTGCTGCGACAATCATTCCGATCCGCCGGCGGTTCCGCCGAATGAGAACGCCCCGGTCTTCCGGACTGCCGTGGCCCGACGGCTCCCCCGACCCGGCGCCCGCAGCCTGCCATCATCCCGACGGAACGTCCCGGATTCAAGGGGGCGGCCGGTCCGATTGCAACCTCCATCGGCCATAACACCGTTTCCATAGGATCTTTCCCCACCGCCGCCCTCCGATCGAATACCTTATCCGAATACTCTGAAACGTGTCGGCCAGATTCTTCGCTGTCCCGATTTCGTTACAGTTGGCAGTTCAAAATCGGTACATATGCCGGGAATAACGTTGGAGAATGGGATGTGGCCTGCACAGTTTCTGAGCGCCGGATCGGCGACAGGATCGAAAGTATCAATAAGCCGGGATGATACTGTAAGAAATTCTGACTAAACCCATTTCACTAACCTGTAACACATTGTTTATACTTAACATGACGGAATATTTGTCACAGTTCCGTGACAGTTTTCTGCATCGAAATGGCAACATTCTAGGGGATTCTCAAAAAACCAAACAATTTCTCATCTGGACTTGAACCGAATCCCGCACCATCCGTATACATGGGCAAATGGAAATCGGCGGACCGCGAGGTTCGGAGCGCAATCTGGAGTATCGACGGGGTTTTCGAGGCAGCCGCGAAGCACCGGATTGATACCTTTCGACGGGGGTTATCCAGCGCTCCCCGCAAGTATCGAGACAGGAATGTCTGCGCGAGCCCTATGAGTCCATAGGAATCCCGCGCATTGAAAACGACTGCATTTCCCAGCAGACACGACGGCCGGCGATCCCGCTGATCGCCGCGGAAGGTTGCTGCCTTCTTCGTCCGCCGGCCGCGGGAACTGACCGAACCAGACCGAGGAACCGAACGAGCAATGAACGACAGGCCGATACCCCATCCGCTTCGTCACCGCCGCTTCCCTCACCATCGGGATGGGGTGGCCGCAGCGGATGGCCGATCGCCGCCGCAAGGCGATCGTTCACCGGCCCAGCCGCAGGGCCGCCAGTGAGGGCAGCAGCCGGGCGAGTAACCCGAAAGCATCCGTAATCCACCAACCGGCAGCAAGTCAGCAGCGACCCAAAGCGGCCGTGACGGGGAGAGTCTTGCCCGAAATTCGGCGGGCTCGAACCCGAACCGGCCGGCCAGCCGAACCCAGATGAACGAAAGAGGTAACATCATGAAGAACGTAAAGTCCAACCGCGCCGCGCTGCGCCGCGCCATCCAAGTCGCCCTGGCGGGTTCCGTGCTGGCTAGCGGCATCACCCAAGCCGAGCTGAAGGCCCACGGTCCGGTCGCCGCCAACGGTTACCCGACCTGGTACCAGGATCAGTCCGGCCTCGCTCTCGATTTCTGCCAGAACACCAACCAGCTCGAATTGGACGGCGGCTGGTGTCTGCTGTTGGCGCCCGACCTGCCCTTGGGAGTGGCACCGGAAACCTTCCCCAGCAACTTCCCCGACGAACATTTCTACTGGCACGGCAGTGTTGCCGACAACACCACGGTCGTCGACGGCAACGGCAACAATCTCGATATCCGCATCGGCCTGGTAATGGGCGTCGAAGGCGCCTTCGCCACCGGTCCGGTGGTGAACGGCGACCAGATGGTGTTCTCGCGGGTCCGCATCACCATGAACCCGGTTCCCTTCGCCGGCGACTATGTCGTCTACACGCCCTTCGGACGTTTTCCCTTCCCCGGCCTGGCGGCGGGCGAGAGACTGTTCAACACCGTCGATATCGGTCTGACGCCGCTGGATTTCGAGCAGGCCCTGCACGGCAACATCGGTCCCTTCCTGCTGCCCTCGGCCACCCCGGGTGGTGCCGAGCTACCGCCTATCCCGTTACTGGAGGGCGGCCAGGACCCCTACTATGACCTCCTGGTCAACGCCGGCGGCGGCGCCACACCCTATCCCGCCAACGGCCGCAAATACATCGCCGACCCCGCTCGCATCGGACCCGTCACCGGCGCCACCTGCGACGCCGTCAACGATACCGCGCACTGCCGCCTTGCTACCGCCCAGGATGCCATCGATGCCCAACTGGCCAACGTCGCCGGGATCGTCGAAGGCAAGCCGGCTTGGATCGTGAACGACCCGGTCTTCGCCCTGCGCAACCCCAATGTCTACCGCATCGAGGGACCGGGCTTCGTCTACGAGAGCGCCGATCATTTCGACCTCATGGGCCGCATCAACGAAGACGCCATCGCCGGCCGGGTCAACGTGATCCGGGCCAGCTACACCGCGGCCAATCCCGCCCCCGGCCTGCCCCAGACCAGCGACATCTCGGTCTTCGTCGACGCCACCGCCGCCACCCAGGGCCGCATTCCGGCCGGCCCGGTACCGGCCGCGGTTCCGCCCCAGCTTTCCCTGTTCACCGCGCCCTGCGACAAGAACCCGGATACGGGTGCCTTCATCGCCCCTGCCGGCCTCGGCGGCGTGCAGATGCTGTCGGAAGGACAACGCCAGTTCGTCAAGCTGTCGGAGGTGGCCGGGATCCCGGACGGGGTCTGTGTCAAACAGCTGGGCGTCAATACCAACGGCAATACCAACTTCTCCTATTACAGTGCCGATCTCACCGACCAGGTGCTGATCAGCGAGGCCCTGTACGACCCGTCGACGCAGCAGATGAAGGTGACCGCCGCCTCCAGCGACAGCACCCGGGACGTCACCCTGGCCGTCGGCGGATTCGGGCAGATCAACATCCCGGCCGGCACCACCAGCCCCGTGTCGCTGATCGCCTCCACCCTGGCGCCACCGGCCAACATCAACGTGTCTTCCATCACTCTCGGTGGTTCCAACGTCGCCCAGGTCAACACCGGGGTCGTGGTGGGCACGCCCGTCCTGCCGGTCGCTTTCAACGATGCGGCGGCGACCAGCGAAGACACCCCGCTGGTGGGCTTCGACGTGCTGGCCAACGATAGCAACGCCAGCGGCGGCACCGTCAGCGTCAACGCGCAGCCGGCCAAGGGCACGGTGAGTGTCAATGCAGATCAGACCATTACCTACACGCCCAACCTGAATACCAACGGCACCGACAGTTTCACCTATTCGGTGAACAAGGGCGGAAATGTGTCCAACACTGCCACGGTCCTGGTGGAAGTGACGCCGGTCAACGACCTCCCGGTTGCCAACAACGACAACGGCGGCTCGGTTCGGGGCATCGTCAACACCATCAATCTGCTGGCCAACGATACCGATCCCGATGGTGCCGCCGACCTGGCCGGCGGTGAAATCGTCACCGGCAACGCCAACCTCGGCATCGCCGCCGGCCCCTTCAACGGAGCGGTGCTGAGCTTCACCCCGCCGGCGACCACTCCCGCCGGTACCTACTCCTTCACCTACCGGGCGCGGGACACCGCCGGTGCACTCTCGGCCAACACGGCGAACGTCAATATCACCGTGGCCACCACGGACGCCCCGTCGATTGTCCGTGCCTTGTTCACGCAAAAAACCTTCCGCTGGCAAATCGACGGTGCGGTGGGAACTTCCGCCGGCCAGAGCATCAGCGTTCGCTACAACACCGGCGCCTGGCACTCGCCGGCAGTGGGGACCGCCTGCACCCTGGCCAATCGGGTGAGCGCCGACAACGACCTGCTCAGCACGGCAGCAGTCGACGCGGCCGGCAATTGGGTCTACGACCAGATCCTGTCGCCCACCACCGGCTTCAAGAACCCGACCAACGCCGGTACCAACGCCAACTACTGGTGTACCCGTCCCACCCAAATCCGGGTCATCTCGTCGCTGACCGGCGCCACGGCCAATCTCGCCATCAACCTGAAGTAAGCGAACCTCTGAGATCGCAGTGCCGCAGCCGCCTTGACCGGCGGCTGCAAGGAGACCGGGCCCTGGTGGCTTCATAGCGCCGGGGCCAGGCCTTGCTGGAGCCTTGGACATCACGGACATACCGTCGGGTCTCGGCGAGACCGGACGGGAGCAGACAGGCCCCAAGGAGCAGGCGCGAAGGGAGGGCAGAGAGAGCATCCCGGCGGTTCAGCGCGATACCGAATTACCACGACATCTCACCAACCGAATTTGGAGTGTTCCATGCGAAAGCTAAGCCATTTCCTCCTGCCGCTCTGTGCCGCCGCAAGTCTCGCGGCCCAGGCGGAGCCGCACATGGTGCCGGCGCTCAAGAGCGGCGCAAAAATCTATTCATTTTTCTACACCGACACCCAGCAGCTTTCCAAGAAAGGCATCAATCCCACGGTGTTCAAGCAGGACATCGCCAACCAGATCGCGCCCCAGGGCCTGCTGCCGTGCTGGACCACCGTCGATCTGAACGACAACAACATGCGCTGTGGCGATCTCGCCAGCGGACAGATGCAACTGGCTTTCGACGAATTCTTCTCGTACACCGGTGAAACCCTGCTGCCGAAACTGGATCTGGTGGTGGACAGGAACGCCGTCTTCAAACAGGTCATGGTGGCCAATTTCCTGACCTCGGCGACGGGCGTTCCGGCGGACGTGTTCGGCCGCACCGGCCGCGTCCACCTGACCACGCGCGCAGCCCAGTTCGGCCTGCTCATCGATCCGGGTACGGCCACCAGCATCCAGTTCATCGTCAACAACCAGGCGTTGCCTCCCCAGCCCCTGACACCGGGGGTAACCCAGTTCGTCGCGGTGGAAGATTCCCACGGCTTCAGCGATGTGACGCTGATCGCCGGAGGACCGCTGGGTCAGGGCTTTATCGCCGACCGGCTGGGCTTCGTGCCGCTCGCCAGCTTCTGAGGAACCGTCCATGTCCACGAAATCCATCTTCAAACCGAAACTACTGGCCCTGGCCATTGCCGGCCTGATGCCGGGAGCAGTCCTGAACGCGGCCGAATTCACGGTGGCAGACCTGGGAACCCTGGGCGGCCGCTACAGCCTTGGACTGGGGGTCAACGACAGTGGCGACGTCACCGGCCTCTCCCAGGGCACCGATCATACTTTCCACCACGGCTTCCTGGGCAAAGCCGACACGCTGCCGCAAGCTCTGACCGTGCTGCTGGGCGGCAATTACAGCCAGGGCCAGGACATCAACAATGGCGGCCAGATCACCGGCTTCGCCTACCTGCCCGGCGACGCCGGCTACCACGCCTTCGTCTGGCAGGCCCCGCAAGGCGCCCGCGATCTGGGAACCCTCGGGGCCGGCGGCGGCAACAGCCAGGGTCTCGGCATCAACGACAAGAGCCAGGTCGCCGGCGTCTCCACCGTGAACGGCGCTGCGCTACATGCGACGGTCTGGAGCCAGAACGCCGGCCATTGGAGCGCAGAGGACCTCGGCACCTTGCACGCGGATGGCAGCGGCGACAGCCGCGCCAACGCCATCAACGAGAACTCGGTCGCCGCCGGCTTTTCCACCGTCCCGGGTACCACGCCCGGCACCAGGGTGCAGCGTGCGGTGGTCTGGAACAAGGTCTCCGGCAATTGGGTCGGGAAGAATCTCGGTGCCTTCCAGGGCAGCAGTTTCTCCAGCGCTGCCGCCATCAACAACAGCGGCCTGGTGGCCGGCTCCGCTGGCACCGCCAATGATGCCCAGGTCCACGCGTTTGTCGCCGACTCCACCCTGGCCACCCCGGTCCTGACCGATCTCAAGACCCTGGGAGGATCCTACAGCGAAGCGCGCGGAATCAACGCTGCCGGCGAAGTGGTGGGCTACTCCACCACCCAGGGCGATCTTCGCGCCGCGGCCTTCCTGTGGTCGAAAGCCGCCGGTCTGCGCAATCTGAATTCCCTGATCGACGCGAACAGCGGCTGGCTCCTCCTCGAAGCCCACGCCATCAGCGATTCCGGCCACATCAGCGGCATCGGCCTGTTCAATGGTGAAAAGCACGCTTTCCTGCTGACCCGGACCGATACGACCCCACCGGTGGTGGTGCCGCAATGGACACCGGCAGTGCCGAATGGCGCCAATGGCTGGTACGTCACGCCACCGACCCTGGTATGGTCGGTGACGGATATGGAATCGGCCATCACCGGCCGCAACGGCTGCGTCAACATCACCGCGCCCTTCGCCGACACCGCGGCGCAAACGTCCACCTGCTCCGCCACCAGCGCCGGCGGCACCAGCGCTTTGGCCAGCACGACGGTCAAACTAGATAGCACTGCGCCGGTGGTGATCACTGCCGCTGCCACCGCAGCAGAACTCAACGGCGCCACCAGCACGCCCATCAGCTTCGCCGCTCCCGGCGCCAGCGACGCCCTCTCCGGCGTGGTCGCCGCCAGCCTGGGCTGCACTCCCGCGTCCGGCTCGCCGTTCGCCCGTGGCGTGACTCCGGTAACCTGCAGCGCCACTGACCAGGCAGGGAATCGCGG
>Ga0233425_10006567_pt1 | contig 17144 bp, 17 predicted proteins | sample Watercolumn_Towu_2_FD_181712 | JGI IMG/M metagenome (GOLD analysis project Ga0233425, IMG submission 181712) | Freshwater microbial communities from Lake Towuti, South Sulawesi, Indonesia - Watercolumn_Towuti2014_140_MG | ecosystem: Environmental > Aquatic > Freshwater > Lake | place... | reverse complement strand
AGAGGGGCCGAGTCCTTGGGAGCAACGTCAGATCAAACGAGCCATCGAGCTGGGGTTGGGGGTCAAGGGGCCTGAGCAGATCGAGCTGGTCACACAGTCAATCGTAGGGCGCAAAGGCGAGTTTGAACATCTGGTCGACCGGATCAGGCAGGATATCGCGGTCAAAGGTTGAGGCTAAGGTAGAGGCTCAGGGTGCGAAAGTCTTTCCCTGGCTCAACCTTAACCTCGACCTTAGCCTGATCGCTACTTGCCGTCTTTGGCGCAGCGGATACCGATGTAGGTGCGCCGCACGTCCGGCGCATGCTTGTTGCGATTGGCGGACCGTACCGTATCCGGGTTATCCCGCCAGGAGCCGCCGCGGATCACGCGCTCTTTCCCCTCGGTTGGACCGGTGGGGTTCGTGGCCGGGCTGTTCTTGTAGTAGCCCTCCTCATACCAGTCCTGGACCCATTCCCAGACATTGCCCGCCATCTCATAGGCTCCGTAGGGACTCTTGCCGAATTCGTACTGGTCTTTTTTGGCGAGGGTCGAGGGGCCCTCCCAGAAAGTCACCCCTTCAATTCCGTAATTGGTACGGTTCCCGGTCACGGGATCATTGCCCCAGGGATAGGTCCTGCCGTCGGTTCCCCTGGCGGCCTTTTCCCATTCCGCTTCGGTCGGGAGCCGTCCGCCGGCCCACTTGCAATACGCCACGGCATCATCCCAGCTCACGTTGATGATCGGCAACTCGCCGATCCCATCCAGCAGTACGTTGCCCCGCCAGAGACTGTACTTCGGGTTATCAGGATGGTCCGGAGGTCGGTGGCCGGTCGCCTTCACGAAAGCCTGGTATTGGTGGTTGGTCACTTCATGCTTGCCGATATAAAAGGCGCTCAGGGTTATCTTGTGCTTCGGCGCCTCGTCAGGGCCGGCCGGGGCCCCTTCGGCACCCATCTCGAACTCGCCGCCCGGCACCAGGATCCACTCAACGGGGACTTCGCCGGTCCCCTGGCTTTTGGCTAGCAAGGCCAGCATTTTGCTCCGTTCGGGGTGGCCCTGGGGCGCCAGTTTGAGCCACTGCATGATCGTGTCCTTCGCCCCCGGCTGCATCAACTCGGCCTCGCAGGTGGCCTTGAGGCGAACGAGGGTCTCGTCGTTGGGCAGTTCCTTCATGGCCTCGGTGATCTCGAGGAGACCGTCTCTGCATTGGCCCTGTTCCACCAGACTCTTGGCCAACACGATGCGGTCTTGCGCCGACAAACCAGGAATAAGCTGGTAGGATGCGGCCAACGCTGGTCTCGCGGGGGCGGCTGCAATCCCAGCCGCGATCAGCATGATGGCCAGCCCGGTGTTCTTGATTCTCCGCCACATGGATCCTCCATACTAAGCTTGCTAGAACCGCGCCCTTCGATCGTTCGACCCAGAGGCTCTCGACGGGTCAACTGGGCGCGGAGAGGTTTTTTGCCTCCAGTGAAATGTTAATCAAGCTTGCTAGAACCGTTCGCTTCGATACGTGCGTTATTTGTTCTGCTTGTCGAACTCTTTCAAAACCTCATCGGTCAGGTCGATCGCTTCTTTGTTGTAAATGACGATCTTGAGAGTGGTCTCGCTGCCCTTGTCCACGACGAGGCTGAACCCGCCCTTTTCGGCGACGGCCTTGGTTGCGACCGCGATCTTCTTCATGTAGTCGTCCACCAACTCTTTTTGCTTGACCTGCAGCTCGCCGTTAAACTCCTGCACCCGCTTCTGGTACTCCTGGAGCTTGGCCCGAAACTTGGCTTCCTTCTCCCGTTTCTGGGTCTCCGTGATACCGCTTTCCTGTTCCCGGAGTTGTTTCTCGAGGTTTTTCAGCTCGTCCTCTTCGCTCGTGATGAGCTTTTGCCTCGTTCTGGCATATTCCTTCAACGCGTCCAGCGAGCGCTTGCCGGCTTTGGATTTTTCCAGCACCTCCTGCGGGTCAAGCACGCCCATTTTAAAGGAATCGGCGGCGAACCCGGACGAGACGCCCATCAAGACACAAGCGGCAACCAAGGCCAGGACCGCCGTCCCTACTACTTTCCTTGCCATGACCTGCTCTCCTTTCTGATGCCTGTTTCCGCCCGGCCGTTGGCGAGAGGCCGGTGTTTTCCAAACCGGCGGAGGATAGCCCTACGCGAACCCTGTGTCAAGCGGTTCAAGTCGGCCAAGTTGAAGGTGTGGAAAAGCTGGTGACCTCGGACCTAGTCGGCAGAGAAGCTGAACGACCCAGAGCCGACGGAGGTGGGCGGGCTCCTCTCCACCATGCCCGAGTTACGGTGAATCGAACGTCCACAGCAATCCGAGGATCAGCAGGTGCTGACCGTGGGGCAGCATCGGTTGGGTCGCTGGCTCCGCTGTTCCGAATCCGACTCAGAACCGAAACGTCATATCAAGCCCGCCCATGACCATATCATGATCCCTGCCTTGGCCGAACGCCGGTACCGTGTAGGAACGGTAGACGCCGACTTCGGGACGGATCATGACCACATCGTTGAGCTGGTGGCTCCACCCGATGGCGTGGGTGGAATAATGGCTGGCAAATCCGGACCTCATGCCGCGCTCATCCCTCCACCATTCATTCCGGACAGTGATGAAATCCCGCTTTGCAATCTGGAACATCGTGTAGTTGAGGATGCCGTAAGCCAACGACAGGCCTGGAAGAAGCTCCCCGCGCTCGCCGCCGCTTGCAAATGACCGCGGCGGGCCAATGCTCGGGGTGCCGCCCACCACGCCGTCCCGCTGCCACATGTAGATCCCGGCCAGTTTCGTGTGAATTTTCTGGTTAACCCGATGCTGCCACGTGCCCACGACGTAATTGAAGTTGTCGTGTCCGGCGCGCTTCCCGTCCACGTCGAAATGACGAAACTCGGCGTTGTTGATGTTATTCAGGACGAGATATACGGAGTCGTTGTTGTCCGAGGCTACCCAGCGAACGCCGAACATGCCGGTCGCAATGGCACCCTGATACCAAGGGGCCATATCCGTGCCCGCGTGGAGGGCGGCCTGGACCGTCCACTGCTTATTGAGCATCGCGGTCGCCATCACGCCCGTCTGCGTATACGTGTCGAAGGTGAACTGGAGTGTATGGGAGGCCATGTAGTTGTCCGGCGCGAACTGTGTTTCAATGTCCGGGGTCGCCACCCATCGCCCGATTCGCAGAATCAAACCCTCGGCCACCCAAGGGATGTACGCGTCCAGGTATTGCTCGGTTGGGTCATAGCCATAAAGCTGGTTGCGTTTCAGTAATTGGTCGCTGAACCAGCCCCCGGCCGTCATGTATCGGTAATCGATGCCATAGAGGTGGGTGGAGCGGAACCCGAAGTCAATGTGGTTGGTCTGCACCGTATCTACTTCACGTTCGACGCGGAAGACGGCCTGGTCCAGCACGATGGAGTCAGGGACGATCCAGTAGGATATCGGCTGGTTGGTGTTCTTCGCCGTGCTCCGGTTATAGGACCCGTTGATCCAGCCATAGGTCTTAACCCCGCTTGCCTTCATCGCCTTGCCAATCGAACTGTCGGAAAGGGCCTTCATCAAGGGCCACTCCTTTGTGCTCGGAGGGACGCCGATCAGGGGATATCCCTGATACTCTGAACTCGGATAGGGCGGCGAATCCCAGGGAGACGGCAACGCACGGCGGGGCGGTGTCGGTTCACCCTCCGTTATTTCCGGGGCTCCTTTGAATTCCTCGACATAGGCGTGGTACAGCCTCTGAGCGAATCCCTTCTGTTCCTTCTGGCACCCGGTGCAGGAACCCGCGTCACCCGTTTCCGAAGCCTCTTTCTTCACGAGCGGTGAGAGACCGGAGGCCTGAGCCAGCAGGAAGAACGCAGGACGGTGGCCCGGTTGCTCAATGTTCAGGACAGTGGAGCCTGAGGCTGGAGGAACCTCGCTCGCCGTTCCGCCGATCGGCTCCTGCGCCGAGACCGATGCAGCGGTCATCCAGATCAACAGCCACATGGTCCTGCACAGCCGTGCCATCACCCCCCCCCTGTGTCAATCGCCAATTGTCTCGTTCGTCCACAACGTCGCATGACCCTACGCGTCCCGTTTGATTGCTGGTCGAGAATGGGCTAGGCTAGGTAGCTGGGGAAAGAGTGAACCGCATGAAGACCGAAGAAGACCGAGCGCGGCGGGATGTCCATCGGGAGTTTATCCGTGCTCTTCAGCACGAGCCGCTGGCGTGTCATACGGCGGGCTGTCCCGGCCCGGTGGAAGCCACCGATCTCTCGCAGGCGCGGGACCGGGTGAAGGCCTTCGGTCTGTGCTGCCAACGTTGCGGGTGGGAAGAGCGCCTGACCGGTCGGGAAGAACTGACCCCGCCCTGGGACGACGCTGCTCTCCTCATCATGGCCGACGAACATCTCATGCATCAACAGCCGAGCTGTCCCTTCGACGGAACGCCGGTGGTCTTTACGTCCTTGCCCAACCCAAGGCGCCGAGCTCGCTACCGGCTCTCCTGTTTCTATTGTGGCCGCCGAGCCGAGGTGGATTGGCCGCCTCCCGAAGCGAGGCGGTGAGCGAACGAGGGGAGAGGCTCACCGGTGAACGCGGCTGTCCCTGGCGGATTCTCTCTCAGCGTCGGCTGAAACGGGTCCGACCATCGGCAGGTGGCAGACTTTGTTTCTGCCGTCCCGCTTCGCCGTGTAGAGGGCGAGGTCGGCCGCCTTCAGCATCTGCGCAGGAGTCGGATGGCCTCCTTGGCCGGGCATGTAGGTGGTCATCCCGATGCTGGTGGTCAAGTGAAAGGACGCGCTCGAATCCCCGAATTCATGCTGCTCCACGGCTTCCCTGAGCCGTTCGCCCGCGGTGATGGCTCCGTCCTTTTCCACGCGGGGAAGGATCCAGACATACTCGTCACCCCCAAGCCGCCCGACCAGATCGTAGCCGCGTCGTTGGGCTGAGAGGATCGCGGAATACTCCTTCAACACCAGGTCGCCGATGTCGTGCCCGTAGGTGTCGTTGATGTCCTTGAAGCGATCCACGTCGACGACGGCGCACGAGAGCGGCGAGTCGAAACGCTTGGCCTCCTCCAACATCCGATCAAGGGACTCGAAGAGGTGACGGCGGTTCGGCAGGCCCGTCAAATCATCGTGCATGGCGTCGTGCGCCAGCACTTCCTTGTGCCGGCGCTCGCGCTGGGCGAATTCGGCCAGGGCTCCGTAAAACAACGTCATGATCAGTAAAAACGGCAGGCGCAGCAGGAGGGTGTTGAGCGGGATGGACTCCTGCTCGGCCATCAACATGAAGGCTCCGTAGCCCAGGTAGGCGGTGCAGGTGATGGCGGCCAGGATCAGCGCCCGCTTGAGGCTGCCCGTCGCGCCGGCGATCATGATGATCCCGAAATACACGACGAACAGGTCCATGCCGGTCCTGCCGCTGAAGAAAAGGGCGAAAGGAACCAAGATGGTATCCACGACGACGAGCGTGGTCGCCACCCCGGTGGCATTCATGATTTTCGGGAGTCCGTACAGGAGAACGACGTTCCCCAGCAGCAGGCTGAGGACGAAGACGGCGACGCTTTCGTTATCGAGTTCGGAGCGGTTCGTGATCACCTGGGCTGACAGGATGATCACCACGAGCCACTGCATGAGCGGGATCGGCCGGATGAATTTTTCCAGGTAGTCGGTCGCCGGCCTGTTCGTGTCTTCCATAGGAAGGTTATTGTGCCCATCCGAGGGTCGTTTGTCAATCGAGCCGGACGAACTTACAATGCCTTGCGTATGGGGCCGAACCAGACATCCCCGCTGTTGCTCCAAGTCGGATAAGAACGGGTATTATAGAGCGGCAACGAACCATGGAGACCAACCCGATAATCCCCGTCATCGTCTGCTTCGGAGACAGCTTGACCGTCGGATACCAGTCGCCGACGCCGGACAGCTCCTTCCTGCGGGAGACCCCCTATGGCGACTTCCTGCAGGAGCGCCTCGGCCCGCAGGCCTGCGTTGTGGTCAGCGGGGTCTGCGGCGAGTTGACCGGTGAGATGGCGATGCGGTTCCGGCGCGATGTCTTGGACCGGGCGCCTGCGTCCGTGGTGATCCTGGGCGGGACGAACGATCTGGGGTGGAACGCGGCTCCTGCCGAGATCATGCGCAACTTGATGAAGATGTATGAGTGGGCCTTGGCAGCCGGCATCAAGCCGGTGGCGGTCACGGTGCCGTCTATCAGAATGGGGGAGGGGCCCGCGTTGGATGCGCACATCCGGGGACGACAGGACCTCAATTGGTTGATCACCGACTATTGTGTGCGGCGGCTGGTTGCCTGCGTGGATCTCTTTGCGGCGACGGCGGAGCCGGAGACCCAGGTCCTAGCTACCGCCTACTCCAACGATGGGCTGCATTTGACCACTGAAGGGTATCGAAGGCTGGCAGATCTCCTCTATCAGGAGGTCTTTAGAGGCATGCTGTTCCGGCCAAGCCGGCCGGTTGGGTAGAGCCGAGGTCCCCAGCGCATGATCCGCGATACGAGAAGTGATGAATGTAAATTCAGCACTCGACCTTTCTTCACAGCGTCCGCCAGGTCCGGCCGTCGCTTTGAATCAGGCGGTCCGCCTCGACCGGCCCCCAGGTGCCGGCCTGGTATTCGGGCAGCCACCTCGTGCTCTCCTGCGCCCACCCCTCCAGGATTTCCGTGATCCAGGCCCAGGAGGCCTCCACCGCGTCTCGCCGCATGAAGCGCGACGCGTCGCCGGTCATGACGTCCAGTAGCAACCGTTCGTAGGCTTCGGGGGAGGGAGTTCCGAAGACCTCGCTGTACTTGAAGCTCATCTCGACCGGGTGCGTCTGGGCACGGGTGCCCGGCACGCGCGACATGACCCGCAGGGAGAGCCCCTCCTCAGGCTGGATGCGCAGGGTCAGGAGGTTCGGGGCCTGCGGCTTGACCGGGTCGGCATTGAACAGAATTTGCGGAATGTCCTTGAACTGGACGGCGATCTCGCTGGCGCGCTTGGGCATGGCCTTGCCCGTCCGCAGGTAGAACGGCACGCCGGCCCAGCGCCAGTTTTCCACAAAACACTTCAACGCGACGTACGTCTCGGTGGTGGAGTCCGGGTGGACGCCCGCTTCGCGGCGGTACCCCGGCACCTCCGCTCCGTGAATCTTGCCGTGGCTGTACTGGGCGCGTATGACAAAGCGCTCGACGTCCGGTCCCGTGATGGGCCGCAGGCAGCGGAGGACCTCGATCTTCGCGTTGCGCACGACGTCCGGGTCCAGGGAATAGGGAGGCTCCATTGCGACCAGGCAGAGGAGCTGCAGGAGGTGGTTCTGGATCATGTCGCGCAGCGCGCCGGATTCCTCGTAATAGGTGGCGCGGGTGCCGACCCCTTCGGCCTCGCTGACCGTGATCTGGACGTGGTCGATGTACTTGTGGTTCCAGATGGGCTCGAAGATGCTGTTGGCGAAGCGGATGACCAACAGGTTCTGCACCGTTTCCTTGCCGAGGTAGTGGTCGATGCGGAACGTCTGGGATTCATCAAAGACGCCGCCGATGGTCGCGTTGATTTGCCGAGCCGATTCCAGATCGCGGCCGATCGGCTTTTCAACGATGACTCGGCTGTAAGGGGAGGAGCCGTCGGGCGGAGTGACCAGCCCGGCCTGCTGCAGTCCCTTGCAGACCGGTGCCATGGATGTCGGGGGGATGGCTAGGTAAAAGATGCGGTGCCCCGGGAGCTTCATCTCCGCTTCGATTTTCTCAGTGGCGCGCTTGATGTCGTGGTAGGAAGCCGGGTCGTCGATGTCGGCGGATCGGTAGAACAGGTGGCGTTCGAAGTCTTGCCATTTGGGTTCGTTCAGCGCCTGGCGGGAAAAGGTCGTCACCCCTTCACGCGCAATGGCGCGGAAGTCCTGATCGGTGAGGGACTTGCGGCCCAGGCCCAGCACGGCAAAGTTGGCGGGGAGCAGGCCGTCCAAAAGAAGGTTGTACAGGGCGGGCAGCAGTCTGCGGCGGGCAAGGTCGCCCGATCCACCGAAGATGATCACCGTGCAGGGCTCAACCGGCGCACTGCGTCCTGTCTCAAGGGCCGCGGGACGGTTCTTCTGGCTCTCTCCCATCCTGGTCCTCCCCGTTGTCGAAATCTACCGTCTGACCGCGTGTCCCCCGAAGGCATTGCGTAAGGCCGCGAGCATCTTCTCCGCGAACGTTTCCTGTTGGCGTGAACGGAACCGCGTGAACAGCGCGGCCGTGAGGGTCGGCACCGGGACGTCCTTTTCGATCGCATCCAGGATCATCCAGCGGCCCTCTCCGGAATCCTGGACGTAGCCTTTCAGCTTGTCCAGCTTGGGATCCTGGCTCAACGCGCCAGCTCCCAGCTCCAGCAGCCAGGAGCGCACCACGCTGCCGTGCATCCACAGGTCGGCGATCCTGGCCAGGTCCAGGTTGTACTCGCTCTTGGACATCAGCTCGAACCCCTCGGCATAGCCCTGCATCATACTGTACTCGATCCCGTTGTGGACCATCTTGACATAGTGGCCGGCGCCGCAGCCCCCGACGTGAGCCCAGCCGTTCTCCGGGGCGAGGGTGGTGAAGATCGGCCCGAGCCGCTTGACGACGGGAGCCTCGCCGCCCACCATCAGGCAGTACCCGATTTTCAGCCCCCAGATGCCGCCGCTGGTCCCCGCGTCCACGTAGTGGATCCCTCTCGGCTTCAACGCCGCGGCCCGGCGCACATCGTCGTGAAACTTCGTGTTGCCGCCGTCGATGATGGTGTCGCCCGCCTGAAGCAGGGCGGCGACAGCCTGGACCGTGTCTTCAGTCGGGGCACCGGAGGGGACCATAATCCAGACCGCGCGCGGGGGCGACAGTTTCGCAACCATGTCCGCCAGCGAGGCGGCCCCGACGCAGCCCTGCTGCTCGGCCTGTTTGATCAGGTCGGTGGTCCGGTCAAAGACCACCACGTGGTGCTGATCACGGCGCAAGCGCGTGACCATGTTCATGCCCATCTTGCCTAACCCGACGAATCCCAGCTCCATGACGATCCTTTCCCCACTCCTTTGCCTAGAAGCGTACGCCTCCTTCCGACCGGCATGAGGAGAGTGGATACACTATTAGATACCAACCGCCAGCAACGAGCAAGAGAGATGGCGCGATTCTAGCATATTAAGTCGGTTGAATGACCCGGACAGTTGAGTATTTTTCAAGGGGTTGGCGGATATCTTGTGCTTGTAGAGGCGCAGCTAATCCACCCGAGGTGGGTTCGGCACATCAGAAAAGATCCTGTCGGCCAGGTCCCGTGCCAGAGCGAACCGATCGGGCAGGGTCGGCGTAGTCATAAAACGGTCAAGCAATTCTCCTGCCGCGGCATCACGGGACATCACAAACCGGAGCGTATCGGACGGGGCGGTGGGCCAGAACCCCCGCAAGCGAAAGAACGCCTCAAGCAGGCTCTCCAGGAAGATTCCCAAGAGGTACTGCGCGGTGGCCGTTTGTTGGCTGAGGTCCTCCGCTTTCCCCAGCCAGTGCAGGCACTCGGCCTTGAGGCGAATTTTTTCGTGCATGCTCAGGGGGGGTGGACCTGACCGAAAACGCTGCTGGGCCTTTTCCAGCAGCTTGGTGCCGGCGGCCTCATGTTCGAACAGCACGCGGCCCTTCCTCAACAGGGGCGGCAGGCGGAGAACCTGACCGAGCTCCTGCTCCACAGCCTTGTGTCCGCGATAACGGATCTCAATCAGCCGGTCCGAGACCCGAATCATCTCCTGGCCTTCGTCCTGTCCCTTAATCACAGCGATCACGTCCAGATCGCTGTGAGGGGTCAAGGCCCGTCTGGCTCCAGAGCCCACCAGGATCGCGGCCAGGAGGTCCCCCCCTCGTTTTCCGCGGACGTACCGGAGGACTGAGCCCAGAATCTGCTCCAGGTGAGTCTGGCCCGACGGCTCACCCTGCTTCGGCGGCTCCGGTTCATCCGGGACATCCAGCAGCTCGGCTTGCAATTCCTCCCGGCTCGGGAGGGCTGAAACAGGCTCGCTGGGCTCGGCTAGAGGGATCGGCTGTTGCTCGTCCATGGAGGCTCAGTCTGTATCGTGCAGTTTATCGGCCGGAGACTTGTTTGATCTGCCCTTCGAGAGAGGTCAGCCATTGGTCGAACGGGAGGTCGGCATCGACTACAATCTCCAGTTTTCCGTTCGTCAGCTTCCGCACGAGGCCTGGGCTCGCGGGGGAGAGCGGGATTTCCACCCATTCCCTGGACAGGCCCAACCGGTCGGTAAGCTCCAGGATTTGGTTGATCTGTTTGAACGAGACCATCTGGAGCATGGACGCGCCTTCCTCTCCCGCGCCGCGCCTCATTGTAATGACGCGCGCGCGAGCCTGTCAATCAACCCCCTCACCTTAATCCTCTCCCCCTCCGAGGGGGAGAGGGGAGGGTGAGGGGGGGGACACCACCCTAGCGGGAGAGGACCATCGTGAAGATCCGCCCGGCCTCATCGATGTCTTTGGAAGTCACATCCAAGTGCGTGACGGCGCGGAAGGTGGTTTCTCCGACGGCGTTGATCAGGACGCCATTCCGTTTCAGCTCGGCTACGATGTCGGAGGCCGAGCGGCCAAGGGATTGCAGCCTCACGTCGAAGATGAGGATGTTGGTTTCAACACTGCGTACGTCGAGGGAGACAGTCGGGATCTTCTGCAAGACTTGGGCGAGGCGCCAGGCATGTTCGTGATCTTCCTTCAAGCGGCCGATATTGTGTTCGAGCGCATAGATGCCCGCTGCGGCCAGGATTCCCGCCTGACGCATGCCTCCGCCGTACATGCGGCGGAAGCGCCGCGCCTGCTCGATGATCGTCCGGTCCGACGCAATGATCGACCCGACCGGTGCGCCGAGTCCCTTGGACAGGCAGAAGGAGACGGTCTTGAAAGGTCTGGCATAGTCGGCAGCCGGCACCCCCGTAGCCACGACGGCATTGAAAAGCCGAGCCCCATCCAGGTGCATGGGGATCTCGTGGGCCCGCGCCACCTTGCCGATCTGTTCAATGACGGCGAGCGGATAGATGGACCCGCCTCCGCTGTTGTGGGTGTTCTCCAGGCAGATCAGCTTGGTCTGGATGCTGTGGGGATCTTTCGGCCGGATGGCTGCTTCGACCTGCTCCGGAGTCAGCAGGCCCCGCTGCCCGGTCACCCAATGGAGTTGCACCCCGGCGAGCGCAGCGGCAGCCCCCTGTTCATAGCGGACGACGTGGGAGCGGCTTTCGATGATGACCTCATCGCCCGGCTGAGTCTGGACTCGCAGGGAAAGCTGGTTGGCCATGATGCCGGTCGGCACGAAGAGCGCGGCCTCTTTGCCCAGGAGAGCCGCCGCCATCTCCTGCAAGCGGTTGACGCTGGGGTCCTCCCCGTAGACGTCGTCCCCAACGGGCGCGGCGGCCATCGCCTCACGCATGGCCTGGCCGGGCTGTGTCACCGTGTCGCTTCGTAAATCGATCATGGCGTATTTGGTGATCTGGTGATTGGGTGATTTGGCGAAGTATGACTTCACCAAATCACCCAATCACCAGATCATACTTTACCCTCCCAGGGTCCTCGCGTCTTCGAGCTTATAGCTTTGCCGGCTCAGGACCGGATAGACGGAGAAGATCGGGGTATTGAAGGGCACCAGGGCCGTCTCCACGCCGGGCGACAATTGCAGGTGCATGTTCACGAAGTTAAAACTCAGCCCTTCCGTCCAGGGTTTGCTGAGCGCCTGGGCATAGGCATGGACCTTCTCGGTCGCGTAGGTGCGGGTCAGAAGGCCGGCGCCGCCCTGGAGCCCGTACTCGTGCAAATCCGGAGCTCCCTGAATCAGGAGCGAAACCGACGCGGCATCGAACCACACTCGAAAGTTGCACCCGACCTGGATGAACGGGCCCAGGGCATTCGTGCCGTCGAGAAAAGCGCGCGGCAGGCCGATCTCAAGCGGTACGTCGTTCGGCACGGGCCGCTCGACAGTGCCCAGCTCAAGCTCCTTCACCGGCGAGGCCGAGACGAACAGCAGGTTGGGATTATCCATGGAGAGGTCCAGAACCGTATCGTCGTAATAGCTGCACAATTTGCCGAGCTCGTAGCGGAGGGGAAAAGAATAGCCCATCGTGGCATACCAAATCCGAAGCCCGGCCTCCAGCGGGTCGTCCGGCTTTCGGCTGATCTTGAGGTCGAAGGGCAACATTAAATGGAGCGCGCTCGTCCGCACGCTCATGAACGGGGCGCAGGCGCCGGCGAACTCCTTGTGTACGGCGGGATTCTCCGGCTCGAACTTGCGTGCCGGGCCGGTGAAATTCTGGGCGACCTTCGCCTCTTTGGTGAGCTTGTACTTGTTCTGGTAGTAGGCAGCCGCGCGCTGTTGCGCCGTGTTCAAAAAGTAGTCCGGCAGGTCTGTCTCGACGATGAGACGTTGCTTGTCCGGTGAGGGAGGAGCCTGGGCACGGGCAGCCCTCATGGCCTCGTTGTACAGGTCGATTTCAGCCTGAGTCTTTTGCATTTCCTGCGTCAGGTGGCGGGAGAGGTTTTGATCGGAAAACCGCGTGCGGCTGAGGAGGCTCACCGCTTTTTGCAAACATTCCAGTTTGTGGTTGTATCGTTTGGGTTCTGCGGCGAAGGCATCGGATGTCGCCATGTAGAGGTTGAACTGCTCCTCTGGCGACAAGCCGAGTTGATCCAAGTCATGGTCCTTGATGAACGTCAGAGCCAGGGGGCCGAAGGCCTCCTCTTTCCTGATGCAGAGGGTCATCAGGTAGTTGTATTGCGCGCGGGCTTCGTCCTGCGTCATGCCGGCATTCTAAGGGAATCCAGAGGAGGGGAACAAGCCCTCGCCAGTATGAACTTCAGATTGTCCAAGTGGAGCCCCACGGCTTTACAGCCGTGGTCCCTCTGGTTTCTTCGGCGAAACCCGCCGAAGCGTGTCCTCCTTCGCCAAGGCTTCGGAGGACACCCGCTGCGCATTCCTCCACGGCTTCACAGCCGTGGCTTCCTGCGTAGGCGGGTGAATTGGTTTAAGGCTATTTAGCGCCGAAAAGTTTCTGCATGGCTGAATTCAAAGCATCTTTGCCAAAATGAACACAATGCATATTATTCCCTTTGACTAAATTCAGAGCAGACTTCCGAATAGGGCGTATGTCAGTACCCGGAACTATGAAATTCAGCATTTCCTTGTTACTTTCGTAAGCCAGAAGGTCGGCAGCCTGGAGCGGCGTGAGCATCCTTTTGTCGCCAAATTGCCAGGATGCCAACCGGAAGCGATGTTTTTTTATAGGGTCTTTCATCAGATGTTGGAATAATCCACTTAGATCATTGCCAAAGCCTGAGCCTCTTTCGAAGACATACTTTACGTTTCTGTTATCGCGATTCTCTCTAGCCCATACTTCGAGCTGTAGTAAACATTGATGAACACAAAAAATATATGGGCTGTTAGGCTTAGCATAGTTCTGACGGATGTCTTTATACAGTTGAATGGGGACTGAAGCGCTTACAGGAATAATGGCTCGCTTCCGAATAATCTTGTGGAGGGTCTTTAGAACTGCTTCCCTTTTAGGATTTGTCCAATGCTTGTATGAGCCTTGCCTATTTTCATAGTCGGTCATATGAAAATATGTAAGGCCTGCATCCTGCAGAGCGTCATCCCATTCTTTCTGAAATTTCTTCCACTGGAGCTCTGTTGAAAGCCAGCCGGCAACTGTCAGCGCCGGACAGCCAGAGTGTATTCCGCTTTCATCAAAATAGGCGGCAAGCATCATCGCTTTTGCCTCCGATCACGAGCTGTTGCGCCTTTATAAAGGCTTTATGTACGTTGGATACTTGCAGAAAACGGCGCTGAGCTTTAGCCGCCGTCAATGAGAGATCTGTTGAGCCGGAGGTTGTTTAGAGACTCCGTGGCGATTGTTCAGGAAATCCGTTAGACCCTTATAGAATTCTGTGGCACCTTCATAGGTGTCCTCGCCCTGTTCCTATGCCTCACCATTGAGCAAATAATCTCCACATGCCGCAATGACCGGGGTCAAAAGGAAGACCGATTCCCAGCCTACAAATTTCCGATGCATATGCCGAACCGTCATCGAGACGCGTAGCGGATTGTCCTTAATCTGAACCCACTTCCTTTGTTTATATTTGGGCTGCCATGTACCATAGCAGAATCCGACGAAGCCTTTTTCGGTCACCCACGGCATAGCAACCATTCTTACATGCTCACCACAATACGCCTTTTCTATGGGTTCAATCGACGAGACGTACGTCGAAACCAGTTCGCACAATTCTTCTGCTGTACCGACAGATTCGATCAAGAGATCATCTGGAGGTGGCTTAGTTTCAACGGAGGCGCAACCGCTGAGGTAGGCAATGAGAATCAGGACTCCTGAAGACAGTCGTAATCCAAGGTTCACAGAATAAATCTTTCTCCCTTTTTAAAACCCGGAATAGACGTTTCTATAGTAAAGGAGATTGGGGGCTTAAGCAAGTCACTCTACGAGAATGGCGGAGGCGAGAGTACCGAGAGTTAGCGAGCAGATGCGATCCGGAGGAGGCCTGCGCATGTTTGAAGCTGGCCCACCAAGATATGCGTGGCGAGTCTCGCCAAAAAGGCGAAGGAAGCAGCCCGCCCAATGGCGGTCCTGTCCGCCGTGACTAAGTACAAGGTCCCGCCGCCCGCCGGCACCAGCAGATTTGGCTTTCTGGGAGAACGTTGCTACAATGAGGCGCCAGAGTGAGGAGTGGTATCCATGAAATCCGTCACCATTGAACTTCCTCCCGAACTGCTGCAGCTTCTCGGGTCGGAGGAAGAGGCCAAACGCGAGGCCAAGGTCGCCCTGGTCTTTGATCTCGTCCGCCGTGGAAAGCTCTCCCGGGTGAAGGCGGCCGAGTTACTGGCGATCCCCTTGCAGGACCTTCCCGCTCTCCTTGCCGAGTACAACATCCCCTGGTTTGAGTACTCCCCTGAGGCTCTTCAGCAAGATCTCCAAACCTTGCGCAAGAGGGAACGTACGGCCGGGTGATCCTCGTCCTGGATGCCAGCGCCCTCATTACTCTCGCCCGGATCGGCCACCTTGACCTGCTCCGCCAGGCTGGAGACGAGATATACATTCCTCAAGCCGTCTATGACGAGGTCGCCGGGCTCGCGCCAGACAGACCGGGAAGTCAGGAGATCGCACGGGCCACGTGGCTCCGCCGGGAGAATGTCCGCGATCGTGAAGCCGTGACCCGCTTGAGGCACCGGCTGGGACGGGGAGAGGCAGAAGCCATTGTGTTGGCCGGAGCATTGGGCGAGGCCGTGCTGGTCCTCGATGACGGGACCGCCCGGCATGCAGCAGAGCAAGAAGGACGAACAGTGGTCGGTCTTCTGGGCCTCCTGCTCTTTTACAAGGAGCGCGGGACCATCGGGACGTTGAAGCCGCTTCTCGATGCAATGGTCGCGGCCGGGTTTTTCATTGATGGCGCTCTGTATCGCCGCATTCTCCGCCGAGCCGGAGAGGAGCCGTCGCCATAGCCAGGTCTCACAAGGTCATGCCCGCGCCACTTCCACCCGACCTCATCTCTCACCTTTTTGACGGCCCTCAAAACCGCGTGCTATAGTCCCACCACAGAAAAAACGTTTCACGCTTCACGTCTCACGTTTCACGAGGAAGGACCGTGGTCGAGGTTCCGGTCAAAATCTACATGGCGAACCTCGCGAAGAAGGCGCGGGAAGCGGCCAAACCCCTGTCGTTGCTCGCGAGCACCACCAAGACCCTGGCCCTGCACGCGATGGCGGACCGTCTGCTGGCCGAGGAAGAGGCGATCCTGGCGGCGAACCTGGACGACGTGGAGTCAGTCGGGAAAAAACTGGAAGGGGAGACGAACAAGGACACGGTGAAGGAGGCAGTGGATCGTGTCCGCCTCACCGCCGATGACCTCCGCGAGATGGCCGGTCGGCTCAGGGAGATCGCGGAGCTGCCCGATCCGGTCGGGGAGATCACCCAGCAGTGGCGCCGCCCCAACGGCATGGAGGTGAGACGGGTACGGGTACCGCTGGGGGTGATCGGGATCATTTCCGACCTCGGGCCTAAGCATACGACCGAGGCGGTCGCGCTGTGTCTGAAGTCCGGCAATGTGTCCCTGGTCCGTGGCAGCTCCGACTGGGCCAAGTCCGGTCCCCTCATCGGGACGCTCCTGCGCGAGGCGGCCGAATCGTCGGGCGTGCCGGCGGACGCCGTCAATTTTGTTGAACGGACCGAAAAGGAAGTGGCTCTGGAATTGTTGCGCCAGACCAAGTACCTGGACGCGATCATCCCGCGCGGCGGGGCGGGGCTGCGGAAAACGGTGATGGAACAGACGAAGCTGCCCATCCTGTGCCATGACGTCGGTCTTTCCTATGTCTACGTGGATGCGGAAGCGGACCTGCCGCTCGCTCAGAACATCGTCGTGAATTCCAAGGCGCAGCAACCCTCCGCCTCGAACGCCGCCGACACTCTGCTGGTCCACCAGGCGATCTCGCGGCCCCTTCTGGGGGCTTTGGTGCGCCGGCTGCTCGATGAGTTCAAGGTGGATGTCCTGGGCTGTCCCAAGACCCTGGCGCTGACCGGCTCTCTCGCCTTTACCGGCTATAAGAATGTCAAGGAGGCGACGGAAGGGGACTGGGAGAAACAGTTCCTGTCGCGGACCCTGGCCGTCAAGGTCGTCAAGGATCTGGATGAGGCCCTGGCCCATATAGGCCGCTACGGGCCGGTGCACACGGCTACGATTGTGACGAACGATTACCAGAGCACAATGCGGTTCACGCGCGAGGTGGATGCCGGCGCGGTCCTGGTGAACGTCTCGACCCGCATGCACGACGGGAACGAGTTCGGACTGGGCGGGGAGGTCGGGACCAACACGCTGCGGATGCACGCCCGTGGCCCGATCTCGCTGGAGGCCATGACCTGCCAGAAATACGTCGTGCTGGGCGGCGGACAGCTCCGTCAACCGCATCCGGTGCCGGTAGCGTATGAGGATGCGATCATGCTGAAAAGACCCTCTTAAAGAAGCCGTCAGCGATTAGCCGTCAGCTTTCTGGAAATTAGCCCCGACAAAACCTCATTGAAAGCTGATGCTGAAGGCTGATAGCTGATTGCCCTCCGGCCACGCATGTTTTCCCCACCGTCTGACAAAGATTTCAAAGCGGCTCTCGACGATCACTTGAGGTGGTGGGGGCTGCGCCGCTTCGAGTCCGACGAGGCCTACTT
>Ga0233425_10006566_pt1 | contig 17146 bp, 15 predicted proteins | sample Watercolumn_Towu_2_FD_181712 | JGI IMG/M metagenome (GOLD analysis project Ga0233425, IMG submission 181712) | Freshwater microbial communities from Lake Towuti, South Sulawesi, Indonesia - Watercolumn_Towuti2014_140_MG | ecosystem: Environmental > Aquatic > Freshwater > Lake | place... | reverse complement strand
CTGGGGCGTCGTCCGACGGCAACATGTGGGTGCGATAAAGCAGGCGCGAATGGCCGACGATGGAGCCGTTTAGAGGCGGCTTAGCAGCCCTTTGCCGACGCAAATCATGCGACTTTGCGACTCAAAATATTCGACGCGTTACAACCGAAACAAACCATCGCGGATGGTATTGCGGAGACTTGCGGTATAGCGTGTCACGCAAGGATTTTGGACACAAAAAATGGCTTACGACTTTCGGTCATAAACCATTTATTTTCAGTACATTGATGGTGCCCAGGGGCGGAATCGAACCACCGACACGGGGATTTTCAGTCCCCTGCTCTACCAACTGAGCTACCTGGGCGTGCCGTAAAGAGCGCGTATTACACCGGTTCGGAGCACTTCCGTCAACCTCTTGTCCCCGGACATACGGCAAGTCTTTGGTGTGATTCAGAAATAGCGGTATAGATTCAGGCCGAACTCGTTCATCTGGCCACCGTGCCGGCCCTGTTCGCGGGAGGCGTGCAGGCGCAGCGCCAAGTCGGTCCCGAGATTGAGGGTGTGGCTGAACTCGCCGCGGCCGCCGCAGTAGCGACGATCGATCAGGTAACAATCGAGGCCGAAGCTGGCCATGCCCTGTCCCCCGAGGCCCCGGTACAGCCACCCCAGGCGCGGCCCCAATGCCAGATCGGCGCCGGATTTGAGGCTCTCCCCGGTCTCGAAACTGGCGGCGGCGGTGGCGAAGGCCAAGCCGCCGGCCAGTTCTCGGCTCCAGCCCACCTCGCCGCCGAGATAGCCCAGCAGCGGCCGCTGTCCGCCGTCGAGGCGGCGGCGGGCGCCGGCTTCCACCCCCCAGGACAGCGGCGTGAAGAACTCATCCCGCGGCGACAGGGAGCGGATGCCGATCAGCTCGAACCGTTCCAGCCGGAACCGTCGATCCTCGTAATAGCGCAGGCTGGCGTCGAGGAATTTGATCTGGGCGCCCGGACGGTAGCCGGGCCAGGGGTCGGTCAGCTCGTGGTAGTTGGAGCGCAAGCTCAGTTCGCCGTACGCCTGGCCCGCCAGGTAGCCGAGCCCGGCGCCGAGGCGGTCGGGGCGGTGGCCCTGGTCATCCCGGATCGCCGGAGTCGGCGGCGCCGTGAAACCGGCGGATTCGGCCAGTTCACTGCGTGCCTTGAGCAAGGCATAGCTGGTCTTGGCGCTGGTTTCCCGCGGCAGGCGCTCGTGCAGCGTGCGGTAGCGCAGCCAATCGTAGGCGGTTTCCAGAACCGCCGCGTGGCGGCTGGCAGGCAACGACTGCAGTGGCGGATCGGCGGCGGCCATCGTTCCTTCCGCCAAGGTCTTCGCCCACCAACGGCCTGCACGGTCCAGCTCTCCGGCATGGGACTTGAGCAGAGTGGCGGCGGAAGGGCGGTATTGGGTCTCCCGCACCAGTCCGGTCTCCACCAGTGTCCGCACCGTATCCACCGGTATGGTTCGGTAGCGAAATTGATCGGCCAGCCCCAAACCCGGCCGGGCCGCATCCAGCAGGCCCAGCAAGCGGTAGGAGCAGTTTTCGCTCATGAAGTAGTAGTCGAACCGGATCGGCAGCACCTCCCAGGCGTGGCGCACCAGCTGGTCCACCTCGGCCGGCTCCAGGGCGAGCCGATATTCCCAGATGTCGCGGTTTTCCCAATCGCGGTATTCCTTGATCTTCTCGTAATAGGGCTGCACCGCGACCTGGCCCGGATATCCGCCGAACAGCCCGCGGTAGGCATAGGCGAGTTCGCCGTCGTCCTCGTTGGCCTTGGCGCTGTAGTTGATGGTGTAGCTGAGCAGCACGTTGTCGGCGGTCTGGTTGGCGCGGTCCAGCCGCAGGAAGGTGTGGCCGAACATGGAGGAGGGCCCGTTGATGTAGGCGGTCGGAAAGATCAGCGAGACACCGCGGGCGGCCAGCTTGTCGCGCCAAGCCTCGAAGGCCGGACAGCGTACCGGCGGCAGCGACAGGTTCAGCCGCTGCTGCAGCCAATGGCGGCGGGCGGGAAAACGGCATGCGGATGCCCGATCGCCCCCGGCGGGCTCGATCAGGGCACGCAGGGTCGCGTCCAGCTCAGCCTGGGGATCGGTCGCACCCTCGGCGCTGAGAAAGAAGGCGGGGTCGTCGGCCTCGCTGCGAAAACCGCCCAACGGCGCCCGGCGATAATGGCCCAGGGCCAGCCACGCCGGGTCCTGAGCCAGTCCCTGCGGCTGCCCCCGCCGGACCGGGAAGTCCGCCTCACGCCCACCGGCAACGGCCGGCCAGGCGGCAGCCGCCAAGACCAGAAATCTCAGCAGCGAGACCTGCACCACATGGAGGCGGAAGAGGAATGGCGCCGCGATGGCTCGCGGCGCCGCGAGAAGGTCGTTCAGCCCAGATACTTGGCCAGGCTGGGATCGGACTTCATGGTGCCGATCAGCGCATCCATCACCTGATCCGCGGAAGCCGACTCGCTCGGGTAGATGCGCCCGAAATTGCGCTGGGTCAAACTGTAGAAAGCAGCCTTGTCGGCATCGGCGATGCCCATCATCTCGGCCAGCCCCGCCAGGATTTCACCCTGGCCGCGCGACATGTCTTCCGCCAGCCGGGTCATGTTGGCGCTGATGTAGACCCGCTCGCCCCGGTAACGGACCGGGATTTCCGGATCGCAGCCCAAGGTGCCCGATGACATGCCGAAGGTGTTGTTGAACAACGAGCCGTTGGTGGTCATGGCGACCGCATGAGCGCCGACGCCACTGTTGCCTTCGAACATCAACGAGCCCAGACCGCATCCGCTGCCGGCATCGGCAGCGGGCTGCCGCTGCCCGCCCTGCGCCGCCGCAGCGCCCGCTGCATGTCCCCACATCGGCAGCACCAGCAGGAGTCCGGTGGCAAGCAATCTTTTCATAGCGTTTCTCCGTTGAGTTAGGAACGAGCAATACAACGGAGCCTTTAATAACATCAATGTGCGCGGCTTGTAAATTCGCGGGGCTGGCTCGCAGAGCCGGCGGGAAGGAGCGGGCGGGTCGAATCAGGAGGCCGCGATACAGCGGTTACGGCCCTCGCGTTTGGCATCGTAAAGCGCTTTATCGGCGCGGGCGTAAACCTGGTCGTGGCCTTCCCCGGAGCGGAATTCGGCGATGCCGCAGGAGACGGTGATGGTGACCGGCTTGCCGGCGGAGGTGAAACCGCAACTCTCCACCTTCCGGCGGATGTTGTTGGCCACATCCAGCCCCGCCTTCTGGTCGCTGCCGGTGAGCAGCATGGCGAATTCCTCGCCGCCGACGCGGGCCAGGAAGTCGGTGGCGCGGATCGAACCACCCAGCACCTCGCCGATCACCTGCAAGGCCTTGTCGCCGGCCGGGTGACCGAAGCGGTCGTTGATGCTCTTGAAGAAATCGATGTCCCACAACAGAAGGCTGACCGGATGATGGAAGCGCTTCCAGCGCAGTTCTTCCAGAGCCACCCGGTCCTGGTAGGCGGCGCGGTTGGGCAGCCGGGTCAGGGGATCGGTAAACGCCAGATCGGTGGCCATGGACAATTGGCTCCGCAATTCCAGACTCTCCTGCTCCAGCGCCTGCAGCCGCACCGCCAAGTCCTGCACGTGCTGCTGGGTTTGGGCGATACGCTCCTCTTCGGCCCGTTTGCTGGCGGCCAGGTGTGAGGCGATGACATCCATCCGGCCGGCGATCACCGTCTGCAGCTGCGACAGTTCGGTCGCCGCCTGGGCCTCGGCGCGCAAGTCTTCCACGTGGCCGGAGACCGCCAGGTCGGCCTCGATGCGGCTGCGGGCGCTGCTCTCCGCCAGCGAACCCATGCCCAAGGTCTTTTCCTCGAGGTCCACCAGCTTGCCGGACAAGGTTGCCAGGAATTCCCTCAGCTGGGTGTGCTCCCGTTCCGATTCCACCCCCAGTTCGGAGAGGATGGCCGCGGCGGTGTCGATCAACTCCAGGATGTCGTTGTTTTCATCGCGCACCCGTTCGACCAGTTGGGAGCGCCGCACATCCAGCGCCACCGGCACCTTGAGGGCATCCAGCAAGGCCGCCAGATGCTGGCGCAACAACCGCGGCTCCGGCGCGCGGCCGCCACGTCCCAGCAACCTGCCGAGCAGCCCGTCGGCATGCGGCTCCGATGACGGGCGCAACAACGCCGCGGCGGCGCCGAACAGTTCGGCTTCCGAACTGCAGGCACCGGCCTCCACCCGGCTGCGCAAGGACTTCAGCCGCACCAGGTTCTCCTTGTCCGGGTGCAGGGATTCGACGAAACGCAGCACCGCCAGGCCGATGGGAGCGAAACGGGCGCCCTGGGTGGCCTCGGGACTGCGGACGATGGCCGCCAGCAGCGCGTCGAGCTTCTGCCGCAGCACCGCCACCTGTTTCTCGCCGCGCACCACCTCCCGAATCGAGCGCAGATGAGGATCCAGCGACGGGTCCAACCCATCGGCCGCCAGGGTGAGACGCACGACCGCGCGCTGCAGCAGTTCCTCCTTCTGTTCCGCCTGCAGCCGGCGCTCCTCGTCCTGGTCGAACAGACGCAGGTACTTGTTTTTCCAGTAGTCGGGATCGGTGTTGTCGGATTTGCCGTTCATGACAGCAGGCACCGGATGGGGTGGGGACGCGGGAGGGGTTGGAGGAGGCGACGAACGGAGCGCTCGCCGTTGCCCAGAAGATGTTATAGCACAAGCCAGGACAGGCCCGGCCAGTTGCACGAAGGACTGGAGAAAAAGCGGAAACCGCCCGGCGGCGCCCGACTGCAGGGCGCGCCGGCGCTACTTACTCGGGCGAATGCTGCGTGATGACCGCCTTGCGTCCGTCGCTGACGGCAAACAGTTCCTTGCCGTTGACCGTCAGGTGGTGGTGGACCACCGGCGGCTCCTGGATGATCGTGTGATGCTTGGTGCTGGCCTTCTTTACGAGTTTTTCCAGCTGTCTCATGGAGATCGTTTGGGTTTGCATAAGGTCCTCCGACTTGCCTCATGGTCTGCACGAAGCACTTCGGGATAGAATCCGCCCCCTTCGCTTCGGTCCGTTTCCCACCCATCCAGGGCAGGAGCCCGAACCGCCAGGCCGCAAGCGCTGCCTGGCGATCCGTCGATTCGGTTAAGTTTTTCTCCGGCCTGTTGGATAATGCGGCGTTTACCTGCTCGACCAACCTACAGGACCCTGCATGCACCAAATTACCCTGATTCCCGGAGACGGGATCGGCCCCGCCATCGTCGCCGCCACCGTTCGAGTCATCGAAGCGGCCGGTGTCGAGATCGAATGGGACACCCAGCTCGCCGGCATGGCCGCCGTGGAGAAACACGACAACCCGCTGCCCGATGCCACGCTCGATTCGATCCGCCGGACCCGGCTGTGCCTCAAGGGTCCCCTCACCACCCCGGTGGGCGGCGGCTACCGCAGCGTCAACGTGACCCTGCGGCAAACCTTCAATCTTTACGCCAACGTGCGCCCGGCCATTTCCTTCGCCGGCACCGACACCATTTTCCGCAACGTCAACCTGGTGACCATCCGTGAAAACACCGAGGGTCTTTACGCAGGTGTCGAGCACTTCATCTCGGTGGATGGCGAAAAGATCGCCGCCGAGAGCATCGCCGTCATCACCCGCAAAGGCTCCGAGCGGATCATCGAATATGCCTTCGACTATGCCCGCAAGACCCGGCGCAACAAGGTCACCCTGGTCCACAAGGCCAACATCCTCAAATGCACCTCCGGCCTGTTCCTGGAAATCGGCCGGGACGTCGCCAAGCGCTACCCGGACATCCAGTTCGACGACCGCATCGTCGACGCCTGCTGCATGCAGATGGTGATGAAGCCGGACAGCTACGACGTCATCGTCACCACCAATCTGTTCGGCGACATCCTGTCCGATCTCGCCGCCGGGCTGGTGGGCGGCTTGGGCCTCACCGCCGGCGCCAACATCGGCGTCGATGCGGCGGTGTTCGAGGCGGTGCACGGCAGCGCTCCCGACATCGCCGACAAGGGCATCGCCAATCCGGCCGCGACCATCATGGCCGGCGTGATGATGCTGGAGCACATCGGCGAACTGGATGCCGCCCGCCGCATCGAGCAGGCGGTCCGCGCCGTGATCGCCGAAGGCGTCCATGTCACCCCCGATCTCAATCCCCAATCCCGCTACGGCACCGACGACCTGGCGGATGCCGTGATCGCCCGGCTGTCTGCTTGAGTCCTCAGGCCGCCGGCGTTATGAGCACTTTGCCTAGGCCGGCGGCCGCGTTCAAGGGAATATTCCCCATCGGATCGGTCTGATTCACATCGGTCTGACCGAGCTCAATAGGCCGGTGCCGGCGCCTCGTAGCGCAGGCCTTTCTTGCCGGCCTGCTCGCGCACCGTCCCGTAGATCTTGGCATCCAGGGAATCCTTGGCGCCGCCGGCCTTGTCGACTTCTTTGCTGACATAGTCCGAGCGCTTGGCCGCCAGGTCGTCGATCTGGCGCTTGAGCTCGTCGCGCTGCTTGGCCAGCTTTTCCACTTCCGCCTTGCGTTCTGCGGCGGGCAAAGCCTGCAGGGGCGCGGGCAGTTCCGGCTGGGCGATGGCGCCCAGGTCCACCTTGCCGCTGGTGACGTCCTCCACCAGTTCCTTTTCGCCCAACAGATTGGCCGCACCGCTCTTGGAGCGGTTGAACGCCGCCCGGCGCGCCTGGGATTCCACCGAGGCGGATGCCCGCAGCTTGCTGCCGGCAGCCTCCTTTTCCTCGGCTTTGGCCTTGTCGGCGGCGCTGCCGTAATACATCCGGGTGGCGTCCAGCTTGGCCGACAACTCGGCCAGTTCGCGGTCGTAAGGGCTGGCCACCGCGACCGCGCTGCCAGACTGGGCCACCGCGAAGTAGCTGCCCTGTCCCAACTGCGCCATGCGCTGCCATTCCGCCGTGGTCTCCGCCATGGTGCCGCACTGGACGGTGTTGACCACGATGCCTCGGGTCCTGGCCTCGGCGATGCTCGCCGGGTACTTGACGTCGTCCTGGTAATCCATGTGGGGCGGCGCGTCACCCACCAGGAAGATCACCTTGTAAGCGTTGTGGTCCTGGTTCCAGGACATCTTGTGGACGGCGTCGGCCAAAGCCTGGTTGACGCTTTCCGGTCCGTCGCCACCGCCGTCGGCGCGAAAGTCCATCAGCGTCGCATATACCGTATCCAAGCTCGATGACAGGTCGATGACCTTGGTGACGTAGTCATCGCCGCGGTCGCGATAAGCCACCAGGCCCATGCGAATCTGCGGGGCCGGCTGGGCCTGCGCCATGCTGCTGGCGATGGACCAGATCTTCTCCTTGGCGGCCTGGATCAGCCCGCCCATGCTGCCGGTGGTGTCCAGCACGAACACCACGTCGATGACAGGCCGCTGCGGCTCGGCGACGACGGGAGGCGGCACCGGCACGGGCTGCAGCTCCTGGCGGGGGTAGGCCAGCACCGCCGCGGCGGTGAGGACGAACAGAAACACGGCGATCAGCTTGGTTTTCATGACGGTCACTCCTGAAGGATCAACGGGAAGCAATGCGCCGCAACGCCGCCTCGGCGGTGCGTTCGGCACGGTCGAAGGGGTCTTCGGCGGAAATTTCGGCCCGGCGAGATAACGCGGGCCTCGGAATCGCGGCGAACAAGGCCTGGATCAGGAAATAGCTCCAGATGGCCAGGAACAGGCTGCCGCTCTCCCGGTAGGCCCAAACCGCCGCACCTGCGGCCAAGCCCTGCAGGACCAGATCGGCAACGGCCCCCAGCAGGCTGGGGTGATGGCAGGCGGTGCGCAGCAGCCACATCGCTGCCCCATAAACAGCGGCTTGCGGCAACAGAGGGGACGGCCACAGGGTCAGACCCAGGCATAGGACGAACCAGGCCGCCAGCGCGGTCAGCCGTCCGGCGCGCAGCGGGCTGCGGTAAAGCAGATAGAGGGCGTAGCAGGTGGCGAGGCCGCCGATCAGCAGATCCGGCAGGATCCGCACCGGCAGCAGCAGCGAACCCAGATGCCAGCCGCTGGTGCCGGCGATCGCCAGGATCAGCGCGACCGCCACGCCTTCGAGGAAGGTCGGGCGGTTCATGGCCGTTCCCTCAGCTGGAGTTCCTTGAGCCAGGCGATTTCCACGTCCCGTTCGCTCACCGCGGCAGACTCCGGCTCCGAGCCGGGACCCCAGTCGGCGCCGCGGCTTTCCACCAGTTCGGCGCGCTGGCGGACCGCTTCCAGGCGGCTCGTGTGTTCGCCCAGACTGGCCTGCAAACGGCTGCGGTCGGACTCCAATGCTGCGTGTTTCTTGGCCAGCGCGGTGATCGAGAGCTCCGTCTCCAGGCGTTTGCGGATCAACCCGCGCGCCAAATCCTGCTTGCCTGCGGAAAAACACAGCGCCAGTTCCTCGGCCAGCCGCGGCAACTGGCCGTGCAGACCGGCCTGGCGGTCGACCAGCAGGGTCTGCTCCAACTCCAGCACGCGCAGCTTGCGTCTATCCTGCTCCACCGCCTCTTCCATCTCGCGGACTGCCTGCTTGAGCAGGGCGTCCGGTTCCTCGATGCGATCCAGCAGTGCGTGCAAATCCGCCTGCAGCAGGCGGGATAGGCGGGTGATGAGTGTCATGATGGCTTCCTCCCGATCCGGTTGACTGTTGGGCTCAGTCTAGGAACGGGAGGCGCGGGATAGTAGGCCGGCTTTGGTAAAACCTCGGGGTGCGGCGTTACCGGAAATTTACATCGCCAGCGGGGCCTCCCCCGGCTGGCTCAAAGGGAAGCGGCGTAGCGCTCGATGGCGCGGACGGTCAGCAGCAACAGCGGGAGGGTGGCCACCAGGGCGAGGATGGGAAGCCAGAACGGCGCCTGCGGATAATGGTCGAGCGCCAGCCCCATGGCGGCGGTGATGGCTCCGAAGCGCAGGAGGCGGAAACCGCCGAACCTGTTGACGGCGTACCAGTGGTACTCGGACCGGAACGCGGCGGCGATGCGGATGCCGTAGATGCAGTTGGCCGGAACCCATTGGAGACACAAGGGCAACGCGCCGAGGATGCAGCCGGCGCCGAGCCAGATCAGGACCGTCGCCGGAGCAACGATGGAAAGGGACATCTTGGTGACCGGTGATTGCGAGTCGTACCTTGCTCCGGCGCGGAAGAGAGAAAGTCCGTTCCGGTGGTTGAAATGCTACCATGTGCCGTTCCATCATCCTTGCCATCATCAGGACTATTCATGAGCCAAATCACCATAGAACACAATCCCAGCGAAGAGCGTCTGAAGGAACTGGGCGTAGCCCGCTGGCCCATCTGGGAAAAGGAGGTTTCCAAATTTCCGATCGACTTCGACGAGCAGGAAACCGCCTACGTGCTGGCCGGCGAGATCGTCGTGACCCCGCGCGGCGGCGAGCCGGTGCGGATCGTGCCGGGTGATCTGGTGGTGTTCCCGGAAGGCCTGGACAGCGACTGGGAAGTCGTCAAGCCGCTGCGCAAGCATTACAAGCACGGCTGAGCGGCCGCCGCTTGACGCACCCGAAGGCCTCCCCGTGAGGCCTTGGGCGTGTCTCGCGACGACAGCCCGCCCGGCGGCGGCGCGGCCGTCGAGTATCCGCACGAACACCTTGATGTCCGAGCTCTATCCTTCCCTCCACATCCTCGGCAGCCGCCAGTTCGGCGGTGCCGACCAATTCTTCGTGCGGCTGGTTCAGGCCCTATACGGTGCCGGCCAGCCGGTCACCGCCGTCACCCGTCCCGGATCGCCGGTGGCGGACGCCCTCGACGGCAGCGGCATCGAACAGCTGAACCTGCCCATGGCCAACGGCTGGGACCTGTGGTCGGCGTGGCGGATACGCCAGTGGGTCGGCCGCACCCGGCCCGCCGTCGTGCAGACCTACATGGGACGGGCCACCCGCCTCACCCGGCTGCCGCGCCGCACTCCGGCCATCCACATCGCCCGCTTGGGCGGCTATTACAAGATCGACGGCTATTACCGCCACGCCCATGCCTGGATCGGCAATACCCGAGGAATCTGCGACTACCTGGTGACGGGCGGCCTGCCATCGGAGCGGGTGTTTTACATCGGCAATTTCGTGCCGGAACCGGTGGCATTCAGTCCCGAGGAACTGGCGGCCCAGCGCCGATCGTGGGAAATCCCGGACGATCATTGGGTGCTGCTGGCCCTAGGGCGATTGATCGAGGCCAAGGGCTTCGACGACCTGCTGCAGGCACTGGCCCGGCTGCCGGCCGAGATCGGCGGACGCCCCTGGGTGGCGCTGATCGCCGGCGACGGCCCGGAAGCCGAACCGCTCCGCAATCTGGCGCGGGAACTGGGGCTGGAGGGACGGCTCCGCTGGCTGGGTTGGCAGAACCCGGCGGACCGCTGCTATGCCGTTGCTGACGCGTTCGTCTGCCCGTCGCGGAGGGAACCGCTCGGCAACGTGATCCTGGAGGCCTGGAACTACCGGCTGCCGGTCGTCTCCACCCGCGGCCCCGGCCCGTCGGAGTTGATCGAACCGGAAGTCAACGGCCTGTTCTGCGAACCTCGCGACGTGGCCGGCATGGCGGCGCAGATCGAGAACCTGCTGCTGGCGCCGGCGGCACGGCGCGAAGCCATGGGAGCAGCCGGCCACGCCTACCTCAACGCCCATTTCAGCCGGGCCGCGATACTGAATGCCTACCTGGAACTGTACGGGCGCCTGATCGGGAGCTGACCGGCCGGGGAACCCTCAGGCGACCACGGCGGTCCCCTTGGTCCGGCCGCACCCGTTGTGTTTCAATGGCTCCGCACGACCCCTGTTTTCCGCCGTTCCATGACCGTGGTTCCGCAATACCTTGCCCATGATTTCGCCGACCCCGAGCCGTCCTGGGAGCGGCGCGGCCAGTTGGCACGCGGCGGCCTCGCCTTGGCGGTGTCGGTCGCGATTCACGCGATCCTGGCGGCGCTGCTGGCGATTGTGCTCGCCAAGGCTCCTAAGGATCCCGGCAGCCGCGACCAGAGCATCGCCATCGAAGTCAGCCTGACCAGCCCACCGCCGCCGCCGGCCCCACCCTCCGCACCTGCGCCATCTCCGGAACAGCCCCTCCCGCCGGTGGAACCCAGCGCGGTGCCGCCGGCCGCGCAAGCGTCGGTCCCGGCACCCGCCGCGAAACCCAAACCACAACCGCCCTCCCGCGCCGCCAAGCCCAAGCAGGCTCCGGGACCCGCCCTGCACGAGTTCAAGGACGAATTTGAAGATCTGGCGCGGGATTTCAGCGAGGGGGGAACACCCACGACGCCTTCCCACCCGTCGGTCAACCGCGCCACGGTTCCGATGATGGGCTCCCGTAAGGCCGCGATCTTGAGCTCGACCCGCATCCCCTATCCGCGCGGCGCCCGGGAACAGGGGATCGACGGAACCGTGGTGGTGCAGATCCAGGTCGGACCCGACGGTAGCTTTGCCGGTGCCCAGGTGGTGCAAAGCAGTGGTTTCCCGGAACTCGACGCGGCGGCCTTGGAGGGGGTCCGGACCTGGCACTACCGGCCGGAGGTGCGGAGCGGCATTGCTACCGGCGGCAGCATCCTCCATACGGTGATTTTCACCGGCGAGAAGGCGAAGTAGGCAAACCACCAAAGGCCCCATGATCATCCCCCACGACCAACTCAGCGCCGAAGCCCTGCAAGGCGTACTGGAAGATTTCGCGACCCGCGACGGGACCGATTACGGAGAGACGGAAGTTTCGCTGGCCGGTAAGGTGGAACAGATCCGCCGCCAACTGGAACGGGGCGAGATCGTCATCTCCTACGATGCGGACGAAGGCAGCGTGAGCCTGCTGCCCAAAGCCGCCCTGGTGGGACTGCCGGAAGTTGACGGGGACTGAATGGTAGAGCTGCTCAGACCATCAGGTCGATGTGGAGGCCCTGGGAGCCCAGCGGGGTGGCTTCGATCAGCTGCAGTGCGGCGGCGCCGTCCTGCTGGATCTGATCGTTGGCGAGCTTGACCATCGCCACCTGCACCTGCAGTTGCGCGCGGGCCCCGGTCATGGCCTGAGCCAGGTTGACCAGGCCGGCATTGGAAAGGGATGAGACGTCCACGGCGCTGACCTCCGGATGGGGTGGGGCAATATGGTGTTGAATTAACCCCTCTCCCTGTGGGAGAGGGGTTGGGGTGAGGGCCTGGGCGCCTCGTGCTTGCGACGGCCTCGTTGGAACATCAGGCGCTTCAGCCCTCACCCTGCCCTCTCCCAGAGGGAGAGGGTTCCTTATTTCAAGAGCATTGATGGGGTGGGGTGCCCCTAAGCTTAGCCCGTCTGCCCCGGCATGGAAGCCGGCCACCGGGGGAGAGAACGGCGACAGCGCTGCCGGGCGGTGGTAACTTCATCAGCCTCAGCCCTCCACCTGGAGCATCCCATGGAAAGACCGGTCCGCTGCATCGCACTGATCCTCCTGCTGTTCACCGCCTCCCTTACGGCCAAGCCGCTGGCCCCCGCCGACGTGCCCGAGCCCCTCAAGCCCTGGATCGCCTGGGCATTGAAAGGCAGCGAGACCCTGACCTGCCCGTTTCTTTACGACAACGCCGACAACCGCCGCTGCGCCTGGCCGTCCCGGCTGGAATTGAGCGTCGATCCGCACCGAGGCAGCTTCCGCATGAGCTGGCAGGTGCAGCAGGAGAGCCGGGTGATTCTGCCGGGGGACGAGGATTATTGGCCCCAGGGCGTGGAAGTGGACGGCAAGCCGGCCCTGGTTTCCGCCCAGGAAGACCGACCCGGCCTGCTGCTGCCACCCGGTTCCCACACCGTCAGCGGCCGCTTCGAGTGGGACGCGCTGCCGGAAAATCTCGCCGTGCCCAGGGACAGCGGGCTGATCAGCCTGACCGTGAACGGCCAGGCCCTGCCCCAGGCGGTGTTCAACGAGCAGGGCCAGCTGTGGATCGAGGGCGCCCTGCAGGCGCGCGGCGCGCGGGCGGAGATCGCCAACCGGCTGGATCTCCAGGTGTTTCGCCGCATCGCCGACCAGACCCCGCTGCAGCTGACCACCTGGCTGCGACTGGATGTATCGGGCGAACAGCGGGAAATCCTGCTGCAAGGCGCCCTGCTGCCGGACTTCATCCCGCTGGAACTGGCGAGCCCGCTGCCGGCCCGGATCGAGCCCGATGGCAAGTTGCGCCTGCAGATTCGGCCCGGCCACTGGGAACTTCAGGTCACCGCCCGCCATCCGGCGGAACTGGACCGGCTGCCACTGCCGGACAGCTTTCCCGAGCCCTGGCCGCAACAGGAAATCTGGTCCTTCGAGGCCCACAGCGAACTGCGGGTGGTGGAAGTGGAGGGCGTGCCGGCGATCGACCCGCAGCAGACCAACCTGCCGGATGAGTGGAAGAGCCTCCCGGCCTACCGGATCGGCCCCGGCGAGACCTTGGCGCTGCGGGTGCTGCGCAAGGGCGACCCCGAGCCGGAGCCGGACGCGCTGAACCTCAGGCGCACCCTGTGGCTGGATTTCGCCGGCACCGGCTACACCATCCAGGACCGCATCGACGGCCGCATGACCCACGACTGGCGGCTGGACATGGCGCCCGCCACCGAGCTGGGACGGGTCGCCCTGGACGGCGAGGCCCAGCCCATCACCCGGCTCGACGAAGGCGCGCCGGCGGGTGTGGAGATGCGCCGCGGCCGGGTGAACCTGGCCGCCGACAGCCGCTTCGAGTCGGCTCTTTACCGGCTGCCGGCGGTGGGCTGGCAGCAGGATTTCCGTTCGGTGACGGCGCGGCTCAACCTGCCCCCCGGCTGGCGGCTGCTGGCGGCGACCGGGGTCGACCATGCGCCGGAGACCTGGATCGGCCGCTGGAGCTTGCTGGACTTGTTCATGGTGCTGATCGGCAGCCTCGCGGTGGCGCGGCTGTGGGACTGGCCGCGCGGCCTGCTGGCCCTGGCCGCCTTGACCTTGCTGTGGCAGGAGCCGGATGCGCCGCAAGGGTTATGGCTCAACCTGCTGGCGGCGGTGGCCCTGCTGCGGGTGCTGCCGGACAACCGCTTCGCCCGGCTGGTGCGGCTCTATCGAAATCTGGCCCTGGTGGCGCTGGGGCTGGTGGCGCTGCCCTTCATGGTGAATCAGGTGCGGCTGGGCATTTACCCGCAACTGGAACAGCCCTGGCCGTCGCTCTCCTCTGCACCGGCGGAACCGGAGCTGATGCCCATGCCGGCCTCGGCTCCGCCTCCGGCGCCCATGGCCATGCAGGAGATGGCGAAGTCGATGGAAGCGGACGAGGCGGACGAACCGGAGGGAGCCGGTATCGCCACCCTGTCCCGCCCTGCACCGATGCGCCGCATGCTCAAACGATCCGCACCGGCGACCAGCGATAGCGCCGCCCGCCTCCACGACATCGACCCCAACGCCGTCACCCAGACCGGCCCTGGCCTGCCGCGCTGGAATTGGAATGCGGTGACCCTGAGCTGGAACGGCCCGGTGCTGCGAGATCAGCAACTGGGTCTGTGGCTGATCCCCCCTGCCGGCAACCTGATGCTCAACCTGCTGCGGGTCTCCCTGCTGCTGGCGCTGGCATGGGTGGTGACGGGCGGCCGGCGCGGTCCGGGCGGCGGCGTCGCGGCGCAGCAACCGGCACCGCCAAGCACCCCGACACCTCCCGCCAACACCGTAACCGCCTTGGCGTCCGTATTTCTGATGGTGGCCGCTCCTCCCTCTGCCGCCGACTACCCCCCCGACGCCCTGCTGCAGGAACTGAAGACCCGGCTGCTGGAGCCGCCCGAATGCCTGCCCCACTGCGTCTCCATCCCCCATCTGCGGCTGCGGCTGAGCCCGGAGGAACTGCAGCAGCTGCTGGAGGTGCATGCCGAACAATCGGTGGCGATCCCGCTGCCGGCTCAGGAGGGCCAGTGGCTGCCGGCCAAGGTCACGGTGGACGGCAACCCCGCCGAGGCCCTGTCCCGCAACGACGATGGCCAGCTGTGGCTGGCCCTCAAGCCGGGCCGCCACGAGGTGGTGCTGGCCGGGCCGCTGCCGGGCCGCGAACAGCTGCAGATTCCCCTGCCGCTGGCGCCGCGGCGCGTCAGCGTGGAAGGCGGCGGCTGGGCGGTGCAGGGCATCGGCGACAACGGCGTACCCGATGCCCAGCTGCAACTGTCCCGCGAACTCAAGGCGGGCGAGGCGACGGCCGGATCGACCCTGGAGGCGCGGCCGCTGCCGGCCTTCCTGGAAGTCGCCCGCACCCTCCAGATCGGCCTGGACTGGCGCATCCACACCGAGGTGAACCGGATTTCTCCCGCCGATACGCCCGCGGTCGCCGAAATCCCGCTGCTGGACGGCGAATCGGTCACCAGCCCAGGCCTCACCGCCCGCAACGGCAAGCTGCTGGTCAACCTGCCGGCGGGGCAGGGCGGCATGGTGTGGGAGTCGGTGCTGGAACAACGCGGCCAGCTCCACCTGCAGGCCCCCGCCACCAGCGCCTGGACCGAAGTCTGGCGGGCCGACGTAAGCCCCATCTGGCACCTGGAATTCACCGGCCTGGCGCCGGTCCACCATCAGGATTCCGGCGGCAACTGGCTGCCGGAATGGCGGCCCTGGCCCGGCGAGAGCATCGACCTGAATCTGCGCAAGCCGCAAGGCGCGGCCGGCGCCACCCTCACCATCGACCGCAGCGAACTGCAGGTGAAACCGGGCCTGCGCGCCACCGACACCAGCCTCGAGCTGACCCTGCGCAGCACCCAAGGCGGCCAGCATCCGGTGATCCTGCCGGAAGGCGCGGTGCTGCAATCGGTCACGGTGGACGGCCGCAGCCAGCCCATCCGCCAGCAGGGACGCAACGTGAGCCTGCCGATCCGGCCGGGTGAGCAAAACCTCGGCCTGGCCTGGCGCGAGGAAACCGGCATCGCCGGCCGCTTTGCGATCAGTCCCGTCGACCTGGGCAGTCCCAGTGTCAATGCCTCCAGCGCCATCACCCTGGGCGCCGACCGCTGGGTGCTGCTGACCGGGGGTCCGAGGCTGGGTCCGGCGGTGCTGTTCTGGGGGGTGTTGGCGGTGTTGCTGGTGCTGTCTTACGGCCTGGGCCGGCTGACCCTGACACCCCTCAAGGCCCGCCACTGGACCTTGCTGCTCATCGGCCTGAGCCAGCTCAATGCCGCCGGCGCCGCCCTGGTGGTCGGCTGGCTGCTGGCCCTGGGCTGGCGCGCCGGCCAGCCCGGCAAGCTGGCCGACCGCTGGTTCAACGTGCTGCAGATCGGCCTGGGGCTGCTTACCCTGATCGCCCTGGGGCTGCTGTTTGCCGCCGTCGAACATGGCTTGCTGGGCCTGCCGGACATGCAGGTGGCCGGCAACAACTCCACCGCGCTGCAACTCAACTGGTTCCAGGACCGCAGCCCTGCCGCCCTGCCCACCCCCTGGGTCATCAGCGCGCCGCTGTGGTCGTACCGGGTCCTCATGCTGCTGTGGGCACTGTGGCTGGCCTACTCCCTGCTCAACTGGCTGCGCTGGGGGTGGGGGTGCTACAGCTCGGGCGGGGTGTGGCGGGGGGGCAAGCAGCCTCAATCGGCGGCCCGGACAGGCGGCGGCGAGGGTTAGGCACGAACTCTCGGCTGAACTCATCGTTGAGTTTCGCTTTGCCGCTGATCGGGTCGGAGTGACGGCCGCAATCCCGTCACCCGACCCGATCAACGAACTACACCGAGGCATCTTCCGTTTCAACGACTCATGCAGACATAGCCCATCAAAGGCTGGTCTCGCATAGGATGAGGCATATAGCCCAGCACACTCCGCCATTTGCCCTCGAAAGATCGAGGACTGGCTCCCCCTGCGCCAGGCAAGTCATTGACCGTATGCACAAATCGAATTTGGCCCGCCGCTTGCTTTATTAGAGATGCATAACCTCTCTTCTACGGGGCGTTCCGCTCGTCATCCGGCGTTGCGGTCCGCCCCGTCTTTTTTGCCCGGCTTCCGCACCAAGCCCGCGGCACCCAGCGCCGCCCCGATGACCCAGCCCGTTTGCGCCCGGTGACTGCCCGACTTCCCTGCCTGCCGCTGCTGGGGCTGGTCCCGCTGTTGTCGCCGGCGGCGGCTGCAGGGCACCGGATTGGGTTACCGGATCGCTGGCGGAAACATCGCCGCCATTACCGCTGCAACAGCTAACGAGGCTACGCCTCAGACCGACAAGGCATGTGTGGGAGGGCTCCGCGGTGCCGGTGTGGTAAGGTAACCACGCCGGCGTTGGATCGCCGTGCGATCGGACCTTGAAGGTCAAATGAAAGCCA
>Ga0233425_10006565_pt1 | contig 17146 bp, 14 predicted proteins | sample Watercolumn_Towu_2_FD_181712 | JGI IMG/M metagenome (GOLD analysis project Ga0233425, IMG submission 181712) | Freshwater microbial communities from Lake Towuti, South Sulawesi, Indonesia - Watercolumn_Towuti2014_140_MG | ecosystem: Environmental > Aquatic > Freshwater > Lake | place... | reverse complement strand
TTGACCGTTCCAATAACGACAGCGGCGAGCGATTTGGCCTCTTTCCCCACCATAAGGGGCTTGAGTATATGAAGGCCGGCCTTCATGGCGCGCGCGGCAATCAGCATTTCCGGGACATAAATCTCGTTGATTTTGAATTGCTCGCCGACAATGGTCATCGCTTCTATCAAACCCATCCGGATAATATCACCGGGGGCGATTCCTGCTGCTATCGCCGCATTGATTCCGGCGACGGTATCTTCCATTTTTCCCGCCACAACGGCGGTCCTGATCGCATCGAGTCGATTCATTTCGGCGTCTCCCTTTCCCAAAGATGATTTTTTTCAGAAGCGGCCATACCGTTCCGCCGCCTCCACCATCGCTATGCAGTTTGCCGGCAACGAATCCGGATTCATGGCGCAGCCGGACCCGAGGATGAAACGCGGATTTTTCCCGACCGATTCGATGAGCCTCCGCGCGGCGTCCAGCACATCCCGCGGGGTCCCCCTGAGAAGATCACCCGCCGGATCAAGATTCCCCCGCACCAGTGTTTTTTCACAGCGCATTGCATCCGAATTCAGGGTTTCGGCCACGTCGACCTGCCAATCCAGATCGATCACCATGGTTCCGGTTTCGACGGCGTAGTCCTTCATGATGGGTTTGGTATCAGCGCATATGTGGAGAATAGTGCATTCCGCCCCGTGCCCCATGAGTGCGTCGATCAACCTTTTTTGCTGCGCAACGACGAATCGCCGGTAAAAAGTCGGCGAAATGAAAGCGGGCGAACACATCGCTTCGCCGATGAAAACGCCATGGGCCCCGGCCTCAAGAAGGGCCTTCCCGTATTCGATTCCAAGTGCTGTCGTAAACTCTAACAGTTCGACGACAAAATCCGGCCGGTCAAAGAAATCGAACATGAGGGTTTCGACCCCGCGCATTTGGCCGGCGGAATTAAGGGGACCCATGATGCTGGGGGCGATGAAGGCTTCCTGTCCGATTTCAGCCGCGCAGCGACGGGTGGATTCGATGACAAGCGACATGGGTCTTGTCTTTTGCGGTTCCGGCATGGTCAGCAGACCGACGTCGGGCGATTTGAGAAAGACCTCCTTTACAAACGGAACATTGTCTTCCGGATACTCCACCCGGCCTCCTATGGCTTCACCCTCAACCATCACGGCCACCGACGGCTGAACCCCGTCGTACCCGCACTGCCGGTACGCATGAATCAGGCACCGGGCGTTGATTTCGGGAACGGTGGAGAAATCCCGGATCTTATACCCCGCCGCACGGGCTGTGCCATAGTGCACCAAGGGAAAGACCGGCGTGCGATCCGGTTCTTCAGCGTTTAAAACCTTACGAATTCTTTCCAATCCATTCATGATTTTCGATTCAATATTCTTCCGAGCCCTCCCCGAGCCCAGGGGGCCGCAAGGGGAAGGCGCTCAGGCCATGAGAGTCCCGACCTTCTCGGCCACGAGATCTCCCATCGCCGCGGTGCCGACGATGGCGGCGCCCTCCTGGCGGATATCCTCGGTTCGAAAACCGGCCTTCAGGACCATGCGGACAGCATTCTCTATGACGGTTGCCTCCTTGGTCATCCCGAAAGAATGGCGGAGCATCATCGCCGCCGACAGGATCGTGGCGAGCGGATTGGCGATCCCCTTCCCGGCGATGTCCGGGGCGGAGCCGTGGCTCGGCTCGTACATCGCCGTCTTCGCGCCCAGGCTGGCGGATGGGAGCATTCCCAGGGAACCGGTCAGCATCGACGCCTCGTCGCTCAGGATGTCTCCGAACATGTTCGTCGTGACGATCACGTCGAACTGGCCGGGATTCCGGATGAGTTGCATCGCGCAGTTGTCGACATACATGTGCTGAAGTTCGACGTCCCGATACTCGCGACCCGTTTCGGTCGCCACATCGCGCCAGAGCTCGGTCATTTCCAGGACGTTGGCCTTGTCGACCGAGAGCAGCTTTTTCCGTCGCCCCCGCGCCAGCTCGAAGGCGGCCTTCATGATCCGCCGGATCTGCGCCTCGGTATAGATCATCGTGTTGACCCCGATCCGCTGGCCGTCCTCCACGCTGACCCCCCGAGGTTTGCCGAAATAGGCATCTCCCAAAAGTTCGCGGACGATTAGCAGATCGATCCCCCGGATCACCTCGGGTTTCAGCGGCGAGGCGTCGATCAGGTCCTCGAAGACGACGACCGGCCGGAGGTTGGCGTAAAGACCCAGCCCCGAGCGAAGCCCGAGGAGCCCGCGCTCCGGGCGGAGGCTGTAATCGAGAGGTTCCCATTTCGGTCCGCCCACGGCACCCAGGAGAACGGCATCGCTGCCCAGGGCAAGTTTCATCACAGGGTCGGGCAGGGGGACGCCGTAGCGGTCATAGGCGGCGCCCCCGACAAGGCCTTCCTCCATGCCGAAGCGCACACCGGCCCGCACGGCCACCACGTCCAGGACCTTCGTCGCCTCCCGGATGATCTCCGGCCCGATCCCGTCGCCGGGTAGAACGGCGATCCGAAATTCCCTCATTTCAGCCCCCCGGACTGTTTTTGCGACAGGTAGTTCATCAATCCGCCAGCATTCATCAGTTCGCGCATGAAGGGGGGAATCGGCTTGAAGGGAAATACTTCCGAACCCTTGTCCGGTTTTTTTGCCCATTCCTCATCCGAATCCACCGTCAGCATCTCGCCGTCGGCCACCTTGTCCCATAGACCGGGAGACTCGAAAATCGGCAGCCCCATATTGAATGCGTTCCGGTAAAAGATCCGGGCAAAGCTCTTCGCAATCACGCAGGATATTCCGGCGGCCTTGATGGCGATCGGGGCGTGCTCGCGCGAGGAGCCGCATCCGAAATTCTTTCCCGCGACAATGATATCGCCTTTTTGGATTTTGCCGACGAACCCGGGATCGGCGTCCTCCATGCAATGGCCGTCGAGAATGTTGGGATCCGAGGTGTTCAGATAACGCGCAGGAATGATCAGATCCGTATCCAGGTCATCGCCGAATTTCCATACTCTCCCCGTAAATTTCATATTTCACACCTTTCGCTTTTTTGTACGTTCCAGATACGGAACAGGTTCCACGGTTACAGCTCCTCCGGGCCGCCGATCCTGCCGAGGATAGCCGATGCCGCCGCAACCGCCGGGCTTGCCAGATATACCTCGCTCTTGGGGTGCCCCATGCGACCGGTAAAATTTCGGTTTGTCGTGGATACGGTGACCTCGCCTTCGGCCAGAATGCCCATGTAACCGCCGAGACAGGGTCCGCAGGTGGGGGTGCTGATGACGGCGTTTGCCGAAAGGAAGATGTCAAAGAGGCCTTCCTGCATGGCCGTTTTATAAATGGTCGGCGTGGCCGGAATGATGATCAACCGGACAAAGGGGGCCACCTTTCTGCCCTTTAAGATCGCCGCGGCGATCCTCAGATCCTCGATCCTACCGTTGGTGCATGACCCGATAACGGACTGATCGATCCTGATGTTGCCGATCCGATCGATATCTCTGGTGTTGGATGGAAGCGGGGGAACGGCGACCTGGGGTTTGATCTTCGCCACATCGATGTCGATGACCGAATGATAAACGGCATCGGGATCGGAGCTGTAAACCCTGTAACCGCGTTTGGCCCTGCCCTTCACGTAGGCTTCCGTCGCTTCATCGGGGCTGAATATGCCGTTCTTTGCGCCCGCTTCAACGACCATGTTGGCCATGGTGAAGCGATCCGCCATGGTGAGATCGCGAATCGTTTCTCCGGTAAATTCCATCGCACGGTATAGAGCCCCGTCGACGCCGATTCGCCCGATGATAGCGAGGATGAGATCCTTCCCCGACACCCATTTGTTCAAATTCCCATGCAAAACAAATTTCATTGTCTCGGGGACGAGCATCCAGAGTTCGCCGGTCATCATCGCCGCGGCCAGATCGGTGCTCCCGACACCCGTCGCGAAGGCCCCTAAAGCCCCATAGGTGCAGCTATGGCTGTCGGCGCCGACCAGCACGTCTCCCGGCAATACCACACCCTGTTCGGGCAGAAGGGCATGTTCTATGCCTGCAATACCGACTTCGTAATAATGCGTGATGCCCTGCTCTATGGCGAACTCGCGCATGAGTTTGCATTGCTCGGCCGAGGCGATGTCTTTGTTGGGCGCGAAATGATCCGGTACGAGCACCACCTTGTTCGGATCGAACACCTTCTTTCCGCCGGCTTTCCTGAACGCCTCGATGGCGATCGGCGCCGTGATGTCGTTTCCCAGGGCGATATCCACCCGCGCGTTGATCAGCATCCCGGGGCTTACCGCATCCAGACCGGTATGCCGAGCGAGAATTTTTTCCGTGATGGTCTTTCCCATGTTTCAACTCTCCTTCCCTATCACCGGGAGCACATCGGGGAAGCCCCGCCCTATGGGCGTGGAACTTCACACGATTGTTTCCCGGTCGTTAGCGACTTTCTATACCGGAGATGTCCCATTTATGCAACCTTGACCTTCTTGATGTCTTTACTGAGCCACTCGAGGCGGTTCAGGGCGTTGATGTAGGCCTTGGCCGATGCGACAAGGATGTCGGGATGGGCGCCCCGCCCGACCGCGGAACGGCCATTGAACTTGAGCTGCACGGTCGCCTCCCCCTGGGCGTCGGTCCCCCCCGTCACCGCATTGACGGCGTACTTCAGAAGGGGGTAGTTGGTCTTCGTAATCTTCCGGATTGCCGCAAAGGTGGCATCGACCGGTCCAACGCCGAAACCGGCTTCCTGGATCATCCGCCCATCGACCTCCATCTGCATCGTCGCCGTCGGCACGGCGGCGTTCCCGCTCACCACATTGAGGTAGAGGAAGCGGTACTTGTCCTCGTGCCGCGAAGACTCTTCGTAGACAATCGTCTCGAGATCCTCGTCGAAGACCTCTTTTTTGATATCGGCCAGTTCCTTGAAGCGGACAAAGACGTTGTTGATCTCCGCATCGGACAGCGTGTATCCCATCTCCTTCAGGCGATTGGTGATCGCGTGGCGCCCCGAATGCTTGCCGAGGACGATATGCGTGTCCGAGATCCCCACGGATTGGGGGGTCATGATCTCGTAAGTGGTCTTTTCCTTGATCAGGCCGTCCTGGTGGATGCCCGACTCATGGGCGAAGGCATTTGCGCCGACGATCGCCTTGTTTGGCTGGACGATGATGCCGGTGATCTGGGTGAGGAGGCGCGATGCCTGGTGGATAGTCTCGGTCTTGATCCCCGTGTGGAGACCGTAGAGGTCCCTCCGGGTCTTGATAGCCATGACCACCTCTTCCATGGCGCTATTCCCCGCGCGCTCGCCGATCCCGTTGAGCGTGCATTCCACTTGCCGCGCCCCGTTTTTCACCGCGGCCAGCGCATTGGCCGTTGCCAGCCCCAGGTCGTTGTGGCAATGGACCGAGACGACCGCCCGGCCGATGTTCGGCACCTTCGAGAAGAGCATCGCGATCAGGTCGCCGAACTCCTCCGGGACGGCATAACCCACCGTATCCGGGATGTTGACCGTTGTCGCGCCCGCGGCAATAACCGCTTCAACCATCTCACAGAGATACTGCCTATCGCTGCGGGTCGCGTCCATCGGGGAAAACTCCACGTTTCCGGTGAAGCCGCGGGCATGGGTGACCGCGGCGATGGCCTCCCTAAGGACCTCGGCGCGCGTCTTTCGGAGCTGGTATGTAAGGTGGATATCCGACGAGGAGATGAAGGTGTGAATCCTGGGCGCCGCCGCCCCGGAGATCGCCTCCCAGGCGCGGTCGATGTCTCCCTTATTCGCCCGGGCGAGCGCCGCGATCTGGCAGCCCCGGATCTCCCGGGCGATCTGTTGCACGGATGCAAAGTCGCCGTCCGACGCCACCGGGAAGCCGGCCTCGATGATGTCCACCCCCATTTTTTCGAGCTGACGCGCGATCCGCAGTTTTTCGTCCGGGTTCATGCTCGCCCCGGGCGACTGCTCGCCGTCCCGCAGTGTCGTATCAAAAATAAACACCCTCTCTCCCGCTTCCTTCATATCTGACTCCTTTCGCATAGAAATAAAAAAGGCCATGGGTTTTGCCGCCCATGGCCTTCGGATTGTGATCTTGTGATCGGTTGTTACGGAAATCCTACATACGACGGGCGGCGGGACCTGTTTGGCAGGCAAAGAAGGGCGAGACCCAGCAGATTGGCCTGTAAAAAGATACCGATGCCGTTCGCTCTTCGTGCAGCCGCCGTCATGTCGATAAAAACCCCTTCTCCTTCTTTAACTCCGTCCCTTCCATAGGGAAGGATTCACTAAATCAAAAAACAGATCCTGTCAAGCTCTTTCTGAAAAAGGGGCATCATCCAAGAGGGGAGGAGGGTGCACGGACCTCCCGGATGATCCCCCTGTTGTTGTTCTACAAGATTACCATCTGCCCCGTCCGCCAGCCCCCGGACCTTCGCCTGGGCAACCGCCGTCAGCGCAACCGCGCGGCCCGAAACCGCGACCCTCAACGCATCCCCGCCCCGGCCCATCTCCGCGACCGGCAGCGTAACCGGCGGCAAAAGACTTGGCCTTCTCCCGCTGCTCGGGCGTAAGCACCTTCAACATCTCCAGACGGGATGCCGTCATTTTGTCCTGCATCTGATCCCGCACCGACCGCATCTCCTTTTGGGCCGCCGTGATCTTTCCCTGATCCGGATTCGACTCCAGCCAGAGTTTCCTCAGTTCATCCCGTTTTGCGATCATCTGATCACGAAGCGGTTTAGTGTTCTTGAACTGGGCGTCCCGCAGCTCACCGATCTTTGTCTTCTGCTCCGCCGTCAGATTCAATTCCCCGAATCCACCGAAATCCCCTCGTCCGCAGGGTCCGTAACCGGGTCCCCTTCCCGGGCCGAAGGCCGGGGCGGCGGTCGCGAGCAGCGCCGTAACAAGCAGCGCCATCACCGTAATCATCATTTTCTTCATTTTCTCTTCTCCTTGTTTGTATCGAGAATAGTCGTTCTCGTTTGGCTGTCATATAGAGCAACAGTTGTGCCAGAATGAATGAACCGTCCATGTCAGTCCGGGAGACACCCCCGGAAATGTCGATGGGGCATGCACTTTGATAATGATTTATCCCCTTCCGGGGACAGATCATTCTCAACACCGGGAAGAGAAAAAGATGGATAATTAGTATCCACTCGTGGTATCCAATCGATCAAAAAGTATCCGGAAGCGGCAGGGATGGGGTCATGATGGGGGGAAAGGAGAGAAAACGACGGCTCTGGGCGGTAATCCCGCCTTGGGTGATCATCGGCGCGGTAATCATCCTCGTGCCGCTTTTCCTCTTCATGACCCTGGAGAACATCAACCGGCAGGAGGAGCAGACGACCCGTCTCCTCGTAGAGAAAGGGGCGGCCCTTATCCGCTCCTTCGAGGCGGGCGCCCGGACGGGGATCGGGCTTCGGTGGGGCGGCTTCCAGCTTCAGAAACTTCTGATGGAGACCGCCAGGGAGCCGGACATCGACTACCTGATCGTCACGGATGTCCAGGGAACGATCCTCGCCGACAGCGACCCTACCCGGCTCGGCATGGGTTACGGCCTGGATCTCGATCTGCCGAAGATTGCCCAAAGAGAAGCACTCGCCTGGCGCCGGGTCCCGAACAGCGAAGGGGCCGATACCTTTGAAATCTACCGGCGGTTCGCACCTACGGGCGGCCCCCTCCCGGGATTCCCCGATCCGCTGCTCCAGGCGCCCGATTCGAATGGGACGGAGAGTCCGGGTTTCGTCATTTTCGTCGGACTGGATATGGGGCCGATTCTGGCCGCCCATAAGGAGGACCAGCGCCGGACGATCTGGATGGCCATCGTATTCCTCCTGATCGGTGTCGCGGGAATCGTGTCGCTGCTGCTGGCCCAGGGATACCGCGCCGCACGGAGCTCGCTCTCGCGGATCAAGGCCTTTTCCGACAACCTGGTGGAGAACATGCCCATCGGCCTGGCAGCCTTCGACGGGGCCGGGACTCTTACGGCTTTCAACCAGACGGCGGAGACCGTTCTCGGACGAAGGGCCGAAGAGGTGCTTGGTAAACAGGCCGGGGATATCCTTCCCGGCAACTGCCGGGAGATCTTCCTCGAGGTCGCCGCCGAGAAGCGGATGATCGAACGGGAGATCGATTGCACCGTTGCCGAAGGACGAACCCTCCGGCTGGAGGTGATCGCGACGACTCTCGAGGAGGGGGATGAGAGGGTCTTTCTTGGCTGCGTCATCCTCTTCCGGGATATGAGCGAGGTGCGCCGCCTTGAGCAGGAGGTCAACCGGAACCGTCGCCTGGCCTCGCTCGGGAGCCTCGCTGCCGGAGTCGCCCACGAGATACGAAATCCGCTCAGCTCGCTCAAAGGATTCGCCACCTATTTCCGCGAGCGCTTCCGTGAGAACCCAGCCGACCGCGAAACCGCCGAGGTGATGATCCGCGAAGTCGATCGGCTCAATCGTGTCATCAGCCAGCTTCTCGAATTCGCCCGGCCTCTGACGATGACGATAGTTCCAACATCGCTCCAATCTTTGATCCGTCATACGCTCAATATGGTAGAAAGTCAGGCGCGGGAGAAGGGGATCGCCATCGAAACGGATCTCTCGCCCGAGGTCGGGGAGATTCCCATCGATGCCGACCGGATGAGCCAGGTACTGATGAACCTTGCCCTGAACGCCATCGCGGCCACCGAAACGGGAGGAACCCTACGCGTCTCGCTTGGCCGGCACGATGACCGGTCGATCCGGATTTCGATCGCCGATACCGGCGCCGGGATCCGGAAGGAGGATCTTACCCGGGTCTTCGATCCCTACTTCACGACGAAGCCGACGGGTACGGGTCTCGGCCTTCCCATCGTCCAAAAGATCGTCGAGGCGCACGGCGGAGAGATTCTTCTGGCAAGCGAGCCGGGGGAAGGAACGACAGCGACGGTCATTCTCCCGATGACTCCGCCAAATACATAAGGAAAGCTTTTAACTATGAAGATAAAAAATGAGATCCTTGTGGTGGACGACGACCTCGCCCACCGGACGATGCTCGGGACGCTTCTTTCGGGCTGGGGATACGCGATCACCGAGGCCGATGACGGCCAAAGCGCCATGGAGGCAGTCCGCAGCAGGCCCTTCGACCTCATCCTCATGGACATCCGGATGATCAGGGTCTCGGGCCTGGAAGCCCTGGCCGGGATCAAGGCGTTCAATCCGGCCATCCCCGTTGTCATCATGACCGCATATGCCTCCGTGGAAACGGCGGTTTCGGCCTTGAAGCAGGGGGCCTACGACTACCTTACCAAACCGCTGGATTTTGACGAATTGCGCCTCACGCTGGAGAGGGCAATGGACCACAGCCATCTGCGGAGGGAGAACCGTCTCCTGAAAGAGGGCCTTGGCGAGCGCTTCGACCGTCGAAACCTCATCGGCCGCTCCGCCTCCATGACCCGTCTGATCGACACAGCCCTCCAGGTCGCCCCCTCCGAGGCGACGGTCCTTATCACCGGGGATTCGGGAACCGGCAAGGAGATGATCGCCGGGCTTGTCCATTACAACAGCCTTCGGAAGGATGCCCCTTTTATACGGTTCAACTGCGCGGCGATCGCCGAGACCCTTCTCGAATCCGAGCTTTTCGGCCACGAAAAGGGGGCCTTTACCGGCGCCGACAGGCTCAAAGAGGGGAAGTTCCGCCAGGCTGACGGAGGGAGCCTCTTCCTCGATGAAGTGAGCGAGATGTCGGTGGGGATGCAGGTCAAACTCCTCCGCGTTCTCCAGGAGCGCGAGCTCACCCGTGTAGGCGGCTCGGAGGTGATCGCGGTCGACGTACGGCTGATCGCCGCTACAAACCGGGATCTCCTGAAGGAGATTGCGGCGGGCCGTTTCCGGGAAGACCTCTTTTACCGGTTGAACGTCGTTACACTCCATGTCCCGCCCCTTCGCGAGAGGCCGGAGGACATCCCGCTTTTGGCCCAGGAGTTTCTCACCCGGTTCGCTGCGAAGAACCGCAAAACGATCAAGGGGTTTACGCCGCACGCGATGGACCGGCTTCTCCGTCACCCCTGGCCGGGAAACGTTCGGGAGCTGATGAATGCCGTCGAACGGGGTGTCGTCCTATCACGCAGTGAATACCTTGATGAAAATGAGCTCTCCGTCCTCCTGCCGGAAACCGGTTCCCCAATCCCACGGACGGCATCTTCGGCCGCAAGCGGTGCCGATCGCCTCTCTCTCGAAGCGGTCGAGCGGGAAACAATCCTGAAAACCCTGGATGCGGCCCGGGGCAACAAGAGCGAGGCCGCCCGCCGTCTCGGCATCACCCGTCGGACCATCCATCAAAAGCTTCGGAAATACGGGGTGATGTGATGTGGCAAAAGGCAAACAGCCGCCGGCCGGGAAACAGCGGAGAAGGAAAGGTATGACCGGCGTTCCCCTCACCCGTAAATCCCAGCTCTTCCTGCTCGGGCTCTTGACTGCTATCTTTTTTGTCAATTTCCTCGCCAGGGTCGCCCTGGGGCCGCTCCTGCCGGTCATCGAGAAGGACCTCGGCCTCGGCCACGCCAGCGCCGGAAGCTTTTTCACGATGCTGGCGACCGGCTATGGGGTGGGTCTGTTCGCATCGGGATACCTCTCGTCGAGGCTCACTTTCCGGCAGACGATCGCCTTGTCCGCCATCGCGATCGGCGGTGCCTTTTTTCTCGTCGCCTCGAGCGGCACGCACTGGGCGATCCGTTTTGGACTTTTCCTCGCGGGCATCCCCGCCGGGATCTATCTCCCCTCGGGAATCACGACGATCACCGCCTCGATCAGCCCCGCCCACTGGGGAAAGGCGATCGCCATCCACGAGCTTGCCCCCTCTCTGGCCTACATGTCCGCGCCGCTGATCGTCGAAGGGCTTCTCGTCTTCTTTCCCTGGCAGGGGGTTCTGGCCCTGATCGGAAGCCTCTCCCTCATACTGGGGCTCTCTTTTCTCCGTCTTGGCCAGGGGGGAGACTCCAGGGGGGAAGCGCCCACCCTGGGGAATATCCGTCTGCTTATCGGCAAACCGGCGTTCTGGATCATGGTTGTCCTGTTCAGCCTGGCTATCGGTTTCAGCATGGGTCTGTACAGCATGATGACCCTCTATCTTGTCGCCGAAAGGGGGATCGACCGGGGGCTGGCAAACACACTGGTCGGTCTCTCCCGGCTCCCCGTCCTGGTGATTGCCCCTCTCTCCGGTTGGGTCTCGGACCGTTTCGGACCGAAACCGACGATGAGGGTTGCCCTGCTGTTCAGCGGTGTTACGGTGATCCTCCTGGGAGTCTTGCCCGACCGGTGGATGATCCTGATGCTCTTTCTCCAGCCGATGCTGATGGTCTGCTTCTTTCCGGCCGGGTTCACGGTCCTTTCCCGGATCGTGCCGGCGGGCAGCAGGAACCTCTCGGTTTCGCTGACATTGTTGATCTCCTCGCTGATCGGCGGCGGTCTCATCCCGATCGTATTGGGCCTCTTCGGAGATGCCGGGGCCTTCGGCCTTGCCTTTGTCATCGTTGGGGTCGTTATCCTGTTGAATATTATTCTCATCAGCGGTTTGAAGGAGCAGGACCAATGAAGGAGGAGTGACATGAGACACAGTTTCTTTCTGCGGGGAATGGTCCCGGCGGCGGTCGTCCTGCTGCTGATCGCTGTCGGCTTTTCCCGAATCGATGTCGCAACCGGAGAGAAGGCAACCCGTGAACGCCTCGTCATCCTGTTCACCCACGATCTGCACTCCTATTTTCTTCCCCACCGCATAGCCGTTCCGGACGGTCCGCCTCTGGAGAGGGGCGGATACGCGCGGCTTCTGTCGCTCATCCGGGAGAATCGCGAGGCGGACAGGACCCTTCTGGTCGATGCCGGCGACTTCAGCATGGGGACCCTCTTTCATACCGCCTTCATGACCGAAGCGGCGGAGCTCCGCCTCATGGCGGCAATGGGTTACGATGTCATCACCCTCGGGAATCACGATTTCGACTTTCGCCCGGACGGCCTGGCGAAGATGCTGCGAAGGACCCGCGCAGCCGAGAAAAAACCCCCCGTCATCGTCGCCTCCAACGTGATCTTCAGCCAGGAGGTTAAGGGGGACGGGGATCTGAAGGAGGCCTTTCGGGAGTACCCGGTCGTCCCCTATACGGTCATCGAGCGCCGGGGCGTCAGGATCGGCCTGTTCGGCCTTCTGGGGAAGGACGCCCAGATCGACGCCCCCTTCGCCAAACCGGTCACCTTCGGCGATCCCGTCGAGACCGGCAAGAAAATGGTCGACCTCCTGAAGAATCAAGAAAAAGCGGATCTGATCGTTTGTCTCTCGCACACCGGCACATCGCCGGTGAAGAAGCTCTCCGAGGATGAAAGCCTCGCCCGCTCCGTCCCCGGAATCGACGTGATCGTCAGCGGCCACACCCACACACTCCTGTCCAGACCGCTCGTCATAGGAAAGACCCTCATCGTCTCGGCGGGTTCCTACGGCGCCCATCTCGGCAGGTTGGCTGTGGATTATGAAAAAGGGGCGGGGGTAAGGCTCGCCGGCTATGACCTGAAACCGGTGCGCGGGGATATCCCGGACGATCCCGATCTGGCGCGTCTGATCGCCGGGTACCGGAAGGATGTGGAGAAGGGGTATCTGGCCGCCTACGGCGGCCGTATCGACGAGGTCGTTGCCGAAAGCGCTTTCGATATGGAGACGCTGGGGTACGCCCAGTCCCGCCCCGGTGAGACGGGGATCGGGGATATGATCACCGACGCCTTCCGGTTTGCCGTGGAGAAGGCCGAGGGATCGCGCTACGAACATATCGCCGTTGTTGTAGAGCCGCTCGGCCATATCCGGGATTCCTTTCTGAAGGGACCGATCACCGTCGCCGATATCTTCCGCACCCTCTCGCTCGGTCTCGGGACCGACGGCAACCCCGGCTATCCGCTGGTCGCATACTTCATCACCGGAAAGGAGCTCAAGGATCTTCTGGAGGTGGAGACCACGGTGGGAAACATGAAGCGCGACGCCCATCTTCAGCTCTCGGGTGTGAATTTCTCCTTCAACCCCCGCCGGATCCCCTTCGACCGAGTGACGACGATCCGGGTCAGGAATGCCAAAGGCGTTTATGAGCCTGTCGACCAGGAGAGGCTATACCGGATCTGCATGAATTACTACACCGCCCAGATGGTGAACTTTGTCCGTGATGCCTCATACGGTCTGCTCTCGATCACGCCGCGGGATCGAGAGGGACGGCCCGTCACCGATACCAGGCAGGGAATCATCGACGCCGATGCGGGCGCCCCGGGTATCCAGGAGATCAAGGAATGGGTGGCCCTGGCCGCGTACATGAAGAGTTTTCCCGACGAGAACGGAAACGGAATCCCCGATATCCCCGCCCGGTACCGGCAACCGGAAGGGCGCTTCGCACCCTCGCCATCGTGGAACCCGATCCGGCTCATCGCCGGCGGAAACTGGATCACCTACGGGGCGATCGGGATCGGTATTCTGCTCAATGTTTTGGGGATCGTTCTGATCGGATTCTTGTTTCGTCTCATCCGCCGCCGCATCAGGATGAAAAACGGCTGATTGACGAATTGAAGAGTTCCCCCGATGGTGGGCTCGGAAGGGATCTTCATTATGTCTTCTTCTTTCTGGTCGGGCACTTATCTGCTATTTATTGAAGTCCTCAAGGAAGGTTGATCTAATTTCGTAACAGCTTTCAATCCGAAGTGCTTGGCCAAAAAGATATTGCTGGCTATTGTGTGCACCTACAACTAATCAGGATAAAGGAGAGAGAAACATTGAATATTAACAACTGAAAGTAATCACATTTAAGGAAGAATGCCCGGCGGTATTCATGGCCGCAGTCTTTGCATTTCACACGGGCAAAGCCGTTGTGCGGATCGCCGCAGTCGAGATAGCGATAGACCACCTGCGCGACATAGGGCCGCCAGAAACCGTACTGACGTGAGAAATACTCATCATAGATCCCGACGAAGGTTTCGAAGTAGTCCTCCACGCAGCGGTAATAATCGGTCGCCTGCGGATATCGAGGCCGATAAACGGCGGATGGGACAGCCATGATCCCTCATCTCCGAGGAAAACAGGCCGTCTATATTAGTGAAGAGCACCATCGATGTGCGGATTCAACCCACGCAGGACAAGTTCTACATTCTCGGCATCGTCAGCGACCCCAAGGGGAGGAGAACCACGAGGGACTATATCTCCGGCGGCACGACCACCCGGGTGGAGGAGTGGGACCGCAACAGCGTCCTCTTCAACCTGCAGATCGGCAAGCGTTATCACGATCTCGTCCTGAGGGGAGGATTCCTGGAATCGACCGGCGGATTCGGGATCGACTACTTCGCCCTTAACGACAAGCTGAAATTCTCGCTCGAGGCTTTTGATTTCAGCAAGGATCGCCGAGCCCACCTGAAGGCCGGTGCGGAATACCGGCTCTTCAAACACCTTTACCTTTCCGCCGGCTGGGATGATTTCATCAGCGACCAGGACAACCGATCGATCTACGGCGGTATCTCCATCCGCTTTGAGGACGACGACCTCAAATACCTGCTCACCTCGACGCCTATACCCAAGTGAATCTGATGATATGTTAAAGAATCCATATACTCCGACCGTCAGATAGGAAGTCTTTATCAATTCAATCGATCGTCACCTTGGCGTGCCGCGCGATCTTGCCCCATTTTTCGATCTCGGCTTTGGTAAACTGTGCAAATTGGTTGCTGGGCTCCCCGCCAGGCGCGGCACCTTGCCTGAACCAGATCGTCTTCAATTCCTCGGAGGCAAGTGCGTTGTTTACTTCAGTCTGCATCCGGCGCAGGATTTCCGGCGGAGTTCCTGTGGGGGCAAACAAGCCGTACCAAGACATCGATTCGAAGCCCGGAACACCGGCTTCCGCCATGGTCGGAAGATCCGGAAACGAAGGAGAGCGTTTAGGCGAGGTTACCGCAAGTGCCCGGACACTCCCCCCAAGAATGTGTGAGGCAGAGCCTCCCAGCCCCTCGAAGATCATCTGGATCTCGCCGCTGAGGAGACCCGTATATGCGGGCCCGGATCCCTTGTAGGGAATGTGTGTAAGAGATATACCAGCCATGTTATTGAAGATTTCACCCGCCAGGTGGCGTGTGGTGCCTTTACCGGAAGAGCCGTAATTGAGTTTGCCGACATTGCTCTTCGCGTAGGCAATAAGCTCCTTCACGGTTTGTGCAGGAACCTTGTTATTGACGAGCAGAACGTCGGGAACATACGCAAGGCCGGTGATCGGAATCAGGTCTTTCTCGAAGTCATAGGGAAGGGACTTGTAGACACTGACCGCGACGGTATGATGAACAGTGCCGACCATGAATGTGTACCCGTCGGGAACCGACTTAGAGGCCATACCCGCCCCGATCGTTCCGCCTGCGCCCCCCCGGTTGTCGATGATGACCTGTTGCCCAAGCTGGGTGGAAAGTTTTGTGATGAGTGGCCGTGCGAAGGCGTCACTACCGCCTCCTGGTGCGAAAGTAACAATGAGCCTGATGGGTTTGTTGGGCCAACCCTGCGCCTGGACCGATGCGGCAATGACGGCTAATATGAGGCTAGACAAAACGAGGCTGATAAAGCCCACACGGGTGGTACGCGCTGCACTGACGAAATTTTCACCGTCTGTCATGGGTATATACTCCTCCTTTGATAAGATATTGTTGGTGTTCGCTATTCACCCAATGTTGGTCTAATCTGTTTGGCTTCTCCATATTTACAAGAGCGCAGATATGTGAACCTTACCTTGCACTGTCCTCGGAGCATGCTATTCTTTTTGTTAGGCTCAGTACGGTCTCACCTGCTCGAATAAGTGTTTAACTCTACTCTGAAGCAGGAAGGCGGTATAGAAGAGACAGTATAGTTGTATAAGCTTATAGAATAACTCAACAGAATATTAAAAACTACCGCAAGTCAATGTATATTTTATCACATATCTGTCCAAGACAGATTTTAGAAATTGAAAGGGTGCACGAACTCAGGTAGAAGTTTCTCTGCGAGAAGAAAACAAAAACCTGAGAAGGAGGCACCCTGATGAACAGATTTAGCAGCATTTTCGGTCAAATTCTACACCTTTTTTCAAAACGAGCGTTCTTTGAAACGGTACACGCAACCCAGGCAGAGCGAAGTGCCAAGGGATTCAGTTGTTGGGACCAATTTGTCGCCATGCTTTTTTGTCAACTGAGGCAGGCGCATTCGTTGCGGGAGATTTGCGGCGGCCCGGCCAGTTGTTTCGGTAAAGCGAAGCATTTGGGGCTCCATGCGGCACCAACACGATCGACGCTGTCCTATGCGAACGAACACCGCCCATGGCAGTTGTACGAGAAGGTCTTTTATCAGCTTTTGGGCCAATGTCGGACCTTGGATTTTGGCAAGAGGCGATTCCGATTCCGGAACAAGCTCTTCAGTCTGGATGCCACGGTGATTGAGCTGTGCGCCAGCCTCTTTGACTGGGCCAAGTTTCGACAAACGAAAGGGGCGGTAAAACTGCATTTGCTTTTGGACCATGATGGATACTTGCCGGTATTTGCCCACATCACCGAGGGAAAGACCCACGAAATAAAGGTTGCCAAGACGATGACCTTTCCCTATTATTGATATTGATTGAATTGAATTGATAAGAACTTTCTTTCCGACGGTCGGAGTGTATCGAGGCTGTTTTTGCCTGTCAAGGGATATTTTTCATCAAAAATCAGGGGCGGTGATACCTTTTGGCTAGGAATGCGGATTGGCGACCGTCATTTTTGAACAGCCGGCTCACTTTTCGGACGAGCCACCCGCCAGGAAGGCATTTTTGAGAGCCATCCGGGCAGACCTTTCCTGCCCGCTTCCTTTTGCGATGCGTCATGCCTGGATGTAATCATCCCAGGTGTATAGAGGGGTCCGTAGGAGTGATCGGCACTCATTTCGGTTCGAAAGGGTGCATACCGGTCAAATCGCTGGATACTTGATTTCAGGAAGGCACGCTCAGCCGCATTCTTCCACCCTACATGCCACCTTTCGACCCATCATCAATAGATGGTTCAAAAAAGTCAAGCTTCATCTTTGTATTTGCTTGCATTTATTGCATATTATCGAGAGGTTCGTGGGCTATGGGGTTGTATGGCAGACTGTGTCGCAACGAACTCAATTTTAACCCGCATTCCGGTTGCTTCAGCAATTTTTTCCAATGTTTTGAGCGT
>Ga0233425_10006564_pt1 | contig 17149 bp, 14 predicted proteins | sample Watercolumn_Towu_2_FD_181712 | JGI IMG/M metagenome (GOLD analysis project Ga0233425, IMG submission 181712) | Freshwater microbial communities from Lake Towuti, South Sulawesi, Indonesia - Watercolumn_Towuti2014_140_MG | ecosystem: Environmental > Aquatic > Freshwater > Lake | place... | reverse complement strand
CAAAAGATATTCATCTTTAAATGCCTGCACCGCTTTCTCCTGCATTTTTTTGGGCAAGGAGGTTTTAAAATTACTTGTGAGCTTGCCTTTTTTCCTGTAATAATTACTTTCAATCTGATACTCCAGCACGGATACGCTCCATTGATTCTCTGCTGCCTGCTGTATATAAAATGCTTTTTCTGCCATCGTCTTCGCTCTTTGCAGGATAAGCGTATGATGTGTGAATGAAATGCTCAAAAAATAATCGCGGAACTGCTCAGAAAAAACAGCCTCATTTTTTGCAGCCTGCCCCTTTGAATCCCTTGGTAACACTGCATTAAATTGTCCAGTCACTGACTGGATAATTTGTTTTTTTTTCTGTTTTTCAGTCAATTGTCCAGTCAGTGACTGGACAATTGAAAAAGAAGAATAATAGCTATAAAATCGCTTCATGGTTGCCAGGTTGCTTCTCGAAAAACCTCGCAAACCTGGCACTGCATTCTGCAAATCTGTAGAAATATTTTCCAACACCTTAGCTCCCCATCCCTCTTCCTGTGTTTTTTCACTTAATAATTTCCCAACGTTGTAGTATAAAATCAAAAGTTCCTTATTTACAAGCTTTGCAGCGTTATACCTGCTGGATACAATCTCCTGCTTGATTTGTTTTATGAATTTTGTATACTCCGTTTTCGTCATCAATTACCGAAGCTTTTTTTACACGTTAAACCTGAAATGCATCACATCGCCGTCGACAACCACATACTCTTTACCTTCCACCCTCAGTTTTCCCACTTCTTTGCAGGCGTTTTCTGAGCCATAGGTAATATAATCGTTGTAAGCGATTACCTCAGCACGAATAAACCCTTTCTCGAAATCGGTATGGATCACACCGGCAGCCTGAGGCGCAGTCATTCCTTTTTCAATGGTCCAGGCGCGCACCTCTTTTACTCCGGCGGTAAAATAGGTCTGCAGCTTCAGTAGGCTATAGGCTTGCTTAATCAGCTTATTAACACCCGGCTCGTCCAATCCCATTTCCGCGAGAAACATCTGCTTTTCCTCATAAGTCTCCAGGGCGGCGATCTCGCTTTCCATTTGTGCGGTGATCACGAGGATTTCGGCATTTTCGTTCTTTACAGCTTCTCTTACAGCATCCACGTGCTTGTTCCCTGTTTTGGCAGAAGCCTCATCCACATTACAGACGTACATCACCGGCTTGATGGTGAGCATGTGCAGATCCGCCACATAAGGCAGCTCGCTCTCTTCCAGATTACAGGCACGCGCCGATTGGCCACTTTCCAGGGTTTCTTTCACTTTTAAAAGTGTGTTGTACGTTTTTACAGCTTCCTTATCGTTCCCGCTTTTGGCCGCTTTCTCAAATTTCTTGAGCTTGGCGTCCACCGATTCCAGATCCTTCAGCTGTAATTCCGTATCGATGATCTCTTTATCACGCACCGGGTTGACATTCCCATCCACGTGGATCACATTATCGTTGTCAAAGCAACGCAGCACATGCAGGATGGCATTGCATTCCCTGATATTGGCCAGAAATTTATTTCCCAGACCTTCTCCCTTGCTGGCGCCCTTTACCAAACCGGCAATATCCACGATCTCAACGGTTGTCGGGAGGATATTCTGAGGTTTTACGAGCTCTGCCAGCTTGTTGAGGCGCTCATCAGGTACCGTAATCACACCTACGTTGGGCTCGATGGTACAGAACGGAAAATTGGCCGCCTGAGCCTTCGCATTACTTAAACAATTAAAAAGAGTTGATTTTCCCACGTTAGGCAACCCTACAATTCCGCATTTTAAAGCCATAATTTGTCTGTTTCAGGTTTCCAGGCTTTCAGCTTACTGGTTATCAACCAGAAACGCTGAGTCTGAAATAATTTAAGCTGCAAATATATTAAAATCAAGCGCGGCCTCTTACTATTATTCGTAGCAAAATGGCGCAGTTTTTAACAAAATCGGCCTTTTAGCTGTGAAAAAACAGATTAAGGGTTATTTTTTTAACATCCGGTTATTATTATCAACATTGGCATTACAGAGCATCCGCAAATAGTATTTTTGCCAGAAAAATAGCGCAATGGCTGATATTTCACAACTGGAACAACTCGCAAAACAGGTAAGAAGAGACATCGTAAGAATGGTTCATGCCGTAAACTCAGGCCACCCGGGAGGGTCGCTCGGCTGCACCGACTACCTGGTGGCACTTTACAATGTGGTGATGAAGCACGACCCTAAGAATTTCAGCATGGATGGCAAAGGCGAGGACTTATTCTTCCTGAGCAACGGCCATATTTCACCGGTATTTTACAGCGTTCTGGCGCGCTGCGGCTATTTCCCGATCGCTGAGCTCAAGACCTTCCGTAAACTCAACTCCCGCCTGCAGGGCCATCCTACCACACACGAAGGCCTTCCCGGCGTTCGCATTGCTAGCGGTTCCTTGGGGCAAGGCATGAGCGTGGCCATTGGCGCCGCCCTGGCCAAAAAATTAAACAAAGATAACCAGATCGTATACAGCCTCCACGGCGATGGCGAGCTTCAGGAAGGACAGATCTGGGAAGCTGCTATTTATGCCGCCGCCAACAAGGTGGATAATTACATTGCCACCATCGACTATAACGGCCGCCAGATCGACGGCGATGTGGAAAACGTATTGTCCCTAGGCAATCTCAGGGCCAAGTTCGAGGCCTTTGGCTGGGAAGTGCTGGAGATCCACGAAGGCAATAACATGGCTGCGGTGATCGACGGTCTCCATAAGGCCAAAACCTTTATCGGAAAAGGCAAGCCTATCGTCGTGATCATGAAAACTGAAATGGGCGCCGGCGTCGACTTTATGATGGGCACTCACAAATGGCACGGCTCTGCTCCAAACGACGAGCAATTGCAAAAAGCGCTCGATCAGCTGGTAGGCAACGAAGCGGATTACTAGGTTTAGAAATTTTAAATGTTGAATGTTAAATGGCCATTATTGTGAAGAAAAACAGATTGATTAAATTTCTTCTGGCTATCCATTTATCATTTATCATTCACAATCTATCATTCTCGCAAACCACCAACCGCATCCTCTTTATTTTTGATGATTCCTACAGCATGTACGCTCCATGGAACAGCAACATCAAAATTGAGGTGGCTAAAAGGATCATGGGCGAATTCCTCGACAGCCTGAAAGGCATTCCGAACCTGGAATTAGCGCTGCGCTGCTACGGACACACCACCTTTATCAAACCCGAGCGCAACTGCAAAGACACCAAGCTGGAAATTCCTTTTGCCAAAGCCAACACCAACGCCACTAAGATCAAGCAGCGCATCCAGAAGCTGGAGCCTCTGGGCACCACACCTATTGCCTATTCTCTGGGAGAAAGCGCCGCCGATTTTACGCCCTGCAGTAATTGCCGGAACATCGTGATCCTCATCACGGATGGCATTGAGGAATGCGGCGGCGTGCCTTGCGAAGTATCGGCCGAACTGCAAAGGAAAGGCATTTTTTTACGGCCCTTCGTCATCGGCGTAGGCCTGGACGTGAAGTTTGCAGACGTGTTCGGCTGTATGGGCAAATTCTACGATGTGAGCAACGAAGCCAATTTTAAGGATGTGCTGAACCTCGTGCTTACTGAAGCTATCTCACAGACCACCGTACAGGTCGATCTGCTCGACCTCGCCAAAAAGCCTACCGAGACAGACGTCAACATGACCTTTTATGATGCGGTGACCAGGCAGGTAAAATACAATTACCTGCATACGCTCAATCACCGCGGCAATCCGGATACCATCGTTCTGAATCCGAACATCACCTACGACCTTATGGTGCATACCATCCCGCCGGTAGAAAAAAAGGGCATTACCATCCAGCAGGGCAGGCACAACGTGATCCCGGTAGATGCGCCACAGGGCTACCTGAGGCTGGAGCTCGACGGAGCACTCAGCAAGTATTTCCCCACCTGCGTGATACGCCGTAAAGGCGAGATGAATACGCTGAACATCCAGGATTTCGGAAAGACAGACAAATACATCGTCGGGAAATACGACATCGAAGTGCTGACGCTCCCGCGCATTTACCTCAACGACGTGGAGATCAGGCAGAGCAGCACCAATACCATCAAGGTTCCCACATCGGGCAACGCCTACATTACCAAGGTGAGCAATGGCACCGGGAGCATCTACACCGATGACGGCAAAAAAGTAACCTGGGTATGCAACCTCAACAAAAACCTCATGAACGAAATCATTTACCTGCAACCCGGCACTTACAAGATGGAATTCCGCTATGATGGCGTCAGGGAGACAACAGGCACCATCGAGCGGAAGTTTACGATCACCTCGGCCGTTACCACCACCATTAAACTTTAACAACCCTTCATAATTCAGGAGAAAAATAACCCCGCAAAATCAATCTGTTTTTAGTAGATTAGCGCACGCGAAAAAGAGCATAAGAGCATGAAAAAATACACCTATACCGAAAAAAAAGACACCCGTTCAGGCTTTGGAGCCGGCTTATCAGAATTAGGAAAAACCAATCCCGATGTGGTAGCCTTATGCGCCGACCTGACCGGCTCCCTGAAAATGGATGCTTTCCAGAAAGATCATCCCGAACGCTTTTTCCAGGTTGGGATTGCCGAAGCCAATATGATTGGTATTGCAGCCGGTTTAACCATCGGTGGCAAGATCCCTTTCACGGGCACCTTTGCCAATTTCAGCACAGGCCGCGTGTATGACCAGATTCGCCAGAGCGTGGCCTACTCCGGTAAGAATGTAAAGATCTGCGCTTCGCATGCCGGGTTGACCCTGGGAGAAGACGGTGCCACCCACCAGATCCTGGAGGACATCGGCCTGATGAAGATGCTGCCCCACATGTGCGTGATCAACCCATGCGATTATAATCAAACGAAAGCGGCCACCATTGCCATTGCTGGTCACCATGGGCCGGTATACCTGCGTTTTGGCAGGCCTGCGGTTCCGAATTTCACCCCTGCCGACCAGAAATTCGAGATCGGCAAAGCCATTATGCTGAACGAAGGCACCGATGTTACCATTATTGCCACAGGCCACCTGGTGTGGAAAGCCATTGAAGCAGGCGAGCAGCTGGCGACGAAGGGCATTTCAGCGGAGATCATCAACATCCACACCATTAAGCCACTCGACGATGCGGCCATCCTGAAATCGGTGGCTAAGACCAAATGCGTGGTAACTGCCGAGGAACATCAGATGAACGGCGGCCTGGGCGACAGCGTGGCGCAATTGCTGGCCCGCCATACGCCAACTCCGCAGGAATTTGTTGCTGTGAACGACAGCTTCGGGGAAAGCGGCACGCCCGACCAGCTCATGACCAAATACGGCCTCGACACCGTCAACATCGTGGAAGCCGCCGAAAAAGTGATGAAACGAAAATAAACCTTCAATTTTTTAAAGCACCCATAAACATCAACAGCTGCCTGACCGCAGCTGTTTTTTGTTGCAGGTTCAGCCTCAAGCCTTACTCATGATGGTATTTTTCATTTTTCAAAATGCTGAAGGCCCGGTAAAGCTGCTCATTGAAAAAAAGCCGCACCATCTGGTGGGAAAAGGTCATCTCCGATAAGGACAGCACCGTGGATGCCTTCGCGAGAAGGGAGGCATCAATGCCATAGGGCCCTCCGATCAGGAATACCAGGCGCTTACAGCCCGACACCATGCGCTTATTCAGGAATTCCGAAAATCCTACTGAACTATATTGCTTGCCGTGCTCGTCCATGCATACCAGATAATCAGATGGCTCCAGCAGCTTCTGGATCTCCTGCGCCTCCGCCCTCTTCTGCTCGTCCGCTGGCTTCTGCCTCACGCTTTTGGGCATCACGAGGGTTTCGGTGGAAAACGGAACGTAGTTCTTTAAACGATCCGCGTATATTTTTACGCCTTCTATCAGGTATAAATCAGTGGTTTTCTCTATCTGGATCAATAAAATCTTCACGTTTCGACAAATGTTAAATTACTTAGGCATAATAATTGTTAACTTTGAGAGTAAAGTTACAATAAATGAAAGCACTTGCAATACTTTTACTTTCTCTCCTCAGTTTTTCATTTGCACTAAAGGATATCAACGATGATATCAATAATGCCTTGAAACAGGGAAACGCCTCTGAGATCGTGAAGAATTTTGCCGACCGCGTTTCCATCAAAGTGCTGAGCCAGGAAGACCTCCTCAGCAAATCCCAGGCACAGGCCCTCATCGAGGATTTTTTCAGCAAGCATAAAGTCAAAAGCTACCAGACCTCCCATACCAGCATCGTCAATGGCGACCAGCAATTCATCACCGGCTCGCTGGATACCATGAACGGAAAATTCAGGATTTCCATATTAGTGAGAGGAAACGTAATTTCGCAGTTCCGTATAGAAACTGACAATGGCTAATTACATCCAACTCCACAAAAAACATTTCAACTTAAAGACCTTCGTTCAAAACGCTTTACAGGAAGATGTAGGCGATGGCGATCATTCGGCCCTGGCGACCGTTCCTGCCAATCACAGAGGGAAGTGCCGGCTCATCGTGAAGGAGGATGGCATCATTGCCGGTGTTGAGGCAGCCCGCGAAATTTTTAAGGCGGTGGACCCTAAATTCAAATTCACGGAGCTGATCAAAGATGGCTCACGCGTAAAAGTGGGCGACATTGCCTTCCTGGTGGAAGGTAACAGCCGGAAACTACTCACCACCGAGCGGCTGGTGCTGAACGTGATGCAGCGCATGAGCGCCATTGCCACCAAAACCAATTACCTGCAGGGCCTTTGCAAAGGCACGAAAACCAGGGTGATCGACACGCGCAAGACCACACCCAACTTCCGCTTTTTCGAAAAGTGGGCGGTGGTGATCGGTGGCGGCGCCAATCACCGTTTCGGCTTATACGATATGATCATGATCAAAGACAATCATATCGACTTCGCCGGCGGCATCATCGAAGCGCTGGATGCCACTCATGCTTACCTGAAGAAAACAAGGCGGAAGCTCCCGATTGAGGTGGAAACCCGCACCATCGACGATGTGAAGCTGCTGTTAAAGAAGGGCGGCTTCCAACGCATTATGCTCGACAACTACAGCATTGCCGATACCAAAAAGGCGGTAAAGCTCATCAACGGCGCCTTCGAGGTGGAAAGCTCGGGCGGGATCACGGAGAAAACCATTGCGGCTTATGCTAAATGCGGGGTGGATTTTATTTCAGTAGGCGCACTTACCCACCATGTGAAAAGCCTTGATATGAGCCTGAAAGCGGTGAAGTAAGAAACTCCTGTGTGGACTTCAGCGTCACTCAGCCCACAGTGCAGGAAGCATGATTGCTTCGGACCAAAGCGAAAGTATTCTGAATTTCATTCCGGTTCCTGACTTTGCCCCAACTGCCATTAATATAGTTGGCTTCGACTTCGCTCAGCCAACTATGAATCATCCGCAGCCGCAGTTCTTATCCCCGCATTTCTTTTTGGAGAAGCTTTTATACAGGCGCCAGCCCAGGTAAGAAAGGGCCGCCACCAAAAGTACTATCACCAAGCTATTTTCCATCACGTTGTTCGCCTACTTTTTCAGGGTTGATGATCGGGATATCCTGCTCCAGCACCTGGCCTGCTACCGAGATCTTTACCCTGTAAGGGCCGGTTTGCCAAGCACTCAGGTCCATCACATAGTACTGCACATTACTCAGCGCAAAGCCCGCCACCTTTTCCTGGAAGCGGTCGTACACATCCACCTGCATCGAGCTTAAGGCATTTCCCTGGATCGATAGGCTGTATTTGTTATATAACACCGGTAGCATCGTAATTGTTCCCAATCCCTCCGACAGCTCTTTTGCCTTGGAAATGGCCTTGTCCTTCTTTTTTACCTCGCCACTGTACAACAGCCGGTTATCGATGGTAAGACCCGAATTTTCAAACAGTGCATAATTATCCTTGTATTTTCCGGAGGTGTCGGCCTTGCTCCAGATCCTCACATAATCCACATCGAAGCCTGCCGGAAACTGCGTTTTCTCCGTAGGGCCGTTCTTTAATCCATAAGCTTTTTTCGAAACCCCATTGCTCAGCACCAGCTCCTTGCCCGCCTTCACCACACCCTTGTAATAACCTACAGGTGCGCCGTTGACAAACCAGGTGATATCATCCGCGCCCCACTCCACCGAAATAATATTCCAGTCTTTGGAGAAAGGCTCGTTCAACCTGGTAAAGCCACCAAAGCCCTTTTTAGAATACATGGCCGATGTGGGCGTGCAGCCATTCGTACAAGGTACACCTGTATAAGCCTGATCGGGCGCCTCGCCGTTGGCTGAAAATAACACGATGGATTCATTGCCACCGGTCAGCGTGAGGGAAGGCCACACCCCTTTCTGATCGCTCACCCTGAAGCGCATTTCGAAATAGCCCGGCTGGTATAAGACATGGCTGCTCAGCAACGCTCCGGAATAGGCAAACTGGTATTCTCCGTTGGCATTGAGCGCCTTTTTATGTTTTTCGAGGTATGCTTTTTCCTCTGCATCAGGCTCCACCTTAGCCGTGATGGCCTCTTTGCGGCTCAGCATGGAAATAAAGCCGGTGTTATACCGGATGTTATCGGCTTTGTAAAACAGGTCGAGATCGATGTGGTAAGGACGCGGAGAGCTGATGGATTTCCAGATGTCCGGATTCACTTTAATATCGTTAAATTCATCGGTCTGCGCCAGGTACCATGCTTGCGAGCGGCCGTTTTTAACCTGCCACATCACCTGCGAACTGAGCGCGGTGGATAAGGCCAACAAAGATCCTGCAATAACTGAACGTATCATAAACTAAGCTTGAGTAGCTCAAAAATACCAATAATTTCCGGCTCAGGACGCAGCGCTTTACTATATATTGTTAATTGGATCTCCGATAGAGACAACTATGTTTCCTGTTTTTTGATGTATCTTCGATCTTAACAAATCATGAACCGTTTTCACAAAATTTTATTTCTGGCCGCTGCATTGCATGTTTATGGCGTCCTTAAGGCCCAACGGCTCTGGCAGTTCAATAAGGACACGATCATCGCCTGGTATTATGCCGATGGCGACGAGTTTGAGCAGGACACACTCGATTCCCAAAAATGGAGTTACTGGTATGGCTGGAGCCGCAGCATTTTCTCGCAAAAGGAGCAGGAGTATTATACCGATGGAAAAAATCTGGAATTAAAAAATGGTTGCCTGAATCTCTTTGCTGTAAGAGAAGACACAACGGCCCGCATGGTCGACTGGTTGCCCGACTCGGATTCGATGATTCTTGACGGAAGATTTTATGGCCTCAATAAACAGCTCTTTCATTACACCGCTGGCATGATCCAATCCAGGAAAAGGTATAAATACGGCTATTTTGAGGCGAAGTTCAGCATTCCCGAAGAAAAAGGCTATTGGCCTGCTTTCTGGCTTTATGGCGGTACGCCCAATGAAGAGATTGACTGGATGGAGCTAAAGACGGAAAAGAAAAATGCCATTCACGTGGGCAGACACAGCCAGAAGAAAGAAGAGAACAAGATGCGCGACGTGTTCCGGAAAAAGTGGTGGGGCGACTGGGTCTATTTCAAGGGAGATCTGAGCAAAGGCTATCATGTGATTGCCGGTGAATGGACGCCGGAATACGTTAAATATTTCCTTAACGGGGAGTGCATCGCCTACAGCAAAGTTCCGCTGCATGAAGAAAAAGTGTTGTGCGCCAATATCGCGGTGCCGGGCAAGGACGGCTCTTTCCATCCGGCTCCGGACCCTGCCATCAGGCGTTCCGGAAATTTTACGATCGATTACATCCGGGTATGGACAAGCGATCAGGGTGCTGAAAAGCCCTTTCCTGAAATGATGTTTAAAGAAACACATGATACGATAGCCGTCACAAAGCTTACATCGAAAACAAAATTCCTGTATGGCAAACGCTCGGATCATAACAACGAAGGCTTTACTCTGTCTTTGATCCCTTACGGGAACGGCATCTATAATCTACAGGCACTTGGGAAAGATATTCCAGCTAACGCTCATTTTTCTGTAAGTGATGGCTATCGGGTTTCCGACCAGGTTCTGAAATATGGGGCCAATCTGTTATCCATTCGCAAGGGGCAGCAAAAAGCAATACTGACAGTCGAATGTTACGGAAAAAAACTCAGGTACGACCTGCTTCCATAACATTCATTTTCTTTCGTAAAGGCTAAAGCCTGATCCCAATTGCCTGACAAAGCGGTAACGGTAAAGCCAGCCTGTTTTTGCAGGATCGTTCACCAAAAGGTAATTCCGGTATGTTTTGGTTGGATCAAGGTATACGCGGTGATAGCGTTGCAGGTAAAACTGATAATTCCAGGTGCAGTACACATCCATATCCACATTGATCGTTCTTTCGTGCTCCATCTGGGCTCCCAGCTCGTGCACCTCTTTCAGTAAAGCTTCGTCGCGGCTGAACTTCCCCGCCGACCAGATGACGGATACAACGGAAGCCACCGCCAGCAAAAGACTCAAGCCCTTAAACACTTTATAAGACATCTGCTGCATATTGAGCCGGCAACTCCGAAAAAAGCCCAGGATCAGTGCTGAAAAGGCCAACGCGTAAAAGCCTAGCGAAGGCATAAAGTAAAATCCCTTCTGCACCATCGTCAGCATAATCGGCAGGGAGCCACAAAAGCCCATCAGCAGAAAAAACCTGAACCAGCTCCTGCCTTCATTCCTTCCGGGAAGACGTTTCCTGGCAAGCTGTGTGAGAAAAGCACCTGCTGCAATCATGAGCACCGGAAGGAGCTGCGATACCAGGTCGAAGAGCAGCTCAAAACGGTTGCTTGTCGTCGGCGTTTGTTCAATGCGGCTGAGAAGCCTTTCTTTAAAATAAAAATTCAGCATATAATTTGCCGAAGGGCTGATCAGGTATACCGAAAGGAACAGAACGGCAAATACAACGACAGCTATCCCGGTATAAAGAAATGCCTTTCCTAAAGGAAGCTTCCGGTGTGTAAGGGCAAACACCAGGAACATGCTCAGGGGGAACAACGCTACCAGGCCTTTCGTTAAAAAGCCGGCATACAACAGGATGGCTGACAACACCAGGTAATGATAGTTTTTTTTCTGTTCATTCATTAAAAAACAGAGTCCAAAATATACCGAGCTCAGCACAAACAGCGATACCAGGATTTCGATCATATTGTTATGAAAACACCAGAAGCAAACCGGTGTAATAGTCCAGAGTAACAGAGGCAGCCAGCCAAATCGTTTCTTATCGTAGTCTTTTACATAAACCAGCTTCCACAGGCTGTGTATAAATCCGGCATTCAAGAGCCATAGAACCGCACAGAATAATTTTTCAGCATAAGCGCCGGCGCCGGGGATATGAAAAAAACAGGATTCGGCCCAATAGAATAAGGGCGGATGCTCAAAAAAATGGAACGCACCGTTCTGGCACCAAAAGGGACTTAAAAAGGGAAACCAGAAGCTACCGTACCCTTCCGCCAGGTTTTTCGATACACAGGCATATTGAATGCCATCCATGAACATTCCTTGCTGTACCAGCCCGCGCACAAGCACAAACATGACCACAGAAAACAGAAACACATAAAACGGAAAGGCAGGATATCGCTTAAAAAAACTCAAAACAACAAGACAGGGACCGCTTAGTGATGCATTTAACTTATTGGTAAAAAATATGCTTAAAAATACGCTTAAAATGATAATTTTGCTAAAAATATAAAAGCCCATGATCACCGCTGAATCTCCGGTAAAATTTGACCGTCGCAAACACAAAGACGATATTCTCTTACAACTTTATAAAAACATTTTAACGCCCCGCATGATCGAAGAAAAAATGCTTCTTCTTCTGCGCCAGGGGAGGATTGCCAAATGGTTCAGCGGCATCGGCCAGGAGGCCATTTCAGTGGGCGTAGCCACTGCGCTCAACTCCGATGAATTTATTTTGCCGATGCACCGCAACCTCGGTGTGTTCACCACACGCGGCATCCCGATGAACCGCTTGTTCTCGCAGTTCCAGGGTAAGCCGGGCGGCTTCACGCAGGGCCGCGACCGCTCTTTCCACTTCGGCACGCAGGAATACCACATCGTGGGCATGATCTCGCACCTGGGCCCGCAGCTGGGCGTGGCCGACGGGATTGCCCTCGCCAACAAGCTCCGCAACGATAAAAAAGTGACGGTGGTATTCAGCGGCGACGGTGGCGCGAGCGAGGGCGATTTCCACGAAAGCCTGAACACGGCTGCTGTATGGGATCTCCCGGTGATCTTCGTGATCGAGAACAATGGCTATGGCTTATCGACGCCAAGCAACGAGCAGTTCCGCTGCAAGTCTTTTGCGGATAAGGCCATCGGCTATGGCATGGAAGGCGTGACGGTAGACGGCAACAACGTGCTGAAGGTTTATGAAACCGTCAAAAATTTAGCGGAATCCATCCGCGAAAACCCGCGCCCTGTGCTCCTCGAATGTGTGACCTTCCGGATGCGCGGCCATGAAGAGGCGTCGGGCACGAAATACGTTCCTAAGGAGTTATTCGACGTATGGGGCAGAAAAGACCCGGTGAATAATTTCGAGAAATTCCTGATCGATGAAGGCGTGCTGACGGAAGAGATCATTGAAAAGCTGCGCGCTGAGATCAAGCAGAACATTGAGCAAGGTCTTGAAAAAACCTTTGCGGAGACCCTGCCTCCGCCCAATACGGCAAAAGAGCTGGCGGAAATGTATGCGCCTTTCAGCACAACGGATACATCCGCTGCTGCCGGCACCAAAACAAACAAGCGCCTTATCGACGCCATCTCCGATGGCTTACGCCTGGCTATGCGCAAGCATGAGAACCTGGTGCTGATGGGTCAGGACATTGCCGATTACGGTGGTGTGTTTAAAATTACCGAAGGCTTTGTAGAAGAGTTCGGCAAAGCCCGCGTGCGTAATACGCCCCTGTGCGAATCCGCGATCCTGGGCGCCGGCTTTGGCTTGTCTATCAATAAATACAAAGCGATGGTGGAAATGCAGTTCGCCGATTTCGTGAGCGAGGGCATGACACAGATCGTGAATAACCTCGCCAAATCGCACTACCGCTGGGGCCAGAATGCCGATGTGGTGGTACGTATGCCGACAGGTGCAGGTGTTGCTGCCGGCCCGTTCCACAGCCAGAGCAACGAGATGTGGTTCTTTAAGACACCGGGATTGAAAATTGCCTACCCGGCTTTTCCTTCCGATGCGAAAGGCTTGCTGCTTACCGCATTTGAAGATCCTAACCCGGTGATGTTCTTTGAGCATAAAGCCCTGTACCGCAGTGTGAGCGAGGATATTCCGGACGGCTACTATACCATTCCATTCGGAAAAGCCCGCCTGGTAAAAGAAGGAGACGCGGTCACCATCGTCACCTACGGCCTTGGCGTACACTGGGCACTGGAGCTATTGAATGCGCATCCCGAGATCTCTGCGGACCTGATCGATCTGAGAACGCTCGCGCCTTTGGACACAGAAGCCATCTACACTTCCGTGAAAAAAACCGGCCGCGCATTCATTCTGCACGAAGATACGCTCACCGGCGGGATCGGCGGCGAGCTGAGCGCTCTTATCACCGAGCATTGCTTTGAATACCTTGATGCGCCTGTGATGCGCGAGGGCAGCCTCGACACGCCGGTACCGATGAATGCCGACCTGGAGATCAACTTCCTTCCGAAGGAACGCTTCAAAGAGAAACTGATGAAGCTGCTCAGCTATTAAGAGCGATGCACAGATCAAATATAGAGGATGCTTAATCAGCATCCTTTTTTATTTCCAAACGTTCTGTTTTCAGGGTCACGTGCACTGTCAGGATCCTGACGGTAAATTCCACCTGCAAAAAGCGCCATTAGTCAAGAAAGAACGCGTCTTGCCTTAGATACAGCGTTCCATAACAATCACCTAAAAAGCGGCGGTCTCTTTTCCCGGCATGAATAAGCCTGAGCCAATTATCCCTGTCAGGCTGCCATTTATGATTTTACACCGACCAGTTATCAGTCCGGAATAGTTTTTACCGCGGCCAGTTACGATATTGCCGATTATTAAACCACCATTTTATGACTAAACTTCTCTTCTTCTTTTTCCTGGCAGCAGCCTTCGGTCATTCCCTCTTTTCGCAAAGCACCTGGATCCCTACCAACTGCATGCAAACGGATCGCTACGACGACATTTTTTTCATATCGCCCGACACCGGCTGGGCGGTGGGCACCCTGCAGGGCACCGGCCGCATCTTTCACACCACCGACGGCGGAACTACCTGGCAGATTCAAAGAACCATCAACACCTACATGAGAAGCATCGAGTTTGCCGATAAGAATATCGGCTATGCCGGCGGCCTGGGTCAAAGCGGCACAACCGTTTTTTATAAAACAACCGACGGCGGGGCCAGCTGGACCAATATCTCAAGCGCCATCACCGGGAGCAACGCCGGTATTTGCGGGATCTGCTGCGTGAATACCAGCATTACCTATGCCGTAGGCGTATGGGCCTCTCCCGCCTACGTGATCAAATCCGTCGACGGAGGCAATACCTGGACCTACATCAACATGTCGGCTTATGCCACAAACCTGATCGATGTTCAGTTTACCGATGCCAACAACGGGTACGTCACAGGAGAAAGCAATGTCAATGCCGAAGGTGCGGTTATCCTGAAAACAACGGACGGTGGAAGCTCATGGACCAAAGTGTTTACAAGCAATGGACCCGGCGAGCGCCTGTGGAAGATCCAGAACCTCGACGGACAGAACTGGTTTGCCTGTATAGAATCGGCCGTTGCCAATTTTAACGACACCACCACTAATTTTTTCCTGAAAAGCACCGATGGCGGGAACAGCTGGATGGTAAAATCCGCTCCCCGCTCCAATTACCTGCAGGGCATTGGCTTTATGGATACGCAAAGGGGCTGGATCGGAAGCACGGAATTTTTTGAGACGACAGATGGCGGAAACAGCTGGACCAAACTCAGCAATTATTCCGGCTACAATGCCTTTAACCGCTTCCAGAAGATCAATGCCACAACGGCTTACTTCTCCTCGAACGTCGTGTATAAGCTGGGAAATGCGGTGCCGGTAAAGTCCATTGCCAGGCAGGAACATCCGAAATGGCTCTCTGTTCATCCCAATCCCGCCAAAGGCGACATTTATTACAGGCTCGACCTGCCTCATAGAACCATGTACGGCGTAAAAATTTACGATGCCGGCGGAACGCTGATCCACGAGGAGATCGGCGAGCGGGATAAGGGTGTTCACCGCTTCGTTACCGGCAAAAAGCTGGCGGCGGGAGTGTACTATGTGTATGTGATGTATAATGAGTTTGCCGAATATGAAAAAGTGATCGTGGAATAAAGCGCTTGCAAAGAAATACCTTATCTTTGAGTAAGCCTATTTACCTATGAATGCGACAGAAGCCTTTTTAAGCAGCGCCCGTAAACAGTTCCTTTATTACAAAAGCCTGGGCGATAAAGCGATGGACCAGCTGCAGCCTGAGCAGCTCTTTTACTCCGCCAACGAAGACACCAACAGTATTGCGGTGATCGTGAAACACCTCCACGGCAACATGCTCTCGCGCTGGACGGACTTCCTGACAAGCGACGGCGAAAAGGAATGGCGGAACAGGGATGCCGAATTTGACACTTCGCTCAGCGATCAAAATTCGAACGCACAGGAACGGAAAGAAAAGCTTTTGAAGACATGGAACGAAGGCTGGGACTGCCTCTTCAAAGCGCTGGACGAGCTGACACCGGACCACCTGGCTCAGATCGTATACATCCGCAACGAAGGGCATACCGTCATGGAAGCCATCAACCGGCAGCTGGCTCATTATCCGTATCACGTGGGGCAGATCGTGTTTTATGCCAAGATGCTCAAAGAAGATGAATGGACAAGCCTCTCCATCCCCAGGAACAAGTCAAAGGACTACAATGCGGATAAGTTCTCGAAGGAAAAATCCATTAAGAACTTTACGGATGACGAATTGAAGAAGCTCAGGTAAGCGCTATGTTTCATTCACTGATTTTAATGCGGCCGACATTTTGTATTTCCCATCAGGTATCTGCGTAAGGGCAGGCAAAATTAGTCCAATGTGAGTAAAATGCTGATAAACCCATTCTCTCTATTCCAAAAAAATAGCTTATCTTTGCATACAGTTTATAAAAAACTGTATGTCAACTAACACCAAATACATCTTTGTTACCGGCGGGGTAACATCATCTCTCGGAAAAGGAATTATTGCAGCGTCACTGGCCAAATTGCTACAGGCAAGGGGCTTTACGGTGACCATTCAGAAGCTGGATCCTTATATCAATATCGATCCGGGCACGCTCAACCCTTATGAACACGGCGAGTGCTATGTCACGGAAGACGGGGCGGAGACCGATCTCGATCTCGGGCACTATGAGCGCTTCCTGAATGTGGCTACCTCACAGGCCAACAACGTTACGACGGGGCGGATTTACCAATCGGTGATCGAGAAAGAGCGTAAGGGCGAATTCCTGGGGAAAACCGTGCAGGTCATCCCGCACATTACCGACGAGATCAAAAACCGCATTAAGCTGCTTGGAAAAACAGGACAGTACCAGTTTGTGATCACCGAGATCGGCGGTACCGTAGGTGATATCGAATCTCTTCCATACATCGAGGCCGTTCGTCAGCTGAAATGGGAGCTGGGCGACGATTGCACCGTGGTGCATCTGACGCTCCTGCCTTATCTGGCGACTTCGGGCGAGTTAAAGACCAAACCGACACAGCACTCAGTGAAGCTGTTGCTGGAGTACGGCGTGCAACCCGACATCCTCGTATGCCGTTCCGAGCACCCGATCAATAAAGACATCCGCCGCAAAATCGCCCTGTTCTGCAACGTATCGCCGGAAGCGGTGATCGAGGCCCTGGATGCTCCTACCATCTACCAGGTTCCCTTATTAATGGCGAAGGAGGAGTTGGATAAAATCGTACTGAAGAAGCTGCACGTGGAGATGCCTGCAGAGCTGAAGCTTGAAAAATGGAATCATTTCCTGGACAAGCTGGAGCATCCGAAGCATGAAGTAACCATCGGCCTCGTAGGTAAATACGTGGAGCTGAAAGAGTCCTACAAATCCATCGCGGAAGCCTTTATCCACGCAGGCGCCGTAAACGATTGCAAGGTAAAGCTGGAGTGGATCCATAGCGATGAGCTCAACGAAAGCAATGTGGATGAAAAGCTGAAAAACCTCCAG
>Ga0233425_10006563_pt1 | contig 17150 bp, 11 predicted proteins | sample Watercolumn_Towu_2_FD_181712 | JGI IMG/M metagenome (GOLD analysis project Ga0233425, IMG submission 181712) | Freshwater microbial communities from Lake Towuti, South Sulawesi, Indonesia - Watercolumn_Towuti2014_140_MG | ecosystem: Environmental > Aquatic > Freshwater > Lake | place... | reverse complement strand
ATGCCGCGCCGGAGCCCTTCGGGGCGGAGGCGGGAGACCTCGCCCCACCGATGGCTACCGGGCGACCGGTAGGGCGAGCTCTCCGAGCGAGCCGTTGACCACCGCCTGACCCCTGCGGCGCGTTCGGCAGGCCTCGCCGTAGCCGTCCGCGCGAAGGCGGGAGAACGCGCCCTACCTATCGCCCCCATGGCACAGGTAGGGCGAGCTCTCCGAGCGAGCCGGCGTGCACCGCCCCTATCGCGCACGAACCGACCTCGACGGCAACAACTCGCCGATGCGCCCCGAGGCGCCCGTCGCGGGCGCGGCAATCTTGACGCGGCGGGGGGCGGGTGATACCACACCCCCATGCGGGCACGAAGGCTGAGGGCGCCCGCCGTCATCCTGCTGGCGGCGGCGGTTCTGTCGGGCGCGGGGTGCGGTTCGCGCTCCGCGGCGCTGGACCGCCGCGACGAGGATCATCCGCTCATGCGGCGCGCCCTGGCGCGCAAGCAGGCGAACGACGTCGACGACGCGATCCGGCTCTACCACGAGGCGCTCGCCCACCGTCCCGACCTCGCGCGCGCGCACCTGGAGCTGGGCCTCCTGTACGACCAGAAGAAGGAGGACTACGTCCGCGCCGTCCACCACTACGAACGGTACATCGAGATGCGGCCCGCCACGGAGAAGAAGGACTACATCGAGGGCCTCGTCCGGTACGCGCGGCTTTCGTTCGCGGCGTCGCTGCCCGACCGGCCCTCGGGATCGGTGCAGCGCATCGCCGACCTCATGAAGGAGAACCGTCTGCTGCGGGAGCGCGTGAGCGAGCTCCTGCAGGAGCTGGACGAGGAGCGGACGAAGGTCCGGACGCTGGCGTCCGGCGCCGGGACGGCGGGCGGACCGCCGGCGCCCGCGCCGGGGCCGGCCGGCGGCGCGCCCGCCGGAGCCGCCGCGGCGCTCGCGCCGCCGCGGCCGGACCCGCCGCTGCCGCCGGATCCGGCGCGCACGTACGCGGTGCGGCCGGGCGACACGCTCTCGACGATCGCGGCGGCGGTCTATGGGGACCGCCGCGCCTGGGAGCGGATCTACGAGGCGAACCGCGATCAGCTGGCCCAGCCCGGCAGCCTGAAGCCGGGGCAGGTGCTGGTGATTCCGAAGCAAAGGGAAGGGGACGCGCCATGACGAACCGGGACTTCGTGGACAAGGATCTTGTGCGGCCGCGGGACGATGCCGGCCGGCTGCGGATGGGCCCCGCCGCGGAACCGCCGCCCGCGCGCCTGCGCGGCGAATCGCCGGCGCTGGAGGGGCCCGCGCGACAGGTCTCCGACCTCGACCTGCCGGTGATGGCCCGCCACAAGCACAAGATCGACACGCAGGCCGCGCAGAACGTCGAGGAGCTCGAGCGCCTGCGCCGCCGGCAGGAGGAGCTGGAGCGGGCGAAGCGGGAGCTGGAGGACGCGCGCCGCAAGCAGACGGACTACGAGAAGGGCAAGCAGGACCTGCTGGACGCCATCCACCAGAGCCTCGTCGTGCTCGAGCGGCAGGAGATCCGGTCGTCGCAGATCATCGAGGTGCTCCAGGCGACGCGCCAGCGCTCCACCGCGATGCAGCGGGACATCGCCTCCATCCGCGAGGACGAGTGGACGGAGGCGACCGTCCGGGACGAGGTCGCGAAGGCGCTCGTGCGGGTCGACGACGCCCGCATGGAGTTCAACAAGTCGATGGCGCGCGTCGAGGCGATGCTCGGCGAGGAGCAGAAGAACGTGCCCGAGAACCGGGCCGTCGTCTTCCAGGAGTCGTCGGAGGGCGACGAGCGCGACCGGGGATTCGGCCACTGGGTGCTCGTGGGCGCGGCCGTATCCCTCCCGCTGATCCTGACGCTCGCGATCCTGACGATCGTGTTCCTGATGCGCGGGGCCGGCCTGTTCTAGGCCCCGTCCGAGGCGGACGATGCCCACCCCGAGAGACTCAACCGGCCCCACGCGGCTCGACCGGCGCATCGAGGACCTCGACGCCGAGCTGCGCCACATCCGCAAGTCCATGCGGTCGATCGCGCGGCAGGCGGCGTCGCTCCAGCGGCAGGGCGCCGAGCCGCCGCCGCCCGTCGCCGAGCGTGCCCCGGGGGGCGCGGGCGCGGCGCCGCCGAACCGCGCCGGGCCGGCCGGACCGGGGCCGGCGCCGGACTCGCCGCTGACCCGCCGGCCGCCGGAGGCCGATCTCTTCACGCGCCCGGTCGAGGGCGCGGCGGCGGCCGCCGGCGAGGAGAAGCGCAGGTTCGCCCACTACTTCACCAGCACGAGTTTCCTGGGCGCCCCGAAGCCGCTGCGCGAACAGCGGCGCATGCAGCGCAACCGCGCGATCTTCATGGTGATCGTGGTGGTCGTGGCCGCGTTCGTGATCTGGTCGATCGCGGCGCGATGAACGGGAGGGTCCTGACGTGAGCCGATGCACATTCGAGCGCAAACTGGACTGGCTGCGGGCGCGGCACAACCTGCTCGTCGAGCGGTGCAACGAGGTCGACCGGGACTGGTACAACGGCGTCTACGAGCGCTACCGCTTTCCGGTGCTGACGCGCGACCACGTGCCGCTGCACTGGCGGTTCGACCTGAACGCGAAGACCAACCCGCTCCTCATCGAGCGGCTGGGCGTGAACGCCGTCTTCAACGCGGGCGCCGTCGAGTGGGACGGCGCGATCCGCCTCGTCTGCCGCGTCGAGGGCGTCGACCGCAAGTCGTTCTTCGCGGTCGCGGAGAGCGCGACGGGCATCGACCGGTTCCGCTTCTGGGACTACCCGTGCACGATTCCCGAGACGGCCGACCCCGATACCAACGTCTACGACATGCGCGTGGTGCGGCACGAGGACGGCTGGACCTACGGCCTCTTCTGCACGGAGCGCAAGGATCCGAAGGCGCCGCCCGAGGACACGTCGACCGCCGTGGCCGCCTGCGGGATCGTCCGCACGCGCGACCTGAAGACCTGGGAGCGCCTGCCCGATCTCGTCTCGCGCTCCCCGCAGCAGCGCAACGTCGTGCTCCATCCCGAGTTCATCGGCGGGAAGTACGCGCTCTACACCCGGCCGCAGGACGACTTCGCGCGCGCCGGCCGGGGCGGCGGCATCGGCTGGGCGCTGTGCGAGAGCATGGAGCGGGCGGCGATCGGCGACGAGACGATCATCGAGCCGCGCGTCTACCACACCGTGAAGGAGGCCAAGAACGGCGCCGGCCCCGCGCCGATCCGCACGCCGCAGGGCTGGCTGCACCTCGCGCACGGCGTGCGCGGCACCGCGGCGGGCCTGCGCTACGTGCTCTATGTGTTCCTCTGCGACCTCCGGGAGCCGTGGAAGGTCATCCGCCAGCCCGGCGGCCACTTCATCGCGCCGCTCGGGCCGGAGCGCGTGGGCGACGTCTCGAACGTCGTGTTCAGCAACGGCTGGGTCGCGCGTCCCGACGGCGAGGTGCTCATCTACTACGCGTCGTCCGATACGCGCATGCACGTGGCGGCCAGCAGCGTCGAGCGGCTGCTCGACTACGCGATGAACACGCCGCCGGACGGCTTCCGCTCCGCCGCCAGCGTGCGGACGCGCTGCGAGCTCATCCGCCGGAACCTCGCGCTCGGATGAGCGGAGGCCCCGGCGCCGCCGGCCGCAGTTCCAAGGGTTGGAACCGGGCCGCGAGGGCGGCCGCGGCGTCGGCGTCGGCCGCGTAGCGGCACGGCGCGAGGAGGGCGAGCGCGCGCAAGGCCGTGACGCCCGCGTCGCCGTACGCGTTCGACTCCCCGCCGCCCGCCGCCCAGTGTCCGTCGGACGCCTGCCGCGCCAGGATCTCGCGCGCGAGGCCGCGGTACAGCCGTTCGGCCCGCTCCTCGCCGCCGCCGGCCCACGCCTGCGCGAGGAAGAAGTCGGTCTCCCCGGGCCGCGCGTCGCCGGGGCGGGCCGCCCCGCCGCCGGCCCGGCGCAACGATTGGAGGCCGAAGCGCGCTTCGGGGGAACGCCCCTCGCCGAGCGCCGTCAGCGCCGACACGGCCGCGGCGGTCAGCGGGAATTCCGGCGATTCGCGGAGCGGCGCGCCGGGGCGGGAGTAGAAGAAGCCGCTGGCGGGATTCTGGCGGCTCTTCAGGTGCGCGATGGCGCGCGCGCGGACGAGGGGCAGCGGCGGGCCCTCCGCGAGCCCGGCCGCCGACGCGGCACGAAGCGCCTGCGCGTTCCAGGCCGTGCGGAGGGCGTCGTCGATCGGTTCGACGCCGCGCCCCGGCGGCGTCCACGACCCGTCGGGCTGCTGCGCGGCGGCCAGCGCCTGCAGCGCCCGATCGAGCGGATCGCGGAGGTGGGGGAGGCGCATCAGGCCGTACGCCTCGGCGAGGGCGCACGTCCCGAGCGCCTGGACGGCCGGGTCGCCGGCCCGGAACCGGCCGTCGGCGCCCTGGAGCGAAACGAGATGCGCCAGGCCGGTTTCGACGGCCATCCGGTCGGCGGCGGGAAACGGCGGATCGCCGCCAGCCAGGAACGCGAGGACCGCCAGCGCGGTCGCGGCCGGGTCCGAGGCCCCCGCCGAGGGCGGCCACGAACCGTCCGCGCCCTGCCGGAGCCGCAGCCACGCGGCCGCGCGGACGAGGGCGGCGTCGATCGCCGGGGCGTCCGCTCCCGCCCAGCGGTCGAGGACGCGCCGGCGCTCGGCCGCCGACCGGGCGGCGAAGGCGGCCGGCACGCCGATTCCGGGAAGCGGGGGCGCGCGCAGGCCGCGGGCGACCCCGTCGCCCGCGCCGGGCGTCACGCCCGGCAGCGGCGCGAGGGCGGCCTCGGGCGCGACGGAGGGGACGGCGATCAGGGGATCCTTCGCGTTGGACGGCCAGGGCGGCAGATCCCGGCGGAATTCGTCGAACCGGGCCTCGTCCCGCGGCGCGAGCGCGACGGTCGTGCCCTGCGGCGGCTCCGGGCGCCGGAAGACGACCACGCGCAGGAGCAGCGCGATGAGGACGGCGTGCACGCCGACGGCGATCGCCGTCCCCCAGCCGTGCTCGCGCCACCAGCCGGCGAACGCGGGCCATGCCCGGGCCGGCCTCGGCGTCGGAACGCGCGCGGGCGGCGCGGCGGCGACCTCCTCCATCGCGCGGCGGGCCGCCGCAGCGGCGGCCGCCTCGGCCGCGCGCCGTCCGAAGTGGCGTTCGATGGCGCCGTCGAACCGCGCGGCCCGGACGAAATCGCGCGCGCGCTCGGGCGACCCGGCCAGCGCGCGCTCCAGTTCGGCCCGCCCGGCCTCGTCGAGGAGGTCGTCGAAGTGGCGGTCGAGCAGGTGCTGGAACCGTTCGGGGTCCATGGCTATCCGTTGGCGGCCATCTCGCGGGCGACGCAGCGGCGCAGCGCCTCGCGCATCCGGGAGAGCGCCTTGTGCACGGCGTCGAGCGTGCTCGCGATGCGTTCGGCGATCTCGTGGAGCTTGAGCGCCTTCTCGTAGCGGAGTTCGAGCAGGCGGCGCGACTTCTCGGGCAGCTTCTCGACGCAGCGGCGGAGGGCTTGTTCCTCGGCGGCGCGGTCGGGTTCCTCCGCCTCGTCGAAGGCGCGAAGCAGGACGTCGATGGTCTCCGGCGCGAAGGCGATGGGCAGCCGGCGCGACTTGTCGTAGGTCTGCAGGACCTTCCGGACGGCGATGCCCCGCGCCCAGGCGCCGAACGGCCGCGACGGGTCGTATTCGTCGAACTTGCGCCACAACACAACGGCCACGTCCTGGAAGACGTCCTCGCGCAGGTGGCGGTCGCGCAGCATGGAGCCGATGACGGCCCTCAGGTCGTCCTGGCACGTCAGGAACCGCTTCAAGAATTCCGCTTCCCGGTCCATGAAAACACGCTATCTCAAGCGACCGCCCGTGGCGAGCGCGCAGGCCGCCCCGCCGCCGCGGCGCCCGTCCGCCATCTCCTCTTCCGGCCGGGCGCGGAGTTTGGACGGGGAACTGCGCCGGCCATCGTCGAGGCGGGGGCGCCTCCCGCGGAAGCGGATCCGCATGTCGTTTTCTTCCATCCCAAAGTCGATTTCTGCGATTCACCCGGAGGCGGCGGAGGAGGATATTGCGATAACGATAACATGACTCGCAGCGGGCCGGGGCAGAGCCCGGTCTTCGGGTCCCGGCCGGCGGGCCGGGGCGGGCATGGCGACGGACGCGAAACGCAGCCTGGAAGAACGGAAGGCGACGGCGCCGGAGGCCGCCACCAGGGGCGGCAGCTTGACTTCGCGCGGCGGCGGTGACGCCCTTCGGGGCGGAGGGAAGAGAACATGAAGAAGACGGCGGTGAAGATCGGGCTGGCGCTGGCGGCGGGTCTGGCGTTCCGGGCCGGCGCAGCGGAGAAGTGGACGGCGATCGCGACGGGCCGGGCGGACTACCAGATCTGGCGCGGCGACGATCAGCTCTTCGGGATCGAGCTGCAGGTCATCGGGCCGGGCTGGACGCGTCCCGACCAGCAGGCGCTGTCGAAGTCGGAAGGGGGGCGGCGGGTCTACGCCGAGACGCTCGGCTTCAAGGCCGGCCGGGGCGGCGACGCGGCGGCGCTCAGAGGCGTGGCGTTCGACATCCGGTACGAGGCGTCGCAGCCGAAACCCGACGCGCTGGCGATTTCCACCCGCACGCTTTCCAAGACCGACGCGGAGGCGATCGGCGTCGGCGCGATCGTGTCGACGACCGACTTCTTCGCCGGCGGGGAGGGCAGCGCCACGCAGGAGGACGGCACCTCGACGACTTTCTCGATGCCGCTCGGCATGGGCCGGCAGGGCGACCGGGTCACGTCGATCGTCCTGACGGCGAAGACCGGCGAGCGGGTGAAGATCGCGGCGACGCGGCCGCTCAAGGTCACCAGCGACCGCGGCGAACTGCGCATCTGGCTGTGGGCCGACAAGATCGCCGCGGGCGCCGCGCAGGACGTCGGCCTGACATTCGAGTTCCCGGACGCCATCTCCGTCGAGACGGCGAACCGCCTCGTGGACATGAAGGACTGGATCGAGTTCCGGCCGCGGCAGGACTTCGCGCCCGGCAGCCCGATCGGGGCGGAGGGCTGGCTCGACGCGCCCGCCGGCAAGCACGGCTGGGTGCAGTTGGACGGGCCGCACTTCGTGTTCGAGAAGCAGAAGAAGCCGTTCAAGTTCTGGGGCGCGAACATCGCGTTCGCGCGGATGGCCGTCGAGCCGGAGTTCGCGGCCGAGTGGGCGGCGAAGTTCGCCAAGTACGGCGTGAACATCGTCCGCATGCACAAGTGGACCGGGCACAACGGCTGGGACGGCGTGATGCGGGCCGACGATCCGATGGCGTTCGACGAGGAGCCCACGCGGCGGTTCGACAACATGCACGCCGAGCTGAAGAAGCGCGGCATCTACGTCGGCTGGTCCACCATCTTCGCGCTGAAGGCCGACGAGAAGATGACCCGGTACATCCCGAACATGCCGGAAATCCGGGCGGCGATCCCGAAGCGCGGCAGCGGGCTGTTCACCAATTCGCTCTACCCGCTGCAGACCTTCGCCACGGATATCCAGGACTACTTCATCGCGCTGACGGTCAAGTGGCTCGAGCGGACGAACACCGTCACCGGCCTGCGCTACGCCGACGACCCCGCGGTGGCCTACGTGGAACTGCACAACGAGGCCGACATCTTCTTCCCCGGCACGGGCAAGCTGCTGCAGCTCTATCCCACCTACACCCGGCAGATGAACGAGCGGTTCGCGGCGTGGCTGGCGAAGCGGTACGCCGACGACGCGGCGCTCAAGGCCGCGTGGGGCAACGACCTGAAGAAGAACGAGAGCCTCGCGCAGAAGAACATCTTCCCGTTCCCGAACTACGGCGGGCAGATGCCGGCCCCGCGGCGCGTGGTGGACAGCTATACGTTCCTGTTCGAGTACCAGAACGAGTTCTACGAGCGCTACACCGCGGCGATCCGCAAGACCGGCTACAAGGGCGCGATCGTCGGCGGCTGCTGGCAGGCGGCCGACATGTACGGCCACCTCCTCAACATCGCGTCCGACCGGCGCGCGGGGTTCATCGACCGGCACAACTACGGCGGCGGCGAGATGCTCAGCAAGCCCGGCAGCGGGCTGCTCAGCGCCGGCATGCAGCACGTGGGCGACCGGCCCTTCGGGCTGACCGAATGGGCGCCCGGCGCGATCTGGGGCGCGCAGTGCCAGCCGATCATCGGGCTGGTCGGGCTGGGCGTGCAGGGCTGGGACTACTCCGCGCAGTTCGCCAGCGGCGGTTCGATCGTGCTGACGGACAACACGGGCGGGATCAACGGCAACTTCGACGAGTTGCGCGCGATCGCGCAGCATCCGTTCATCGGCCGGCTGCTCTACAGCGGCGCGCTCAAGGAGGGCGAGAACGTGGCCAGCCGCCGCATCAGCATGGAGGAACTCTACGCCGGCCAGGTCGGCTTCCAGGAACGGTTCAGCCTGCTGGGCGGCGCGAACGTCAAGGCGTTCGAGGGCAGCGTGCCGAACGAGGCGCTGGCCGCGGGCCGCGTGACGATCGATTTCGTGGACAAGCCCGCCGACGTGAAGGTGGAGATGTCCAAGGTCGCCCCGTACTGGGACCCGTCGAAGCGCATCGTCCGCGCCAGCAACGGCCAGGTGGTGTGGAACTACGGCGGGCGCGGGTTCATCACGGCGGACACGCCGGCCGGCGGCGCGGTGATCGGCTTCGGCGGCGGGCGCGACCACGTCCTCTCCGGCGCCGTCATCCGCTACGAGAATCCCTTCGCGAACGTGTACGTCGTGGCGCGGAAACCGGGGCAGACGCTGGCCGACGCGGACGAGGCGATCGTCCTGACGATGGCTCGGACCGCGAACCGGGGCGACGTGTACGAAGAAACGTATTCGACGCCGCTGGTGAAGGGCGGGGTGGAACGGAAGGCGCGCGGCGCGGGACCGGCGCGCGAGGAGTACATGGCCAGTCCCACGCTGATCGTCGAACCCGTCCGGGCGACGGTCTCGCTGCCCGGCGCGCGGCCGTTCCGGGTGTTTGCGCTGGATCACGACGGTTGCCGGCCGGCGCCGCCCGTCGAGGTGCCGGTCGTGCGGACGCCGCAGGGCGGGCAGTTCGCGCTCGACGGCGCGCGGTACAAGACCATGTATTACCTGGTCCGCTTCGAGCGGTAAGGGCGGCGATCATCTGATTGCCGCGATCGCGACAATCGGATGTACTCGCCCGTGCCGGCGGCCCGAATCACGCGAGCGTGCTGGCCGCGATGCGCGGGCGGCTCGATGCGTGGATGACGGCGCAGGGCGACCGCGGCGACGGCACGACAAGCGAGATGAAGCAGTGGCAGGGCCTCCGGCGCCTGGAGGGCCGCGACCACCTGCGCACCTCGAACGACGCGACGGGGAAACAGGCGGCGGGGGGACTTGAGGAATGAATGCGACGGAGTGGAGACGAGCGGCTACGCGGGCGGCACTGGCGGCGGCATGCGGACTGGGGTCGGCGGCGATGGCCGGCACGCCCGACCGCGACTGGCCGAGCGTCGAGGTGGCGCCGGTCCTGGATGTGCCCCTGCGCGACACGGCGATCTGCCGCGCGGACGATGGGACGTATTACCTGACCGGGACGCTGGGGCGGGAGGTTCCAGGTGCCGGGTTTCAGGCGTCGGGCACGACGTCCGATCCCGCTGCTCCTGAAACCCGAAAACTGAAGCCGCCGCCCGACTTCGACAACGCCCGCCAGATCAAGCTCTGGAAGTCCTCCGACCTGAAGAACTGGGAGGAGATCGGCGTCGTCTGGGATCTCGAGCGCGACGTGCTCGGACCCAAGGGCGACCGCAACCACGCGAAGGTTGGCTGGATGCGCCAGGCACACAAGGATCCGTCCCGCGCCGACAATCCGGTGTGCATGGGCTTCAAGGCGCCCGAGCTGCACGTCGTCAAGGGCGACTGGTACCTCTGCTTCTCGATGAACGACCAGGGGACTGGCCTCCTCAAGAGCACCAGCGGCAAGCCCGAAGGCCCGTACGAGGCGTGGGCGCAGATCACGCTCCGGCACGGCGACCCAACGATCTTCTGGGATGCGAAGGACGAATGGGGCGGCGACGGCGCGGTTTATTGGCTCTTCGGCGGCGGCTGGATCGCGCGCATGAACGACGACCTCACGGCCATCGTCGAGCGGCCGCGGCTGCTGACGACCCAGAACCAGCGCCCGCCGCATTTTGCCCGGCAGAAGAAGGGCGCCAAGGAGTTCTATGATTATCCGCTGACGGTCGGCGATCACGGCGTGTTCCTGTTCAAGAACCGCGGCCGGTACTATCTGACCGCGGCGGAACGGACCAACCGCCTCAACGCATCGTGCGACGACACGTTCGTCGCCTGGTCGGACACGCTCCTCGGCCCCTACAGCGAGAAGTTCCTCATGGTGCCACACGGCGGCGGGGTGACGGTGTTTCGTGGGCCGCGCAGCTCGGCGGTGCCGCAGTTCTACTACCCGCAACAGGCGTTCTTCCTCAATTCGGTGTCGAAGAACGCCAAGCCGATGGCCGAAATCGAGAAGGCGAAAAACGACGCGACGCTCTACGCGACCTTCTTCGGCAACGACGAGCGCGCCATCTTCCGCGACCGGCCCGCGTTCCTGCCGCTGGAATGGACCGGGCCGACGCGGGTCGTCGAGCAGTTGTTCGACGACTGCGAGAGCTTCCCGCGCAAGCCGGTCGGCGTCTTCACCGAGCGCGGCCCGTGGAGCCGGATGGTGCCGCTGCTGCCCGACGAGAACGTGCGCGATATCAAGGTCTGCGCCGCCCCCAACGGCGAGTACTACTTCTCCGGCGCCGCGATCAGCCATCCCGGCAAGCTCATGGTCTGGCGCTCTCGGGACCTCGCCCGCTGGGAGGCGCTTCCGCCGGTCTGGACCTACGAGCAGGTCGAGTGGATGGACCGCAAGCTGCCCTATGGCCCGCCGGACCGCACCGACTTCAGCCACGTCCTCTGGCACTCGTGGATCACGTGGTGGAAGGACACGTTCTACATCACCTTCTGCATCTTCGGCGATTCGCCCGGCATGCGCGGCACGACCGCGCTCAAGAGCACGACGGGACGGATCGAAGGCCCGTATGTCTCCCTCGGCAAGGTCGGCGGGCAGTTCGGCCACGACCCCGGCCCCGACGGGTTCTCGTTCTTCACGCTGAACGGCCGGCTGATGTGCTCCGACTGGTACAACTGGAAGAACAGCGTGGCCGAGGCGGACCTCGACGCCCCCGGCTGGAAGTGGAAGTGGACGCGCGTGGACACCGGCATCTACGACTGGATGCAGCGCGGCGACTGCTACTCCGTGACGGCGATCGAGGATGTCCCGCTGCTCTCCTTCCACAGCAGCGGCAAATTGGACGGCAAGGAACGCCAGGACTGCACGACGTACGACCACAACTTCGTCGTCATGAAGACCATCGAGGGCCCGCCGACGGACCGGGCGCCGATGAACGTCCCGCACGTCATGGCCTCGAACATCTTCAAGGATCACAAGGGCTACTGGTGGAGTTCGATGTTCGGCAGCGATCCGACCGCGCCGTGGGACTGCCGCTTCGGCCTCGTGCCGTTGCGCGTCGAGAAGCGCGGCGCGGACGACCTCTTCATCGATGTCGAGATGAAGCCCGACGACTACCAGCTCCGCATCATGGGCGCCGGCGGCATCGCCGAGGTCAGGACGGTGCAGGAGACGCTGGAATGAACGAGCCGACCAACTCGATCGCGTCCCGCCTCGCGCCCGCCACCCGCCGAATCCGGCGGATCGGCCGAATCGGGCTGATCCACCTCGCCCTCGCGGCCGCCCCGGCCGCGCGCGCGGGCGACGCGCAGCCGGTCATCGCCGCGTCAGGCGTGAAGGGCGGGCTGGTCGTCGTGCTGGGCGCGGACGACGCGGACTTCCTCGCCCAACTGCGGGCCGCCGGGCCGTACGTTGTCCAAGCCTTGGACAATGACGTCGCGAGAGTGTCCAAGGTTCGGACCGCGCTCGAGGCGCGCGGCGTCTACGGGCCGGTGAGCGCCGTCGAATGGGACGGCGGCCGTCTGCCATACGCCGACAACGTGGCGAACCTGCTGGTGGTGTCAGGCGCCCGGTGCCCGGTGTCGGACGAAGAGGCGCGGCGGGTCCTGTGTCCCGGTGGCGCGGCCGTTCGCCTCGCTCCGGACACCCGAAACCCGACACCCGCAACCGTCGTCCGCAAACCCCGTCCCGCGGACATCGACAACTGGACGCACTACCTGCGCGACGCGTCGGGCAACGCGGTGGCGCGGGATACGGTCGTCGGGCCGCCGCGCCGGCTGCAGTGGCGGAACCATCCGCAGATCCTGCGCTCGCACGAGCAGAACAACAGCATCATGAACGTCGTGACGGCGGGCGGCCGGCTGTTCTACTTCCACGACACGGGACCGATCGGCGTGTGGGACGACCGTTTCCCGCAGCCGTGGGACCTCGTCGCCCGCGACGCGTTCAGCGGCGTGGAGCTGTGGCGGCGGCCGATGTCGAAGTGGAGCTGGCTCGAGTGGGTCGACACGGGACCCGAGCCGCGCGGGATCGAGAACCTGTGGGGCTCGCCGCTCACGACCAACCGCCGGATGGTCATCGACGAGGCGGGCGCGCGGCTCTACGTGACGCTGGCCTACCGCGCCAACGTCGTGAGCGTCCTCGACTCCGCCACGGGGCGGACCCTCGCCGAACTCGACGCGAAGGGCGGCGTGGACGAGCTGCTGCTGGCGGACGACGGCGTCCTCGTGATGCGCGTGCGGGAGATTCCCGTGCGGAAGGAACGCTACGGCACGAAGACGCCGGCCGCCTTCGAGGCGGTCATCCGCGGCGAGCCGCCGGAGGAGATCGTGGCGATGCGGGCCGACACCGGAGCGGTGCTCTGGCGCGCGCGGGCCCGGCACGTCGCGTGCGAAACGCTCGCCGCCGCGGGCGACACGGTGGCCTACTACGACTACGACGACGTCGTCGCGCTCGACCGCGCGACCGGCGCGGAGCGCTGGCGCTGGCCGGCGAAAGGCTTCCAGCGGGGGACGTTCGTCCGGCGCTACGCGGGCATGATTGTCCTGCACAAGGATGCCGTCCTCTTCGGCGCGGGGACGCTGACGGCGTACGACGCGCGGACCGGCGACGAGCTGTGGACGGCGAACCGCGGCTACGCCGCCATGGGCTTCTTCGCGCCGGGGCAACTGGCGGTGATCGATGACCACGCCTGGGGCGGCTACGGCAACGCCCAGCACTACCGGACCGGCGCGGAGCGCGCGCCCGTGCCCATCGGCAACCTGATCAGTCCCGGCCATCACCAGCGCTGCTACCGCAACAAGGCGACGGTCCGCTACGTCCTCAACGCCAAGCGGGGAGTCGAACTGATCGACACGACCGGCGCCAACCACTCGCGGAACGACTGGATCCGCTCCACCTGCGGCCACGGCCTCGTGCCGGCGAACGGCCTGCTCTACAACCCGCCCTCGCCGTGCAAGTGCTACTCGGGCGTACAGGTGGACTGGTTCAACGCGCTGGCGGCCAACCCCGACCACGATTCCGGGCCCGCGCGCGTGACCGAGACCGACGAGGGGCGCACGGTCGCGGGGCCCGCGGCCGGGCGGTACGCGGCGGGGGGCGGGGAGCCCGCGCTGTCGGACGCGGAATGGCCGATGCACCGCCATGACCCCCTCCGCAGCGGCTGGGCGAAGGCGGCGGCGCCGGCCGCGCCGAAGCCGCTCTGGAGCGCGGACCTCGGCGAGCCGCCGCCGGCCCGCGGTTCCGACGCGGTAAGCGATCTCACGCAGCCGGTCGTGGCGGCGGGGCGGGTGTATGTCGCGAAGAAGAGCGCGCACCGCGTCGTCTGCCTCGACGCGAAGAACGGCGCCGAGCGCTGGCGCTTCACCGCCGGCGCGCCGATCGACTCCGCGCCGACGATCGTCGCGCTGGGGCCCGCGGGCGCGGCGCCGTCCGCGGCGACGTCGCTCTGCTTCTTCGGCTGCGACGACGGCCGGGTCTACGCGCTCTCGACGGACGACGGCCGCGTGGCCTGGACGTTCCGCGCGGCGCCGGAGGACCGGAGGATCGTGGATGGCGGCGCGGTGCGGTCCGTCTGGCCGTCGCACGGCTCGGTCGTGCTGCAGAAGGGCCTGCTCTACTGCTCGGCGGGCCGGTCGACCTATCTCGACGGGGGAATCTTCGTCTACGGCCTCGACCCGCGCACGGGCGCGATCGTGCACCGGCTGCGGCTGGACGGCCCGTGGCCCGACGCGATCAAGGAGCCGGGACACTGCACCGAAGTCGGCGGGACGATCTCGGACCTGCTCGTGAGCGACGGCGAGAACCTGCACATGCTGGCGATGGGATTCACCGCGAAGCTGCAGGACATCGAACCCGAGTCGACGGAGGTCCGTCTCGGCGCCCCGCAGTCGGACCTCAAGATCCTCGAACGGCCGTTCGTCAAGGAGGAAGTCCTCGACCGGCGCATGCCGATTCACCTTACGGCCAGCTCCGGACTGCTGAACGAGTCCGGCTTCAACCGCATTCACTGGTACTACTCCGACACGTGGCAACGCACGGAAAGCCGCGAGGGGCCGAAGGAAGGCAACATGCTGGTCTTCGACGACCGCAACACCTACGGGGTGAAGTTCTACTACGGGCCGGGGTTCTCGCCCAAGTTCACGCCGGCGAACAACGACGTCATCCTGTTCGCCGATCCGAACGACCGCGAGCCGGTGTACATCCCCACGCACGAGTCTCCCAAGGGCGTGCAGCACTACCGGCTGGGACGCGAGGGCAAGCCGCTGTGGGAGGTCCGCGTGCCGGTGCTCGTGAACGCGATGGCGATCACGGGCGGCGCGGATGGGGCCAGGCGGCTGGCGATCGCCGGTCCGCCGGACATCGTGCCGGAGAAGGACCCGCTGGCGGCGTTCGAGGGGCGCGCCGGCGGCCGGCTGACGGTGGTGTCGGCGGAGACGGGCGAGGTCGGCGCGACGGTGGAACTCGACGCGCCGCCCGTTTGGGACGGCCTGTCGGCGTCGGGCGGTGAGGTGTTCGTCTCGCTGGCGAACGGGCGGGTCGTGTGCTTGGGCGAGTGACGGACGGGAGGAGGCGGCCCATGACTTCGGTAGGTGGAGCGCGATGGACAAGCCTGATCGGTCTGCTGGCGGCCGCGTCGGCGGCGTACGGGCAGATCATCAAAGAAGGGCCGGTGCCGGACCCGGTGGCGGTGCAGCCGATCCTCGACGTGGCCATGCAGAGTCCGGCGATCTGTCGCGGGCCGGATGGCGCGTATTATTTGACCGGGCTGACCGGCGACGGTGTGTCCCTGTGGAAATCGGCCGACCTGAGGACGTGGGCCGCGTTGGGTCCGATCTGGCCCGGCAAGGTGGTTTCGCCCAAGATCCACTTCATCAAGAAGACGTTCTACATCCCGTATTCGCGCGACGGCTTCGGTTGCGGCTTGCTCAAGAGCGAGTCGGGCAAGGCCGAGGGACCGTATCGCGATCTCGGGCTCATCACACCGGAAGGCCGGTCGCTGTCCCTGTTCGAGGACGAGGACGGGGCGGTGTATATGGCGCTGGGCGAGGGCTGGATCGCGCGGATGAAGGACGACCTGAGCGGCCCCGCCGAATCGCCGCGCCTGGTGATGCCGAAATCCGGCAGCGACCTGGGCAATTCGCCGTTCACGGTGGGGCGCGACGGGGCGTTTCTCTTCAAGCGCAAGGGCAAGTACTACCTGGTTTGCTCCGAATGGACCAGCCGCACGGGCTACCCGGTGCACGATGCCCATGTGGCCGGCGCGGACAGCATCTACGGCCCGTACGAATGCCGGCACATGTTCCTCGCCCACGGCGGCAACACCTCCCTGTTCGAGGACGAGAAGGGCAACTGGTTCGCCACCATGTGCGGCGACGACGTTCGCGCGCGCTTCCGCAACCGCCCCGCGATCGTGCCCCTGGTCTGGGCCAAGTACGAACTCTACTGGGCCCGCGGCGGCAAGATCGAGTTCCCCTTCAAACCCATGTATGTCATCACCGAACGCGGCGTGTGGGATCAGCTCCGTCCGCTGACCCAGGACTGCATCCGCGACATCAGCGTCCTCGTGCAGGGCGATTACGTCTACTACACGGGGTCCGTGTATGCGAAACGCGCGAATTACAAGGTCGTGCTGTTCCGGTTTCCGTTGAAGGACATCTCGCGGGTGGCCCGCGGCCAGGCCGACGTCGAGATGCGAACGATCATGGAGTTCAAGGACATCCCGTGGCTGGACCTTGAAAACCGGATGAAGTACGGCGTCGGCAAGCGCGGCCAGCCCGGCGAAACCCTCATCAGTTCCATGGACACCAAGATCCACTACATGAACGGCACGTTCTACATGACCTTCGCCCTCTACAACATGGATGGGTTCGCGGGCAAATCCACCTTGGACGACGGCAAGACCTTCACCTGGGGCAGCGGCATTCTGCGGAGCAAATCCGGCACGTGGGAAGGCCCGTGGGAATCCGTCGCGCGCGGTCCCTACAGCCATGTCGGGCTCCGGCAGGACCAACAGGGGCAAATCTGTTTCCTTGGCCGCCTCGGCAAGCATGTGCTCCAAGCCGACAACACCCTCGTGCAGGTCAAAGGATCGGAGAAGGAAGACGCGCTCGTCCCGGCCGGGCTCGATGGCCTTGCCTTCGGCGACGACGGTCCCGCCCTTGGTTCCGGCGAGTGGAACGGGGCGGCCAGCCTGAACATCGAAGGGCGGCCCGGCAGCACCTACGACAAGGCCGTGCAGTTTGATCCCGTGAAGGGTTTTCTGCCCCCGTATCCGCGGCCGACTTCGATCATGTCGCACTTGTCCAGCGCCAAGGAGTTCAGCGATGACAAGGGCCGCTGGTGGCACACGTTCTTCGGCAACGACAGCACGGCGCCCTGGTTCGAGCGGATGGGCATCATCCCGCTGACCGTGCGGCAGAAGGGCAAAGAGACGATCATTGATATCGCCGACGAATGGCCGCAGGACTGAAACGCAAAGAGAGAAGAGGAAAGGGGAAGAAGATGAGCATGGCGAACAACGCACTCCGTCCGATCCGTCGGATGGGTATGATCGGACTCGCGATCCTGGCGGCCTCCGTCGCGGCGGCGGCTGACCCCGAGGTCGTGGCCGAGATCAAGGTGGACCGGCCGTTGCGCGATCCGAGCATCTGCCGCGGGCCGGATGGCACGTATTACCTCACCGGCACG
>Ga0233425_10006562_pt1 | contig 17156 bp, 12 predicted proteins | sample Watercolumn_Towu_2_FD_181712 | JGI IMG/M metagenome (GOLD analysis project Ga0233425, IMG submission 181712) | Freshwater microbial communities from Lake Towuti, South Sulawesi, Indonesia - Watercolumn_Towuti2014_140_MG | ecosystem: Environmental > Aquatic > Freshwater > Lake | place... | reverse complement strand
GATGCCGGCGTCACGGGGCGCGGCGCGGACATTGATGGGCGTCGGCCAGGACCAGGCGTTCGTGGCGGCCCACCGCGTCCTGGGCGAGCGCGCGTACGACTTCGAGTCCGTCGATCGGGCTCGGGGCAAGCTCATCACCGAGTGGCGCGACCAGGGCCTGCGATCGTCGCGGTATCAGGTCACGATCACGCCGGAGGAGCAACGGGGCGCAGGCGAGAGCGGCGCGGTCCGCGTCGAGGTCGTTGCCCTCGCGCGCGACCGCGCGGTGCGGGGCTGGACGCCGGGGCATCCTCTCGGAGAGCCGGCGCGGCGGCTCGCCCAGGACATCGCCGACGAGGTCGAGGAGTCGGCGGACGCAGCAGCCGCGCTCTCCACCGCCGCCGCTCCCGCGTGCTCGGCCTCGGCGGATTGCCCTCCGGGGCAGCACTGCGGGTCCGGCCGCTGCGTGTGGGAGTGCGCCGCAGACAACGAATGCCGGCCCGACGAGGTCTGCGACCAGCGGGGACGCTGCGTCACCTCGTCTTTGGGCTCGCTCCCTCCGTTCGAGGGGATGGGGGTCGAGGCGCCATGAAAAAGACACTCTGGTGCATCGCCCTGACCGTCTCGCTGCTCCCGCGCCTCGCGGCGGCGAACGACGGCCGCTCCGAGGCGCTCGGAGACAACCCGATGGTCCGCGACGACGTGGACGTCGCCGACCTGCCCGGCCTGCTCACGACGTACGGCAACGAGGTCTTCCTCTCGGTGGCGCAGAACGCCACGACCGGCGACGTCGGCGCGATCTTCGGCCGGCGGTACGCCCTGGGTCTCTGGGTCCACCGGACGCCGCGCTTCGAGGACCTCGCGGCCACCGACGAGCTCTTCGGCAGCTTCACGCTGCCGCAGACCCACCACCTCGTCGACCTGCTGTTCGGCATGGACAACGGCTTCGGGCTCCGGCTGTCGGTCTCAGCGGGCCTCGACTCGGACGAGGTCGAGGACACGGAGCTCGAGCGCATGGTCTCGACCGGCGGCTCCACGCTCGGGCTCGACCTCCAACTCGGGTACAGCATCGACCGCGACCGCTACCACGGCGACTTCGGGCTCGGGTGCACCGTGAGCTGGTTCGAGGTCATCGACCACGGCCAGACCCTGTACGAGACCGGCTGGCACCCCTCGGCGTTCCTCCGCCACAGGTCGGAGATCAACCCGCGCACGCCGCTGTCGTGGGTGATCGACGTCATGGCCGCGCGCCGCGGGTACTCGGCCGTGGCGCTCGGAGATCCGGCCACCGATGGGTGGTTCGGCCGCTGGGTCCTCTCGCTGGTCGGCGGCCCGCACCTGTCGTTGCCCCAGGGGCTCGACCTGTGGATCGGCGCGACGTTCCAGCTCGAGCGGCTCGGCGGCGAGGTCGACGAGCAGGAGCAGCCGAGCCTGACCGGGCTCGGTCCCGGCATCCTGGCGTCGGCCGAGCTGGCGATCAGGGAGATCTTCTTTGTGAGGGCCAGCGCGCGGTACGACGTCCACTGGACCGAGGCCGACATCCCGGCCACGACCGACACCCTGGCCGGGGGTGAGCAGCAGGTCGGCCAGCGGTTCCAGTGGGCCACGGGGGTCGGCGTCGAGGTCCGGGGGTTCCGGATCGACGGGACCATCTCGCAGGCTCTGCTCCTCAGCGGCCCGCAGTTCATCGGCGGCGGCGCGCCCGGGCTGATGGGCACCGTCTCGGCGTCGTATGCGTGGTGAGGCGGAAACGTGCGGTTCATCGCGATCACGGTGCTCGTACTGGTCCAGGCGCTGCCGGCGTGCCTGAACACGGTCGATGACGAGGTCGACTACCCCGGCGCGCTCAGCCCCGGGTACCTGCGGCTCGACCAGTTCCCGGCCGGGATCGACGGCATCTCGGGCCTCGGCCCGTACTGCCGCCGCGTCCACGACTGCGGCTGTCTGCTGCTCGATCCCGAGGACGTGCAAGGCTGCCGGGAGAACGTCGCGCTCCTCGACGAGGACACCTGCCGGTCCATGCTCGAGCGCGCCGTGCCCGAGTGCCTGCCCTGAGCGTCTCGTTCCGGGTATGATCTTTTTCCCGGTCAGAGGATCTGTAGGGCCGGGGCTCGTCCCCGGCCGCCACAATGGTTTCCGCATGTTGCATATTCGGCGAGGGACAAGCCCCCGCCCTACCGCCGGGAGATGAATCGCACCCTCTCGTTCCTGCATCACGAGACGTCACTTGATGGTAGGATTTCAATTCTGGAGAGAGCCGAGAACATGACACGGAGATACACAATCGAGACCGCCGCCGTCGTCGTTCTGGGCCTCGGCGTCGCATGCGCCGGCGTCGGGTGTCAGCGAGGCGAGGCGCCGCCACCCGAGGAAGCGCCGGCTCCGGCCAAGCGATCGCGAGGCCCGGACCGGCAGGTCTTCGCACCGCTCGTCTTCATCCTCGACCGGAGCGCGGTCCAGCTTCCGTTCCTCCTCGAGAACGACGAGGAGATCGTGGACGCGGCGTGCTTCCAGCCCATCGCGGACGTGATCGAGGCCGACGTGACCGAGGACGTCAGCGAGCAGATCGAGGACCAGCGCCAGGCCGTCTCGAAGGTGCTCCGGCAGTGGGTCCGCGACGAGGTCTCACCCAGCGCCGTCACTGATACGTCCATCGACTCGTGGACCATCACCCCCGAGAAGGTGACGTCCATCGAGATCGACGACACGATGGCCCGCTTCGCCGACGAGGAGGACTGCATCGACTCGTCCACGGGCTGGATGCGGCGAGACGTGACCGTGGTCGCCGGGCTCTTCGGCGGCACGTCGTTCCGGTTCTCGACCACGAGCCCGATCCCGCGGGCGTCGGCCCAGAAGCTCATCGAGGAGCTCACCGCGGCCGGCTTCCCCACCACGACCGACGACATCCAAGATTACGAGCTGGTCAAGAACGACGACGGGACGCCCCGCAAGGGCGACGACGGCGCCAAGCTCTACCGCCACCCCGACCTCGGCGTCGTCTCCGAGAACGACATCACGCAGCCCGAGCGCCAACAGATGAAGACCTGGACCGTCACGTCGGACGAGCCGATCGTGTTCGCGTTCCGTGAGCTCAACAAGGCCGTCTGGGTGCGCGAGTCCGCGGCCGACGAGTGCAACGTCAACGTCGTCTGGCAAGACCCGATCTTCCGCGAGGCCGAGTGCGCACAGCTCGCCGGCACCGGGTTCAAGGCCGCGCGGACCGCCGACGGGGTCAGGGTCGAGGTGAAGACGGGCACGAAGGTCGAGTCCTACGACCTCCAGTTCGGCAACGTCGAGCGGATCCGCCTCGACGACCAGATCATCCTCTGGATCAGCCCCGTGCAGATCGAGGAGGGCGCCCTGATCCGGACCAACAGCCTCGTCCTGGCGCCGTGATCACGGTGGCTGCCCTGGTGGACGAAGCGGACCTGGTGGACGTGGTGGACATCCCCACTCGTGCGCTGTGTCCACGGTGTCCACACCGTCCACGTTGAACGGAGCTTCAAGCTTGAGCACGGGGTGAGCGGCCGTGATCACAGGTCGCAGGACGTCCGGGCGAAGTAGACGTGGTTGAACATGGCCTCGTCGTCCTGGTAGGCGATCCCGAGGTCGCTCCCGGTCCAGGCGATCGACGGCGCCGCGGACCTCCCGAGGGTCAACGTGACGGCGGCCTCGACGAGGATCGCCCCGCTCGCGGGATCGAGCGCGGCGAAGTAGATGTCGCCCGGATCTCCTCGCACCCACGCCATGACCAGCACGCCGTCGGCCCAGGCGATCGACGGGCTCGTGCCGTCGGTCACGAGCACCGCGGCGTCGATCGGCCACGCCCGTGTGTCGAACCGGATCATGAAGATGCTCCCGCCGGACGAGTAGACCATGACGTACTCGCTGCCGGTCCAGGCCATCGCGGGCGAGCCCGCGTCGCCGTCGCCGTGCGACGTCACCCGGCTCCAGTCGTCGCCGATCCGGAAGAAGATCTCCCGCTCTTCCCAGGGCCCTGACTCGGTCCAAGCCCGGCCGACCACGTCCTCGCCGGCCACGATGCCGATGTCGATCGGACGCTCCGACGAGCCGCTCGTGCGCACGTGCTCGATCAGCGTGCCGTCCGCGTTGGCGATGGCGTAGCGGACCCACGAGCTGATGGGGCTGTGGACGGCCCAGGTCACGTGGTACTGGCCGCCGGCCCACGCGACGCCGATGTGCTCGTCCACGCGCACCGACGACTCGGCGTCCGTGTCGGACACGAGCTCCGGCTCGCCGATCATGGTCCCGTCGTCCTCCAGGCGGACGAGCTGCGTGCGATTCGCGGCGTCGGGGTCGCGCAGGGCGGCGAACGCGAGGCCGTAGCCCGTGTCGCTCCGGACCAGGGCCGGCTCGACCCCGGCCGTCACGTGGACCGGGACGAGCTCCGCCCCGGGCTCCGGCGCCACGCGCAGGAAGGAGATCTGCGGCGGATCGCCGGGCTCGGTCCAGACCAGGCCGAGCTCCGGGCCGCTCCCGGCGACCGACGGATCGATCGCCTCGACCTCTGGCGGTGAGATGAACAGGGTCTCGATCTCGTTCGTCTCCCCGTCGCAGTCGTCGTCGGTGTCGTTGCACACGTCCTCGATCGGCGGAGTGCAGTCCCAACGGCACTCGTCAGTGCAGACGTCGGTCCCCGTGGTGCCGCACGAGGTCGTGCAGTCCCGGGTGTCTCCGCGGACGCACTCGAAGTCCTCGTCGATCTCCTCGTCGCAGTCGTCGTCGGACGCGTTGCACTGCTCGTCGGCGCCGGGGTGAATGTCCTCGTCCGAGTCGTCGCAGTCGTCGCCGCCGCAGTCCTCGTTGGCGTACCCGTCGCCGTCGGCGTCCTCCTCGGCGCTCAGGGCGCCGTCGCAATCGTCGTCGATCCCGTTGCAGCGCTCGTCGGCGCCCGGGTGGACGTCCTCGTCCGAGTCGTCGCAGTCGTCGCCGCCGCATTCCGTGGGGGTCTCGCCGTCGCCGTCCTCGTCCAGGGGGTCGCGGCGGCACTCGCACCGTTCGGCGTCGCAGACGTCCGTGGTGCACCGGTCGCCGTCGTCGCAGTCATCGTCGGTGGCGCAGCAGACCTCGACGTCCGGTTCCTCGGCGTCGTCCTCCACGTCGGAGTCCGCATCGCCGTCGGAGTCGCCATCGCCGTCCGCGTCGCCTCCGGAGTCCAGGTCTCCGTCCGCGTCGGCGTCGCCGTCCGACCCGTCGCCGCACCCCGGCCCCGCGAGCAGGACCATCCCTGCGACCATCGAGAGGATCACGAGGGTTCGTGTGTTCATGACAAACCTTCCATGCTGATCCACTATCGGAAGGCGCTCGACTCGATGTCAAGCCTGGAAGAGGTGCACGGAAAGATGACAATGATCGAAGCCGACCTCGTGGTCCGGAACGCGGGCCAGGTGCTCACGATGATCCCGACGGTCACGGGCCCGGACGCTGGCCCGGCAGCGCTGGTCGGCCCGATCCCCGACGGCGCCGTGGCGATCGAGGGCGACACCGTTGTCTGGGTCGGGCGCGAGTCGGACCTGGAGCGTCGCGTCCGCATCGATGAGGGCACCAGGGTCCTCGACGCGCGCGGCGGAGTCGTCCTCCCCGGCCTCGTGGACCCGCACACGCACATCGTCTTCGCCGGGAGCCGGCACGCGGAGTTCGCGCTGCGACTCGCGGGAGCCGGGTACCTCGAGATCCTCGCCGCGGGCGGCGGGATCCTGAGCACGGTCCGCGCGACCCGAGCCGCCTCGCACGACGAGCTCGTCCAGAGCGGGCTGGAGCGGCTGGCCCGCCTCCTCTCGTTCGGCGTCACCACCTGCGAGGTCAAGAGCGGGTACGGGCTCACCACGGAGTCCGAGATCGCGATGCTCGAGGTCGCCCGGACCCTCGCCGGGATCCAGCCCGTCCGGATCGTGCCCACATTCCTGGGCGCTCACGTCTTCCCGGAGGAATACACAGGCGACCACGACGGGTACGTGGACCTGATCTGCCACGAGATGATCCCTCAGATCGCCTCACGCGGCCTCGCCGTGATGTGCGACGTGTTCCTCGATAAAGGCGTCTTCGATCTCGACCAGGCGCGGCGCATCCTGACGGCTGGGGCCGAGGCGGGGCTCACGCCGCGCATGCACGCGGGGCAGTTCGCCGACCTCGGCGGTCCGGGCCTGGCGGCGGAGCTCGGTGCGGCCTGCGCCGACCACCTCGAGCACGTCTCCGACGCCGACGTGCGCGCGATGGCGGAGGCGGGGGTCGTGGCGTGCCTGCTCCCCGGCGCCGCGCTGTCGCTTGGCATGAAGTTCCCGCAAGCCAGACGGTTGCGCGAGGCCGGGGTCGAGGTGGCTCTCGCAACGGACTGCAACCCCGGGACCTCGAGGACCGAGAACCTCCCTCTCATGGCGACGCTCGCCGCGACCGCGATGGGCCTCACGATCGAGGACGCGCTCCGCGGCATCACGTGCGTGGCCGCCCGGGCGCTGGGGCTGGAGCACGAGGTCGGCTCGATCGGCCCGGGATTCACCGCCGACCTCGCCGTGTTCGACGTCCCGGACTACCGGAGCCTGGCCTATCACTTCGGGGTCAACCACTGCCGGGTCGTGGTCGCCGGCGGAGATGTCGTCGTCGGGTAGTCAGTCGTCGAGGCACGCCCTGACGGACACGCCCTCGAGCTCCTGCCTGCAGCTCGCTCCGAAGCCGCAGTCGTCGTCGTCGTGGCAGATCCGGTGGCAGACCGGTCCCGAGTCGCCGCCGGTCATGAGGCAGGTCAGCCCCACGATGCACGCCTGGTATCCCGACGATGCGTTGGGCAGGCACGCCGCGCCCTCGCCCACCTGGCCGTCGCCTCCGAGGCAGGAGTCGATGAACGTCCCGGATGAGCCGTAGTAAAGCACGCAATGCTGGCCCTCGGGACAGCAGAGCTGGTCCACGGGATCGCAGTTGGACATCCCCTCGGGGGGGCAGCCGCCGTCGTCGTCGCAGCCCGCGGAACACAGCACCAGGATCGGCACAGCGATGGTCGCGAGCGCGCGCCCCGAAATCGACTCTGTCCACAGTGTCCACATCGTCCACCTCGTCCACGCAGAACGGAGCTTCATGCCTGGGCGCCCTCAGGCAGATCTCGACTCGCACGCTTCGAGTTGCCCGCGGCCGCCGAGCGCGTTGATGTCGAGCCACCGCGCGAGCTGTTCGTAGTCCGCAGCGCCGGTCGAGCGAACGGCGTGCTCGAAGATCGTGCGCTGGCTCGCGGGAGCCTCGCGGAGCTGCGTGTTGATCCGGATCGGCGGCAGCAGCACGTCGCTGAACTGCTGGCTCAAGGCCCTCATGGACTCGTGGCAGACCCGCAGCCTCGAGTCGTAGAACGTGGGCAGTACGCCCAGGAGTCGCGCCGCGTGGCCGGTGCGCTCCTTCAGGTCCTCGATGGTCCGCACCGCTTGCTCGAGGCCGACGACCCCGAGGTAGTCGCACGAGACTGGCGCCAGGACCGCGTCGGCGCTCCGCAGCGCGTTCTGGCTGAGGAGCCCGACCGACGGGCTGCAGTCGATGACCACGAGGTCATACCCCTGTATCCCCGCGAACCTGTCGCGCATCACGCGGTACCGGTCGGGACGGCTGGCCAGGTAGATCTCGGCGGCCGCGAGCGACCGGTCCGACACGACCACGTCCAGCCTCTCGCGCGCGGCGACGACGCACGACCTCGGGTCCGTGCCGAGCACGAGCACCTGATAGAGCCCGCGCCGGCTCTCCACCCCGAGCGAGATCCCCACGCTGCCCTGCGGGTCTCCGTCCACGAGCAGGATGCGCCGCCCCCGCGCCGCGAGCGCCGCGGCGAGGTTGACCGCGGTCGTGGTCTTGCCGGTCCCTCCCTTGAGGTTGTACACGGCCAGCCGCTGCAGCGGCGCCGGTTCCGTCCGGCCGGACTCGCGACACTCCGTCGAGCAGAACCGGAGCCGCCGGCCGTCGAACACCGCCTCCTGGTACGCGTACTCCGGCGTGAAGGCCCTGTCACAGACCGAGCAGCGGACCTCCTCTCGCCGTGTCATCGCGGCGAGCTGGCACCGCGCCGAGCAGAAGCACACCCTCGCCCCGTCGCGCTCCTGGACCTGGTACGAGTACCTCGGCTGGAACCGCGTCCCGCAGACCGAGCAGCTCGCCTCGACCTGGACGTCCACCGCCATATCTGACCACCCTCGCCCGGTATCCTCGGAGCCGCAGATCGACGGGTCAAGAGGTATTTTCGCCGAGACTTTTCGCAGTCCTTGCGGAAGCACAGTGATGTGCCGAAAAACTTCTGAAAGTCTTTGTGGAAGGGGGTCCGGGGGAAACCACTTTCCTCAGAAAGGGGTTTCCCCCGGGAACCGTCGTTTCACCCTCACCGCGCGCCGGACGGCGCGAATGTCAGGTGGAGCAGGACCGGGCCGAAGGTGTTCTCCGCGACGATGTCGGTCTCGCCCGTGGTGTAGCTCACGCTGGCCTCGCCGGCCATGTAGGCCGGCGACGCGCCGCGGGCCACCATGTCCGACGGGCGCACGATGCTGACGCGGGTCGAGCTCGCGTCCGCCGTCCCGTCCACCGCGACGAGCCCCGCCGCGTCGAGCACCTGCCAGGTCCCGCCGTTCCCCTGCCCGCCGTCGAGGACCACGATCACACCTCCGACGTTGAGGAACGAGACCAGCGTCGCCGCCCAGGCCATGCCGAGCGTCTGGAGGTCGTCGTCGGTGGCGAGCGACTGCTCGTAAATGAGCAGCGTGTCGTACGAGCCGATGACATCCGGGAGCTCCGTCTCGTCGGTCAGCTCCGTGATCGTCACCGGGATGCCGGCCGCGCTGCTCACGGCCATGATCGCGGCGTGTGCACGCCCGGTCGGCGAGACGTCCGCCGTGGGCGCGTGGCCTGTGAATGCCAGGACCTGGACCTCGGGGACGTCGGGGCCGAAGGGGATTGTCACGGCGTTCACGAGCAACTGCTGCTGCGTGAACGGAGACCGCAGGTAGTTGTGACCCATCAGCACCACGTGGCCGACGTCCCAGTCGGCGCAGATCCCGTCGGCGCAGATGCCGGTGAAGCAGACCTGCCCGCAGCGCCCGCAGTTCCTCGGGTCGGTCTCGAGGTTGACGCACGAGCGGTCGCACGCCTCGAGCCCCTCGGGACACTCGAGCATGCACTCGCCCTCCGCGCAGACCCACCCCTCGGAGCAGACGGTGCCGCACGCGCCGCAGTTCTCCGGGTCCGTGAGATACTTCACGCACACGCCGCCGCAGCGGATCTCGTCGATCCCGCAGGGCTCGATGCACTCGCCCTCGATACACCGCCACCCGATCTCGCACGCGTGGTCGCACTCGCCGCAGTGGTCGTTGTTCGACCCGAGGTCCACGCAGAGCTCCCCGCACCGCGTCTCGCCCGGATCGCACGGCTCGAGGCAGTCCCCCTCGGCGCAGATCTCGCCGGGCTCGCAGGCGTGGTAGCACCAGCCGCAGTTGGCCGGGTTGGTCGAGAGGTCCACGCACAGCGGGTCGCAGTAGACGAGCGGCTCGGGACAGTCCTCCAGGCATTCCCCACCGACGCAGAACCAGTCTTCCAGGCACATGCGGAAACACTCGCCACAGTTGAGGGGATCTGTCATCAGGTCCGCGCAGACGTTGCCGCAGAGCACGCGGCCCTCGCCGCAGACCTCGACGCACTCGCCGTGGTCACAGACTGGCCGCTCGGGCGGGCACTCGTGGCCGCACGCCCCGCAGTTGTCGCCGTTGGTCTGGAGGTCCACGCACACGCCGTCGCAGTTGGTCAGACCCGGCGGACAGGCCCCGCACACACCGCGGTAGCACGCCTCGCCCTCGGCGCACTCGACGCCGCACATCCCGCAGTTCTCCGGGTCGCTCGTGAGGTCCACGCACACGCCGTCGCAGTCCACGTACGGCTCGGTGCACTCGAGCACGCACTCGCCGTCCTGGCAGACCTCGTCCGGCTCGCAGGCGTGGTCGCAGGCACCGCAGTGCCACCTGTTCCGGCTGAGGTCCACGCAGGACCTCCCGCACGGGAAGGTCCCCGGCGGGCACTCCTCCATGCAGTCGCCGAAGGCGCAGTACCAGTCCTCGGGGCACGAGCGGTCGCAGGCGCCGCAGTGCTCGGGGTCGGTCTCGAGGTACACGCAGACGTCGCCGCACAGCACGGTCCCGGGCGGGCACCGATCAGTGCAGACCCCGTCCTCGCAGGTCCATCCCTCCTCGCAGGCGGCGTCGCACGCCCCGCAGTTCGCCTCGTCGGTCAGGAGGTCCACGCAGTCGTGCCCGCAGGCTGTCAGCGTCTCGATGCAGGTCGCTCCGACCACCGGGTCGTAGCACCCGCCGAGGAGCAGTGCGCACAGGACGTTGAGCCGCAGACTCGCGCTCCTCATCGTCCGACCTCCTGGTGCTGCTTCGGAGCCGCTCCCCCGCCGGGCGGGACCGTCGGAGCGGGCACCACGGCGGGCGGAGGTGGAGGAGCCGGCGGCGGCGGCGGCGGCGCCACCGGCTGGCGCGGCAGGATCACGCCGCCAGGGCCGAGGTCCGGAGGCGCGTTCGGCCCGGTCCGCGGCCGCACGGTCCCGCTCGACAGCGACTCGTCCAACCGGACGATCCGGAGCTCGACCCGCCGGTTGAGCTGCCGCGACTCCTCGTCGTGCCCTTGCGCGATGGGCCGCGAGCGGCCGAACCCCGCCGCGGTCAAGCGGCCGGGCGCGATGTCGTGGCGCTCGATCAGGAAGTCGCGCACCCGGTTGGCCCGGTGCTCGCTGAGCCGCTGGTTCACGACGTCGTTGCCGATGTCGTCGCAGTGACCCTCGATCGAGATCACCACGTACTCCGGATGCGTCTCGAGCAACCGCGCGATCTGCGCGAGGAGCGGCCACGACCGGCTCCTGACCCGCGCCATCGCGAAGTCGAAGTACACCCGCTCCCGCAGCAGGATGCTGTCGTCCACGACCTCGATGTCCGCCTGGTCGGGGCAACCGTCGGCGTCGTCCACGCCGTTGACCGTCTCGGCCTCGTTGGGACACGCGTCGACGGGGTCGAGGATGCCGTCCTGGTCGTTGTCCGGGTCCGGGCACCCATCCTCGTCCTCGAACTGGTCCACGTCCTCCGGCTCGTTCGGACACCCGTCGGCCGGGTCGAGGATGCCGTCCTGGTCGTTGTCCGGGTCCGGACACCCGTCCTCGTCCTCGAACTGGTCGATGTCCTCGGGGTCGTTGGGACACCCGTCGGCCGGGTCGAGGATGCCGTCGTGGTCGTTGTCCAGATCCGGGCACCCGTCCTCGTCCTCGAACTGGTCGAAGTCCTCGGGGTCGTTGGGGCACCTGTCGTCCGGGTCGAGGATGCCGTCGCCGTCCGCGTCGCCGATCCGTTCGTTGCGGGCGCGCGACGGGATGCACGTGGACAGCGTGAGCCCGGCCATGAGGATCATCGCGTCGGCCTCCTCGAGCTCGTCGTCCGGCTGGAACACGTGGATGTACCGGATATAGGGACCGATCTGGAGCCCGTCCACGAGGGACATCTCGTACCCGATGCCGCCGTCGATCCCCAGCCTGTCCAGGCCGCCGGTCCGCACGTAGGCCACGTCGATGTCGATCCAGAGGTTGCCGTGGAGGTTGCCCTCGTGACGCCACTCGCGTCCGCGGCGCCACCCGAGCGCGTAGCCGTTCTGGTCGTTGAGGATCCTGAACCTGAGCCCGCCCGAAGCCATCAGCACGGAGCCGGCCTCCGGGCGCTCGATGCCCTCGGCCGCGAAGTCGTATCCGCCGTCCACGGGGAAATACGTGTAGAGCACGCCGGCCTGGATGCCGAGGAACGCCACCGGCGAGTAGTCCACCCTGAAGGCGACTCCGCCGCCGACGCCGAACCGCTGGCTCTGCGGCTCGCCGAGGAAGAACCCGGGACCGCCCTCGAGATGCAGGTTCAACCACCCCGACTCGGCGCGCGTGTCCGACGGACCCAGCACGAGGCACACGAGCCCGACGGCCACCCCGATCCACCCTCGTCCTGTCTTCCTCATCGAATCACCGTGCCTGCCCCGCGGCTCACCTGTCCATGTATACCATCCTCGCGGGCTCAACACCTGAACTCGTGCGAGTGGAGGCCGGGGATTCCGTTGAGCTCTCCGATCACCCGCTCCGAGGGATCGACCCGGTACCGGTCCGACAAGGTCACCACCGCGTCCCACGCTCCGGGACGCTCGAGGTGCAGGACGAGACGGCATCGCCCCGGATGGCGGGCCACGATCTCCCGCACGCTCTCGAGATGACGTTCCGGCAGGTCGTCCGCCGTGATCCGGAGGTGCACCTCGGTGTACCGAGCTTGACGCCACTCCCGGACGCTCGTCACCGAGTCGAGCGTCACCGAGGGCTTCTCCTCTTCGCCGTCGAGCTTCACGCGGCCCGTGCAGATGATCGGCTCCGACTGCTGGAGCGTCTCGGCGACGCTCGGCAGGACCTTCACCGGGACGAACACCTCGACCCGGCCGGTGAGGTCCTCGAGCTGGAACTTTCCGATGCGTCCGGCGCCGGACTTGAGAGGCTGCTCGTGATATCGCTCGACGACGCCGCACAGGCGCACGGTGCTCCCCGCCCGGCTCGCGACCTCGGACGTAGTGACGTCGGCGAGCGTCGAGATCTCCGAGGAGAACGGATCGAGCGGGTGGCCCGACAGGTAGATCCCCAGCGCGTCCCGCTCCGCGCTCAGGACCTCGGCCAGACCCCACGACGCGAGTCGCGGGTAGTCGCCCGGGCCCGAGACGATGCTCTGCGCGCCGTCCCCGGGCTCGAGGGCGTCGAACAGGCTCCCCTGCCCCGAGACCCTGTCGCGCTGCGTCACCTTGCCGCGCTCGATCGCCGGCTCGATCGCCGCGAATATCCTGCCGCGGTCGATCCCGAGCGCGGCGCCAGTCGTGTCGAACGCCCCTGCCTTCACGAGCGCCTCGATCATCGCCCGGTTGACGCGGCGCAGGTCCACGCGCGAGGTGAAATCGAACAGGTCCCTGAACGGACCGCTGGCCCGGGCTTCGAAGACCGCCTCGAGCCCGGCCACGCCCACGCCCTTCAACGCCCCCAGGCTCACCCTGATGAATCCCCCGTCCGCCGCCTCGTAGTCCACCGTGAACGCGAGCTCGCTCCTGTTGATGTCGGGGGGGAGGAACGAGATGCCCTGGCTCCGACCCTCGGCGATCAGCAGGGCGATCCTGTCCGTGTCGTCCGAGTCGGCCGTCAGGTTCGCGGCGAGGAACTCCACGGGGTAGTGCGCCTTCAGGTAGGCCGTGTGGAACGAGACCAGCGCGTACGCCGCCGAGTGCGACTTGTTGAACCCGTACCCCGCGAACTTGACGATGAGGTCGAAGATCTCGGTGGCCTTCTTGTCAGTGATCCCGTTGGCGATGCAGCCGTCCACGAACTTCTGGCGCTGCTCGTCCATCACCGAGGCCTTCTTCTTGCCCATGGCCCGGCGCATGATGTCGGCCGAGCCGAGCGTGAACCCCGCGAGCACCTGCGCGGCCTTCATCACCTGTTCCTGATAGACGATGATGCCGTAGGTCTCTTCGAGCACCCTGGCGAGCCGCGGGTCCTGGTACTCGATCGCCTGCCGCCCGTGCTTCCGTTCGACGAAATCGTCGACCATCCCGCCCTGCAACGGCCCGGGCCGGTACAGCGCGAGCAGAGCGACGATCTCCTCGAACCGGTCGGGCGCGAGCCGCCGGATCAGCTCGCGAAACCCGCGCGACTCCATCTGGAACACGCAGGTCGTCTCGCCCGATGAGATGAGCTTGTATGTCTGCTCGTCGTCGAGCGGGATGGACTCGAGGTCGAACGGCGCGCCGCGGCCCGGCCTGCGGTTGATGAGCGCCACCGCGGTGTCGAGGATGGTCATGGTCTTCAGGCCCAGGAAATCGAACTTCACGAGCCCGCACGCCTCGGCCATGTCCTTGTCGTACTGCGTGATCATCTCGCCGTTCTGGCCACGGAACACGGGGACGTGCTCCCAGAGGTGGTTCGGCGCGATCACCACTCCCGCGGCGTGCATCCCGACGTGCCGATGCAGCCCCACGAGCCGCTCGGAGTAGTCGAGCACGGCCCGGACCTGCGGGTTCTTCTCGTACTCGTCCTTGAGGCGGGGCTCATTTTCGATCGCCTCGCGGATCGTGATCTTGTCGCCCGCCGGCCCTGGCTCGGGGAGGAGCTTCGCGATCTTGTTCACCTCCGTCTGCTGGACGCCAAGGACCCGGGCCACGTCCCTCACGACCGACCGGGACTTGAGCTGATGGAACGTCGCGATCTGTCCGACCCGCTCCTTGCCGTATTTCTCCGTGACATACGCGATGACCTCATCGCGTCGCTCCTTGCAGAAGTCCACGTCGAAGTCCGGCATGGACACCCGTTCGCTGTTGAGGAACCGCTCGAACAGCAGGCCGTACGGTACGGGGTCCAGCTCGGTGATCCGGAGCGCCCACGCCACGACCGACCCCGCGCCGCTCCCCCGCCCGGGCCCCACGGGGATGCCGCGGCGTTTCGCCTCGGCAATGAAGTCCCACACGATGAGGTAGTACCCGGCAAAACCCATCTCGATGATGGTGTCGAGCTCCATCGCCAGGCGCGCCTTGTACGCGCCTTCGTCGAGCCGCAGACCTCGCTCACGAGCCGTCCCCAGCCGCCGTTCGAGGCCCTCGGCCGCGAGCTCGCGGAGGTAGCTCCCCTTCGTGTGGCCATCCGGGATCGGGAACTCGGGGAGATACGTGTGCTCGAGGTCGATCGTGACGTCGCACCGGTCGGCGATCTCCGCTGTCCGCTCGACGGCGTCCTCGAAGCCGGGCATGGCCGCGAGCATCTCCGCGTGCGACCGCAGGAAGAGCTCGTCCGAGTGGAGCCTGTTGCGTTTCGGGTCGTCGAGAGTGTGCCCGGTCTGGATGCACATCAACAGCTCGTGGGCGCGGGAGTCGTCGGCATGGAGGTAGTGGACGTCGTTCGTCGCCACCAGCGGGATGCCGAGCTCGGAGCCGATCCTGCGAAGCGCGTCGTTGAGCTCCGGTTGCTCTGCGTACCCGTTCCGCTGGATCTCCAGATAGAACCCGTCTCTCTCGAGGAGCTCGCGATACTCCGCGGCCGTCCGTTGCGCGTGCGCGATCCCGCCCTGGCGGAAAGCACGCGGGACCTCTCCTCCCAGACAGGCGGTCAACCCGATGAGCCCCGCCGAGTGCCGCGACAACAGCTCCTTGTCGATGCGTGGTTTGTAGTAGAAGCCTTCCAGGTACGCGAAGCTCACGAGCTTGACCAGGTTGGCGTACCCCTCGCCATTCCGCGCGAGCAGGATCAGGTGGGACGAACCGCGTTTCGTTCGATCGTGACGGTCTCCGGGCGCCACGTAGACCTCGCACCCGATGATCGGCTTGATCCCGGCGCTCTGCACCTGCTTGTAGAAGTCCAGGACGCCGAACATGTTGCCGTGGTCGGTGATCGCCAGAGCGTCCATGCCGAGGTCGCGCGCGGCTGGGATGAGCTCCGGGATGCGGACCGCTCCGTCCAGCAGGCTGTATGACGTGTGGAGATGAAGGTGTGTGAATCCCGCTGCCACGCTCCCGCTCTCCCGCCGGGATTATCGGCTGACACAGGGGTGCCAGCAAGCCATAACCCACGGCTGGATTCGTCGCTTGCCTCCGTGTGCCCGAAGCACGTATAAAACGACAGGACTTTCCGAAACAGGGACACCGGTCGGTTCCAGAACAGCGACCGGAGCGATGGAGGTGAGGTCGATGCGAAGCGTGCGATTGTTCCTGATGGCCCTGGCCATCCCGGCCGCGATGCTGTTCGGTGTGTGGTCCTTCGGCGGGTGCGGCGACGGCGGCGACGGCGACGCCGACAGCGACAGCGACGCCGACAGCGACAGCGACGCCGACGGCGAGGGATGCACTGGCGACGATGCGACGGATGGTGAGGAAGGCGTCTTCGTCGTCAGCCAGCTCGAGATCGGAGCGGAGGAAGACGGCTTCGACCTCGACGGGATCGACAACCCCGCCGAGTGCACCGACGACTTCTGCCGGCGCGGTCCGGACGACGGCCCCGGCGGAGTCGATAATCGCCTCGGGCCGATCCTCGGCAGCATCGGCGACTTCGCGCCCGACTTCGACGCCAACCAGTCCATCGCCGACGCTTTGCTCGAGGGCAAGCTGATCGTGCTCTTCAGGATGCTCGACGTCGATGCCTGGACGAACGACGGATGTGTCGGGGTGTACGCGTACGTGGGACACGATCCCAACGAACCGCCTGGAATCGTCGAAGACAGAGCCTACCAGGTCGATGAGCGCTCTCTGACCGACCCGACCGATATCGACTCGCCGCTCATCTCGTTCGAGGGCGGAGAGATCGCCAGCGGAACCTACCTGGGCGGCCCGTCCGAGTTCTCGATCGAGTTCCCCATCACCGAGGACGCCGCGCCCCTCCAGATCTCGATCACCGATACCATGCTCCGATGGCAGGCGAGCGCGGACGGCGCGACCGACGGCCTCATCGGCGGGTTCGTGCTGGTCCACGACATGCTCAACGCCATCCGCGAGATCGAGCAAGCCGCCGACTTCATCCCGATGGTCCCGGCCATCATGGAGAACCAGGCGGACATCGATTCCATCCCTGGCGGCACCGAGATCGCCGGCACGAGCTGCACCGCGGACAACGTGGCGACCTACAACATCGATGGCGAAGGCTGCGGAAGCCCGCGGTACACGTGCAGCGCCTCCGGCCGGTGCGTGGAGCCCGATGAGCACTACGACGGGATCTCGCTGGCGCTGACGTTCACCGCCATCCCGGCGGCCATCGACGGGGTCTACACCGCCGAGTAACACGAGGTCCCGACCTGCGCTGCCCCGCACGATTCCGCGGGGCCTGCATCGACTCCCCGAGTCAGTGGTCTTGAAGCCGTAGTCTGAAGCCCCCAAACCCTCAGCTTCTCCTTGACACCCTGATTCACTCAGGCATAAAGTCACTCGTAAACATGTCGAATCTGAGGCCACAAGGCCACACTGGGGTTTCCGGGCCACAAACGGCGAAGCCGAAGGTCGTCCCGTTCGGGAAGTACCTCCTCCTCGAGAGGATCAGCGTCGGCGGGATGGCCGAGGTCTACAAAGCCAAGGCGTTCGGGGTCGAGGGCTTCGAGAAGATCCTGGCGATCAAACGC
>Ga0233425_10006561_pt1 | contig 17158 bp, 14 predicted proteins | sample Watercolumn_Towu_2_FD_181712 | JGI IMG/M metagenome (GOLD analysis project Ga0233425, IMG submission 181712) | Freshwater microbial communities from Lake Towuti, South Sulawesi, Indonesia - Watercolumn_Towuti2014_140_MG | ecosystem: Environmental > Aquatic > Freshwater > Lake | place... | reverse complement strand
ATATCCCGGTGAAGAATGATCTTGCCCTCCTGGTCGAGGATGCAAAGATACATTGTCCTTGCGTGAAGGTCTATACCGCAGGAAAATTTGTGCTGCTTGGTGTAAAATCTCATTTGAGGCCTCCTTGTGAAAAGGGTTTTGGGTTCCTGAATCATATCTGATTCGGGTATGATTCAGGGGGGCCTTAATGAGTATCAATTGGGTGCAGCCGACACGGTTGTGCGGTTGACCCAAGACGTTCGGCATGACTAAATCAGGATAATTTTGTAACATACAGACGGAAAGCTAACTATGGCATTTTCATTGGTACCTAAAGAGTCTAAGAATCAAATCAACAAAGCAGGGCAGATACTCGTTCAAAAAAATCCAAGCACCGAAGAATTGCGGTGGGCGCTTGATCTTGCTGATAGATGGCGTGCCTGCCATGCCTATCCTATCAATACTTTCCAAGCGAATCTCAGGGGAAAACTTAAAGCTTTCTCTCATGACCCAATAGCCGCACAACGCCTTAAGCGTATGCCAACCATTATTGACAAGTTAAAGAGATATCCTGCGATGAAACTTACGACCATGCAGGATATTGGCGGTGTACGCGCAATCGTTAATTCAGTCGAAGATGTATACAGTCTTGCAGATGAATTTCGCAGCAGCAGGCGGCTAGAGCATAGTTTAATTGACGAGAAGGATTATATTCAAAGTCCGAGAAGTGAAGACGGTTACAGGAGCCTTCATCTAATCTATAAGTATAAGAATAAGAAAGTGCCTTCTTATGATGGCCTAAGGCTCGAACTACAAATTCGTACAAAACTGCAGCATATGTGGGCAACTGCTGTTGAAACTATGGGCACATTTTTAGGACAAGCACTAAAATCTAGGCAGGGAGACAAGGAATGGTTAGACTTTTTTGCCCTCGTTTCTTCTGTCTTCACGCATATAGAAAAATCTGCGCCTGTCCCACGCTTCAGTCATTTGACTCGGTCGGATGCAATACAGGCAGTTGCGAAAGCCGAAGCAGAACTTCAAGCTTTGGAAAAAATGAATGGCTTCTCTATTGCAGCACGCTCGATAGTTAGGAACAAGAGTGAAGGGAAAGGATGGTCTTATCATTTAATAATACTGGATTCTTTGAATCACACTGTCCAGATTACTCCCTATGATCGCGACAGCATCGAAAGAGCAGTTGCGGACTACAGCAAAATTGAAGCTGCTGCTGCGGGAGGCCAGCAAATAGAGCCGGTACTCGTTTCTGCTGGACCAATTGATAACCTGCGCCGAGCGTATCCTAATTTCTTCCTAGACATCAGAGAGTTTGTTGGTAGCGTGCAAAGCTTAATAAATGCTGCTAAAAAAAATGAATGATGAAGTGCCGAACACCAGGCTCCACTTGACCGGGAATAGCCTCTGCGGTTTTTTGCGCGGGTTGGTTTCCCCGGCAAGTGAGCCATCTCGTTAGACTTTGAAAAGAGAAAGGTATAGTGAACGATAAAAAATATCGTGTATGCCCGGTTGAAAGAGCAGGCAGTCTTGATAACAGAATTCGAAGATGGTTACAAAACCCTCGCAAAATACTTGGACCCTATATTAAAGAGGGAATGACAGTCCTGGATGTAGGTTGTGGCCCGGGTTTTTTCTCTATTGAACTGGCTCAAATGGTTGGCAAATCTGGTAGAGTTATTGCTTCGGATTTGCAGGAAGGGATGCTTCAGAAACTAAGAGAGAAAATTCAGGGAACAGAACTGGAAGAACGTATCACAATGCATAAGTGCGAGAAGAACAAGTTGGGCTTGTCAGAGGGTGTCGATTTTGTTCTGGCGTTCTACATGGTTCACGAAATCCCCGATCAGGAAGGCTTTTTCAGTGGGATAAAAGCAATACTTGAACCGAACGGACAAGTTTTTATAGTAGAACCGCCATTCCATGTCTCAAAAACGGCATTTGAAGAAACTATTAAAAAAGCCCATGACACCGGTTTTATAATTGTTGAAAGACCGAAGGTGCTTTTTAGCAAGGCAGTGATTTTTAAAAAGGTCTAATAATAAAATGTGCCTGACTTTGGAGAAAAGTATGTATACTAAAATTCCGCTTTCTAATCCCCGTTATCAAGTGCCCGCTGTCCGAGCATCTGAACAAATCCCTTGAAAATTTCCATGTCATATAAATCAGGCTTGTTTTTGATTATTGACAGGGCCTCAAAGGGGGTCATGGATTTCTGGTAGGGGCGGGTTGTGGTGATGGCATCATAGGTGTCTGCTATGGCAACAATTCTTCCGGTGTAATGGATGTCATTATCACGCAATCCCAGCGGATACCCGGTTCCATTGAGTTTCTCATGATGTTCAAGAACAGGCAACAGGGATTCATGAGAAATATCCTGATGCCCCGCGAGTATTTTCTTCCCTTCAAGGACATGCCGTTTCATAACGGAAAATTCAGCTTCGGTGAGCTTCCCCGGTTTATTAAGCACCTCCGGAGGGATGCTGCTTTTACCTATATCATGAAGCAGGCTTCCTATTCCGAGGGCAAAGAGTTCTCTGTCTTTTTGCATTCCCAGTGCCATGGCGGCAGAGATGGACAGCACACTGACTTCAACGCAGTGCATATAGGTATAGTAATCGTATTTGTTCAGCGTCAATAGATTCGTAACAAGGTTCCTGCTGTTCTGGATGGCCCCGATAATGTCTTCCACTGCCTGTTTGCAGGCCTGTATTTTCTCTCCGCTTCTCGGTTCCTGCATAAGGTCCCGGATAAGGATATTTGTATTTTCTTTCAGAACTACATTCTTTATAACGATTGAGGTGCCGCTGTCACTTTTAATAATGCTGTTGAGATAATCCTTGTATTTCCGGATCTCCTCATTGATGACGAGAAATTCACCTTCGATCTTCAATATGCCTTCATCAATCAATATGTCATTTCCGCTGAATTCAACAAAAGGATTGATTACTAATCCTGTCTTCCGGTATAAGGAAAAATTGATATGACTTCCCGGCATAAGGGTTTGACGGTTCACCGGGAGGAAAATATCTTTCTGGCGGATATATTCCTTTATTTCCTTTTGGGTAGGCCCTTCCGGCGAATCAGGTCTGACAGGTTCAGCTGCATTACTCCAAACGACTGCTTCAGGAGGGGTTTCTCCCGCTGAATAATCCAGTCCCCTGCTTGTGTCAATGTAGACATGGCTGGCCCCGGACTCAATAATCTCCTGGATTTGTTCGGAGCTTTTGATCAGAAAGTGATGCTTCAGGAAAGGGGTTTTGAACCATGACTGGTCAAGCCCGTCAATAAACATTCCTATGCGTAGGCCCTGTGCCGGTATTCTTTTTCTCATTGAAATAAGTTCATCCACGGGCTTGCCCGCGGGGAATTCCTGTCACTGATTGTTCAGCATTATTATATACAATCCGGATTATTATTGGAATGTTGCACTTTCATTAACCGATGGTATTTAATAAGTGGTATGTCTGAACTGACGCCTTTAATGAAACAGTATTTCAGTATCAAGGAAAGCCACCCGGACGCAATCGTTCTCTTCCGGCTGGGGGATTTCTATGAGATGTTCGGAGAGGATGCTGAAACCGCCTCAAAGATCCTTCAGATAGCTCTTACAACCCGTGACAGAACCAAGGAAGACCCTGTCCCCATGTGCGGGATACCGTATTTCGCCTCTGAATCATACATCGCGAAGCTTATCAAGGCAGGGTACAAGGTTGCCATCTGTGAGCAGATGGAGGATCCGAAAGAGGCAAAAGGCATTGTTCGCAGGGAGGTGGTTAAGGTAATAACCCCCGGGACATATTCGCCTGAAAATCCAAAAGAAAATGTTTACATCGCCTGCATATATCCGTTTAATGACAAATTCGGGGTCGCGTTGGCCGATATCTCAACCGGAGAGTTTCTTGTTTATGAGACTGAAGAGAATATTGAAGATGAGGCGCACCGTTTTGAACCACGGGAGGTTCTGCTCCCCCGGAGCTTCAGGGAAAACATACACTGCCGGGAAAGTCTGAGTTCCTTTTATGTCTCTTTTTTTGATGACGGGTATTTCGATTATTCAGAGGCGTACAGGATACTTCTGAAGCATTTCAGGGTTTCATCACTTGACGGATACGGCTGTGAAGGAATGACTGCCGCTGTCTCGGCAGCCGGAGCGCTGGTCAGTTACCTCGCGGCAACCCAGAAGGAAAACCTGAGCATCCGGAAGATTACCACGCTACGTCAGGGTTCTTCCATGTTTCTCGATGCAGCCACTCAGCGGAATCTTGAACTGACCCATACCCTGAAAGACAGATTATCCGAAGGCACTCTTCTCGGGGTTCTTGATGAAACGCTGACTCCTATGGGAGGCAGATTCCTCCGGAATTCCCTCCTCAAGCCTCTCATTAATAAAGCAGAAATCACCAGAAGACAGGACGCAGCAGGATATCTTCTGGAAGATTATGAACTCCGCGAAATGCTCATGACCTCGCTTGGAAAGATACAGGATATGGAGCGGCTTGCTTCCCGCATTGATGCGGGCACTGCGAACGCGCGTGACCTGATTGCCATGAAGCAGACCATATCTGTCTTGCCTAAGCTCAGAAAAGCACTGCTTGCTTCGGGCGACCCTTATCTGCATTCTCTTGCCGAGGACCTTGCCGATTTTAATGCAGTCGCTGATATTATCGGTAAAGGCATTATTGATAGTCCTCTCTCGGTATCAGGGACGGGGGCATTATCAGGGATGGATTCAGACCTGAAGTTGACGAACTCAGGGTGATATCCGTGAGCGGAAAGGATTTTCTTGCCGGACTCGAACAGAAGGAACGGAAGAGAACGGGTATTTCTTCACTGAAGGTCGGATATACCCGCGCGTTTGGATACTATATTGAGGTTACCAACTCCAATCTGGAAATGGTTCCTGCTGACTATACGAGGAAGCAGACGCTTGTTGGGGGTGAAAGGTTTATTACGCCCGAACTCAAGGAGTATGAAACAAAAATACTTGGCGCTGAGGAAAGACTCAAACACCTTGAATACAGGATATTCCAGGAGATACTCGGTAATGTGAGGAAAGAGACTGAACGTCTGTTCAGGGCTGCCCGTGCAGTGGCAGTTATAGATTTTCTTACATGTCTGGCGGTTGTTGCCAAAAGATACAACTACGTCAGGCCTGTCGTTGACGAATCCGGGGTTATCGAAATTACCGACGGAAGACATCCGGTGCTTGAGCGGATGCCGTTTTCCGAACGGTTCATTCCGAACAGCACCTTGATGGATACCGGGGAAAACCGGCTGCTTATCATCACAGGGCCGAACATGGCGGGTAAGTCGACATATATGCGCCAGGTCGCCCTTTTGGTTCTCATGGCCCAGACCGGGAGCTTTATCCCTGCATCTGATGCGCGGATAGGTATTGTTGACAGGATATTTACCAGGATTGGCGCCTCTGACTCCATCGCAAAAGGACAGAGCACTTTTATGGTTGAAATGGTTGAGGTCGCGAACATAATACATAATGCTTCAGAGAAGAGCCTCCTCCTCCTTGATGAGGTGGGCAGGGGAACAAGTACCTTTGACGGTATCAGCATCGCGTGGGCAGTCGCCGAGCATATTCTCAACAAGATACGCGCGCGGACGCTTTTTGCGACACATTACAACGAACTGACAGAACTTGGCCTGTCGCATGACGGAGTGAGGAATTACAATATCTCCGTGAAAGAATGGGGCGATGAGATTATATTTTTAAGAAAGATTGAAAAAGGTCCCGCGGACAAGAGTTACGGTATTCAGGTCGCACGGCTGGCAGGTCTTTCCGGAGACATTATCAGCAGGGCGAAGGAAGTGCTTGCCAATCTTGAAAAAGATGAGTTGAATGAGACCGGTGCTCCGAAGTTTGCTGAAAGGAAGACAAAGAAGGCAGCCATGCAGCTCGACCTCTTTTCTTCAGTTCCGGAATCAGTCGTGAGTGAGATTATGCAGATAGATGTGAAAAGGCTGAAACCTGAGGACGCCCTGAAAAAACTCACCGAGCTTAAAAGAAAGTTGACAAAGAATTGAATCCTGTGATATTTAATGACTTGCTGGACTAAAAGGAGGGGAAGATGAATCCGGATGAGCTCAGGTACCATAAGGATCATGCTTGGGTCAGGATGTCAGGCAGAAAAGCCACTATAGGCATTACCGGATACGCGCAGGATTCCCTTGGTGACATAGTCTATATTGAGCTTCCCGAAATTGACAGTGATGTGGAAAACGGTGTCGAGATTGGGGAGATCGAGTCAACAAAGGCGACTTCATCATTTATATCACCTGTCAGCGGAAAGGTGATTGAGGTCAACGAAGACCTTGTGGAAGCCCCGGAACTTATCAATGAAGACCCATACGGCAAGGGATGGATTGCTGTTATTGAAACAGATGAACCTTCAGAGATTGATGATTTGATGGACAATACGGAATATGAGAAATACGTGGGAGAGGAAGCACTGTGAAATTAGCCATCCTCGGCGCAGGGCCCGGGGGATATGTAGCGGCTATCAGGGCTGCCCAGTCAGGGGCGCAGGTTACGGTTGTTGAGGAAACAGAAGTCGGAGGCACATGTCTTAACAAGGGATGTATTCCAACGAAATGCCTCATTGCTTCAACAGAATTGCTTTCAAGGATAAAGACGTGCAGTGATTTCGGGCTTGACCTCAGGGGTGAATGCGTTCCCAATCTCCTGAATATTGTCGGGAGAAAAAACAGGGTTGTGACTTCGTTGGTGAAAGGGGTAAGGAGTCTCTTTAAAAGCCATGGGATAGCCCTGAAGGAAGGACGTGGTATGCTCCGCTCTTCAAATGAACTCTCTGTTACCGGGAGGAATGGTGCCGTTGAGAACCTTCCTGCCGACAATATAATCATTGCGACAGGCTCCCGTCCCGCAGAAATCCCCTTCCTGCCTTTTGATGGAGAAAGCATCATTTCAAGTGACCATGCCATAGACCTTGCCGTGATACCAAAATCAATCCTCATCATTGGCGCCGGCGCCGTAGGTTGTGAGTTTGCCTGCATTTTCCGGGAACTCGGCTCTGAGGTTGCGCTTGTTGAACTGCTTCCAAGGGTGCTTCCCGCGGAGGACATTGAAATATCCGATCTCCTCGCAAGGGAATTGAAAAAGAAGAAGATCAGTCTTCACACGGGCATCAGTGTGCAAAATGTGGAGAAACGCGAAGACGGGATGCATGTGATTTTGTCCGACGGAAAAGAGATCCTTACAGAAAAGATACTCGTTTCTGCCGGGAGGTCTTTGAACAGCTCAGGGCTCGGACTCGAAGAAATCGGTGTGCAGAAGGGACTGCGGGGAGAAATCGTTGTCAACAGCAGAATGCAAACAAGTATCCCCGGCGTCTATGCGGTTGGTGATGTAACAGGAGAATGGATGCTTGCCCATGTTGCGGCAAGCCAGGGGATTGTTGCTGTCAGGAACATTATGGGGGACAACGGGAAAATGGATTATTCGGCTATACCTGCCGCAACCTTCACATCTCCGGAAATTGCCTCGGTAGGACTGCGGGAGCAGGAAGCTGAGGGGAAAGGCATAAAGGTGCAGACAGGGCATTTCCCTTTCAGGGCACTCGGAAAAGCACAGACAGCAGGCGAGTTTTCAGGATTAATCAAGATAGTCGCTGAAAGTGCTTCCGATAAACTTCTGGGAGTGCATATAATCGGACCGCGGGCATCCGACCTTATTCATGAGGCATCCCTTGCCATTAAGAAAGGACTCAGGGCAAAGGATATTGCCGATACAGTTCATGCCCATCCGACTTTTTCAGAAGGGATCAAGGAAGCTGCTGAAGATCTGTCAGGCCGGGCCATACACATTATTAGAAAATGAGAAACACATATAGTATTATTAATGAACCTTTAAGAAACAGGAGGCATTATGAGTGATATTCTCGACATTTACGCCAGGGAGGTGCTGGATTCCAGAGGCAATCCGACAGTGGAAGTGGAGGTTTTCCTTGAAAGCGGTATAGTCGGCAGGGCAATTGTCCCTTCAGGCGCATCAACCGGGGAGAGAGAAGCTCTGGAGTTGAGAGACGGGGATAAGAAACGATACCTCGGCAGGGGGGTCCTCACCGCTGTAAAAAATATCACTAAAAAGATTGCTCCGCAGCTGATTGGGATGAACTCTGAAGACCAGCCTGCCATTGACAGGACAATGATAGCGCTTGATGGAACAGGGAATAAGAGCAATCTGGGCGCGAACGCCATCCTCGGAGTTTCCATTGCCGCATGCAGGGCAACCGCCGTGGAGGCGGGGATGCCCTTTTACCGGTATATCGGCGGATGCAACGCAAAAGAGCTTCCTGTCCCGATGATGAATATCCTTAACGGCGGTGCCCACGCGGACAATAACCTTGACATACAGGAATTCATGGTAGTGCCTGCAGGCTTTAAAAGCTTTTCCACTGCGCTCAGGGCAGGTGTGGAGATTTTCCACACCCTGAAAGGGATACTTCGTAAAAAGGGCTTTAATACGGGAGTCGGTGATGAGGGAGGATTCGCACCCAACCTCTCAAAGAATGAGGAAGCGATAAACCTGATCCTTCAGGCAATTGAGCAGGCCGGATACAAGCCCGGCAAAGACATTTATCTCGCGCTTGACGCTGCGGCCTCTGAATTCTACGAAAACGGCTCTTATAAATTTGAAGATAAAAAAATGTCTTCAGACGACATGATTTCCTACTATGAGAAAATGCTGTCAAAATATCCCGTTCTTTCCATAGAGGACGGTCTTGCTGAAAATGACTGGGATGGATGGAAAAACATGACAGAGCGTCTCGGGAAAAAGGTGCAGATTGTCGGTGATGATATCTTTGTCACAAATACGGAAATCCTCCGTAAAGGGATTGAAAAGAATATAGCGAATTCCATACTTGTAAAACTGAATCAGATTGGCACCATAACTGAAACGCTTGATGCCATAGAAATGGCAAAGAAGGCAGGGTATACTGCCGTCATTTCCCATCGGTCAGGCGAGACAGAGGACACAACCATCGCAGACCTTGCCGTCGGATGCAATACAGGCATGATTAAAACCGGTTCGCTCGCACGCAGTGAACGGGTCGCGAAATACAACCGGCTTCTCAGGATAGAAGAGGAATTGGCGGAAGCCTCTGTGTACAAAGGCAGGCAGGCGTTTTATAATCTAAGGTAATGGCAGAATCCGGGAAACTACTAAGAAAACAGGTCGCCTCTGAAGTCAGGAAGACAAGGCTGATATTGCTCACCATATTTTTTCTGACAGCCCTGTATCTTGGCGTTACCTTTCTCCTTGGGGATCTCGGATTCATCAGATACATCGAACTCAGGAAGACGAAGACACAGCTTGAACATCAGATAACCGATATCAGCAAGGATAACGATAAACTCAGGAAAGAGATAAAATTATTGAAAGAGGATCCATTCTATTCAGAAAAACATGCCCGTGAAAAATACGGGATGTCAAAGCCGGACGAATACATATTTCAGTATGAGCGATAACCCGCTGCACATTGCCTTTGTCTGGCACATGCATCAGCCCTACTACAGGGATGCCATTACAGGACTCTACAGGCTTCCGTGGGTTAGACTGCACGGCACAAAAGACTATCTTGACATGGTTGAAGTCCTCAGGGATTTCCCCGACATAAAACAGACCTTCAATTTTACTCCTTCCCTGCTGGAGCAGCTTATTGATTATACGGAAAACCTCGCGCATGACATCTATCTGGAACTTACCCGTAAAAAGGCAAATGAACTGACTTCAGAAGACCGGGTATTTCTCCTCGAACATTTCTTTCTCGCCAACTGGGAGACAATGATAAAACCCTTCCCAAGATATCATGAATTGCTTGTGAAGAGGGGTTTGCGGCTTATCAGGAGCGAACTGATGCGGAAGATACGTTACTTCAGCGAGGGCGACTTCCTCGACCTTCAGGTGCTTTTCAACCTTAGCTGGATAGATCCTGTCTTCAGGGAGAAGGATCCTTTTCTTTCCATGCTTGTTCAAAAGGGGAGGAACTTTAGCGAGGAAGATAAACACACTCTTATTTCAAAGCAGTTCGGGATACTGAACAGGATAATCCCTGCCTACCGGGAAATGACCGCGAAAGGACAGGTGGAACTCTCGGTTTCACCTTTTTATCATCCCATCCTGCCTCTGCTTTGTGATACTAATTCGGCGCGGATGGCGATGCCTGACATTCAGCTCCCGAGGATGCGGTTCACCTACCCGCAGGACGCGGAGAAGCAGATACGGATGGGCATAGACTATTTTGAAAAACTCTTTGGCTACCGGCCTGTAGGCATGTGGCCTTCAGAAGGGTCCGTCAGTGAAGAAGCCGTCAGAATAGCGGTCAGTCTGGGAATTCAATGGCTGGGGACAGATGAGAATATACTGGCAGCTTCACTGGGCAGGAGGATGAGGGACGGAGCCGGAAATATAAACGATCCGGGCGCTTTTTACCGGCCATACCGGTTTGGTGACGCCTCACTTATCTTCAGGGACCACTCCATGTCTGACCTCATCGGCTTTGTATATTCGGGATGGGAAGCGAAAAGGGCTGCCGATGATTTTATAGGCAAGCTGGTCCAGATCTGGATGCATATGCCAAAGAACAAACCTCAACTTGTTTCCATAATTCTCGACGGAGAAAACGCCTGGGAATACTATAAGAACGATGGCCATGATTTCTTTATGCACCTCTATGACGGATTGTCAAAGGACAAACGTCTGAAGACAGTGCTTGTTTCTGAATACCTCAGCCAGCATGACAGGGGAGAGCATCTGCAGAGGCTTCATGCAGGCTCATGGATAAACGCGAACTTCAGGGTATGGATCGGACACGAGGAAGACAACAGGGCATGGGATTATCTTACAGAGGCAAGAAACGACCTTGAACTGTATCAGACCCTGCATCCGGAAAAGGACTTGCCCGAGGCATGGAAGGCTATCTACGCTGCCGAGGGAAGCGACTGGAACTGGTGGTACGGAGATGAACATTCCACTGAGCTGCAGAAGGATTTCGATGAGCTTTTCAGGCTGAACCTTATGAAGGTCTATAAGGAGATGGGGCGTGAAATCCCGGCGCATCTGTTTGTCCCGGTGCAAAGGGAAGAGCGGAGCGTTTCTCCAACGGTAACGATACGTGGATTTGTGGACCCCAATATTGACGGTATCGTTACAAGCTATTTTGAGTGGTATCATGCCGCTGCCATAGACGTCAAGAAATCAGGCGGAAGCATGCATAAGGCGGAAAGCCTTTTATCCAGCCTTCATTACGGTTTCAATAAGGATAGTCTTTTCCTGCGCCTTGACTTTGCAATCCCGGTGCAGGAACTGCCTGATGACACCAGAATTGTGATAATTGCCGTGAAACCATCCGAATCAAAGTTGACGGTTTCCCTGAAGCCCTTCCTGTCAACAGCGGAACTGTTCAGGAAAAACAGCGGAGAATGGCAAAAAATCAGGGATGTGACTTCTGTCGCTTTCCGCGATATCTTTGAAATCGGCATACCGTTCCGGGATTTCGAGGCTAAAGAAAAGGATGAAATGGATATATGCATTTCACTGATGAGAAACGGTGAAGAGATGGAGCGCTGCCCTTGGAGGGGTTACATTTCTTTTACAGTTCCCACCTCTGATTTTGAGAAAATGATGTGGTCCTGAAGGCAGGGGCCGGGGAACGGGTGTTATTCAATGAAGGCGCTGATTCAGCGGGTAACCCATTCCGCAGTAGACATTGAAGGGAAGACAGCGGGTGAAACCGGAAATGGACTTCTCATATTCCTGGGGGTTATGAAAGGTGACACGGAAAAGGACCTCGCTTATCTCCTGAAAAAGATCCCGCAACTCAGAATATTCGAGGACGAACGGAACAAACTCAATCTTTCAGTAACCGATATCAGCGGAGAAATACTCGTCATATCACAATTCACACTGTCGGCTGACTGCCGGAAAGGCAATCGGCCTTCTTTTGAAAGCGCTGAAGAGCCGGGAAAAGCACAGGAAATGTATCTGCGTTTTATAGACGGACTTCAGGCAACCGGTCTGAGAATCTCTTCTGGTAAATTTGGCGCCCACATGAGGGTTCATCTGACCAATGACGGTCCGGTAACGATAATGCTTGATTCAAAGGCTTAAGGCAGGGCATGAATATACAGGAACTGAAAGACCATATGCAGCATATTTTCAATGCCAACCACTGGGACCCGTTTCAGGTTCTCGGGTTGCACAAAATCAGACTTGACGGAAAACCCTGTGTAGCTGTGCGCGCATTTCTGCCCGAGGTAAAAGCGGCGTGGGTTGTTCCGCAGCCGCAAGCCGAAAGCCGGAAATCGGGCAGACAAAAAGAAACCAAAACGACATATCCTATGAAAAAAATAAGCAGGGAGGGGTTTTTCGAGGCTGTCTGTGAGGACAGGAAAGAGCCTTTCCACTACCTGCTGAAAACAGTTTCCAGGCAGGGTGTAACAAGTGAGTTTTACGATCCATATTCCTTCCTCCCGGTGCTTACTGACTTTGACCTGCATCTTATACGGGAAGGGAGCCATTACCGGGAATTTGACAAACTCGGAGCGCATATCATGGAAATAAACGGCGCGAATGGCGTCCATTTTGCGGTATGGGCGCCAAATGCGAAGCGGGTAAGCGTTATCGGTGATTTTAACAGCTGGGACAACCGAAGACATCAGATGAGGTCTCTCGGTTCATCAGGTGTTTGGGAGCTGTTTATCCCCGGACTCGGAGAAGGTGAACTCTATAAATTTGAAATCAGCTCAAAGCTTCAGCCGGGCCCTGCTGTAAAGGCCGACCCTTATGCGTTTTTTTCCGAGATACGTCCAAAAAGCGCCTCGATTGTCTATGACCTTGATAAATACCGGTGGGACGACGGTCCCTGGATGGAGGCGCGCCGCAAAAAGAACTGTTTTGATTCTCCTGTCTGCATTTATGAAGTCCACCTCGGTTCCTGGATGAGGGTGCCGGAAGAGGGAAACAGATTTCTCACCTATCATGAGCTTGCCGATAAACTGATTCCTTATGTTAAAACAATGGGATTCACGCATATCGAACTTCTTCCTGTAACAGAACACCCATTTGACGGATCATGGGGCTACCAGACCATCGGATACTTTTCTCCGACCAGCAGACACGGGAAGCCGGACGATTTTATGCGCTTTGTAGACAGGTGCCATCAGAACAATATCGGAGTAATCCTCGACTGGGTTCCCGCGCATTTCCCAACCGACGGTCATGGTCTTGGTCTTTTCGACGGCTCCTGCCTCTATGAACATGAGGACCCGAGAAAGGGGTATCATCCTGACTGGGGAACCAAGATATTTAATTTCAGCAGGAATGAAGTCAGGAACTTCCTGATATCAAACGCGCTCTTCTGGCTTGAAAAATACCATATTGACGGCCTCAGGGTTGACGCGGTAGCTTCCATGCTGTATCTCGATTATTCGAGGAATGAAGGCGAGTGGGTTCCCAATATCCACGGCAGCAAGGAGAACCTTGAGGCTATAGATTTTCTGAAAAAGTTTAATGAAATTGTTCATCAGTACCATCCGGGCATACTTACAATCGCTGAAGAATCAACCTCATGGCCCGGTGTGTCAAGGCCGGTGTATCTTGGCGGACTCGGATTCAGCCTGAAATGGAATATGGGGTGGATGAACGATTCCCTTGAGTATTTTTCCAAGGACCCGGTGCACAGGAAGTATCATCACGGCAATCTGACCTTCAGCCTGCTATACGCGTTTTCAGAGAATTTCGTTCTTGTGCTTTCTCACGACGAGGTCGTGCATGAAAAGTGCTCGATGCTTAACAAAATGCCGGGGGATACCTGGCAGAAGTTTGCGAACCTCAGGCTCTTTTTCGGTTATTTGTACTGCCATCCCGGGAAGAAACTGCTGTTTATGGGCGGAGAGTTTGGCCAGTGGAATGAGTGGAGTCATGACAGGAGCCTTGACTGGCATCTCCTGAATTACGCTCCCCACAGGAAGCTGCAGAAATTCGTCATGGACCTCAACCACCTCTATCAATCCGAGCCGGCGCTCCATGAAATTGATTTTGAGCAATCGGGATTTGAGTGGATAGACTTTCGCGATACCGAGCAGGGCGTCATATCATTCATCAGAAAGGGAAGGAAGGCTTCGGAGTTTCTTGTTGTCATATGTAACTTTACCCCGGTGGTAAGACACGGTTACCGTATAGGAGTCCCCGCTCATTGTCTGTACCGGGAAGTCCTGAACAGTGATTGCCGCCTCTACTGGGGAAGCAATCAGGGTAATACGGGCGAAATAAAAGCGGACGAACTTCCGTGGCAGGGAAAACCCTGTTCGGTTGAGTTGACAATCCCCCCGCTTGCCATCATAGTATTGAAACCTGACAGGGGATGATAGCTTTCATTTAAAGAACACAAACTGAAAAACTCAGGTAACTGCAGCTGCATGAGATGATTGATTGATAGGATTTAAAATTCTGGTTCTTCGCGTAATCGAGTGGGTCAATCTTCTTCATTTACCCCTCTTTGGCAAAGAGGGGTTAGGGAAGATTTTATGAAGTATAACCTTCTCCATATCTTTTCTAATACTGCATCAACCTGCTTTAGTTGCATATTTGCAAGCCTGACCCCATTTGTATAATAAAGACGGGTGGTGCCGGTTTACCTCGCATGACTGCCACTCCCATCACCCTCCATTGCCAGGGACCCATTGGCCTCGAAGCTGGCAAGAATCTCCGGCTCTGAAGTTGCGAGCGGCACCGCATGACCGTCGAGTTCCAGAAGCAGTTTGGCATCGAGTGCCCACTTCAGATCAGCCCTCTTGTCGTTCAATCGATTTTTCGTCAACAGTACCGCCACCTGCTCCGGAGTCAGTGAGCGACGCTCGCTGGTCCCATCGGGGCTGCGGCTGTCGACGAGTAAAAACTCCTTTCCTTGTCGGCTGATGCTTAACTCAGGCTTCACTCCCCGGGATGCCGACCAGAGACGGCGCCAACCCACGACTTCAGCCGCCAGCCTCCGCAGGAGGTCGGGATGCGCCAATGCGCCGCTGCGAAAATCGGCTGTGAAATGATAAGCGATCCGGTCGGGGTCGACGTTAAGTGGCAGCACGTCGCGATAGGCCGGAATTGCATGGATGCGAGCAATACCATACTCTGCCGGCCGTTCAAAATAGGGCGAGAACCGGCTTAGCACGAAGGCATTGAGCGCCGAGGGCGGCCGGAGATGGCGGATGAGGGGGAGTAAGGCCAGGATCTCTGAGTAGAAGGCCGCCTCGTCGTTGGGCAAGCCGCAAAGCAGATTCCACCGTACATCCACCCCCAATGCCCGGCAATACCGCAATAGAGCGATGTTGGCGGCGGCGCTCACCCCTTTCCGCATCAATCTCAAAAGTCCAGGGGAGAGCGATTCGATGCCGGCCTGGAACTGGGTTACTCCAGCCGTCGCCAAAGCGCGGACCTGACCAAGGGTGAGATTCGATCTCAGCTCGCAGGAGAGTTCGATACCGGGCAGTTCTGCCGGCAGCTGCGGCAGCAGGGTGTGGAAATAGGCGTGAGGCATCACGTTGTCATGAATGGCCACTTTATTGGTCGGATGTTCCCGGGTCAGCAACCGAAGCTCCTCGATCACCCGTTGCGCCGACTTCTCCCGGAAAGAGACGGCCTCGCCACTCAGTCCGCAAAAACTGCAACGGTTTTTCTCCCCCCACCAACATCCCCGGCTGGTCTCAAAGGAGAGATAACACCGCCCGGATCGCACCGTCTCACTTTCAGGGAGAAAGAAAGAGAGTTGCTGGTAGTAGTCTGTGTAGTCAGGCGTGGGCAACGAATCCAGGTTGATGCAGTACTTGCCCCTGAGAACCCTCTCCACTGGCGGCTGCCCCTGCAGTATTGCTTCAACGAAGGCGGGAAAGGTGGCATCGCTCTCGCCGGAAAAGACATAATCGACCCGGTCGCTCAGGGAAAGAAGGCCCTCAGCCATCGCCCCCTCAGCGTTGGCCCCGCCCAAAACAGTAACCGTGCCGGGGCGGCGGTCTTTGATCGCGTTCAACAGGGCGATGGCCGCAGCGGTCTGCTCGAAGGTCGTGCCGCAGCCAACGATCGGATACCGCGCCGAGGTCACCGCCTCGGCCACCTCCTGGACCCATTGGCAGGCCAGCTCTTCGAGAGGTCCGAGCGCCTCGGGCTGGAGGGTGATGAAGTCGTAACCCGCCGCCCGGTAGCGCGCCAGCTCATCAAACGCATGGCGGCACCGGTCATGGCCGAGCGGAGGCACCCCATAGGCCGCTCGCGCGAACAGCCGTTCGCCGAGAAGCCATGACACTGGTAGGGAGCAGATGGCCTGGTAGGCCGTTTCGCCGATTTCGGCGGCAAAGGCGAGGTTGGCGTACAATACCTGCGCCCGCAAGCCCCGCCGCCGGACGGCGGCCTGGAGCAGATGGATTCCGAGACAAGGGCGGTCGCCCCCCCCAAAGGGCGGCACGATGAGCAGCACTTCGGCTGCGGCGAGTGAGCTCCCGAGCTTGCTCTTCGATTCATTCATGGCCGTCGGTTCCATGCGGGGGGCAGTCGATAAGTGTGTAGAAGACAAATTGCGCGGGCGCGGCCTGCCGCGCATTGCGGCAGGGATACGGCGCCAAGAACATCATTCCTCCGAAGAAAGCCACGACACCCAGCGCAATTGCACCTCCGGTAAATTGGTGCCGCCAAGCGACCCAAATTCCCGATAACCCGAGGAAGGTCATGAAGTCGAGGCTGAACTGACCAGACCAAGTCATCTCTGCGATGTTCGAAAAGAAGATCGGGAGCAGATTCCAGCCATGACTCATGCCGACCAATAGCGTGTAAGCGGTAAGACACGCCAGAACGACGACTAGGTAAACGCGGAAAAGGCTCATTCTTCTTCCTCCCTCTGGCTATCATCGATGCCTGAATACGACGCCCAACGCTCCCGATAACCCGAGAGGCGGAACGCCGAATCGGGTTATCCAGTTATGGGGTCAGGCTTGCAAGTGTGCAAATAGCCTGGTGAATTCTAATTCAAAGTGCACCACGGCAAGCCCCCCAGAAGACTTCATGCGGTGTCTGGTAGCCGAGGCACTTCCTTGGACGATTATTAAGCTTTTTGACTGTTGCTGTCAAATAGTCGTCTGA
>Ga0233425_10006560_pt1 | contig 17159 bp, 17 predicted proteins | sample Watercolumn_Towu_2_FD_181712 | JGI IMG/M metagenome (GOLD analysis project Ga0233425, IMG submission 181712) | Freshwater microbial communities from Lake Towuti, South Sulawesi, Indonesia - Watercolumn_Towuti2014_140_MG | ecosystem: Environmental > Aquatic > Freshwater > Lake | place... | reverse complement strand
AAGCATACGTTCTATTTGCACCTGAAAGAGACTGAGTTTCGCTTTAATCATAGGGCTGTTAATATGTACCTTGAAATACTCAAATTATTAAGAAAAAATCCGCTTTAGCTTCCTAAGACCCTATTTTTAATATATTGTAGAGCGAAAGGTCACAAGGAAAAATGATGCAAAAACAGTTAGTTAGAATCGTTATCTGTCTGATTTACCTATGGATGGGCAACCTTTATGCCCGGGATGGGGAAGTTTATAAATCCAGTCAAGGCTACTGGTTTGTCAATGGCGGCATTAGCGAAGAGGAAGCTGAAAGAGTCCGCCACGTTGCCAAGCGCTATTCACTGCAGGTTCTTTTTACCTTGGGCGACGCAGGTGCATGGATTGCCGATGCACGATTGATGATTCTTGATGCTGCAGAAAATACCGTGTTTACCAAATCCGTCGCGGGCCCTTTGCTTTATATCGATTTGCCCGCCGGAGATTATCAAATCATAGGCCGTTACCATGAAGTGCGCCAATCCAAGCGGATTACGCTAACAGGCGAGAAACCACAACGCGTGATTCTAAACTGGAAAGACGAATCCGAAGAATATTCGGTGAACAGCAAAACCGATGCTGACCAATAACAGCCGAGCATAAGGTGGTCATAGAAAATTCACTCTGGCTTAACCTTGCTACCGCGCTAGGTATCGGCCTGCTGATTGGCGCCGAGCGTGAGCGCAGCAAAGGTTCTGGTGCGCAAAGGGCGTTCGCGGGCTTACGCACATTCACGATCGCATCGCTGCTAGGCGCCATCAGTACCTTGTTCAGTTTCTGGCTGCTAGCCATCTCTGTACTGTGCGTGATGATCTTCGTTGCAGTTGCCTATTTTGCCAGACGTAACGAAGATCCTGGCCTCACCACAGAGATTGCGCTGGTATTCACCGTTATCCTGGGCGGCTTAGCCATGAGCCAAACCGCCATGGCCGCAGCACTTGCTGTGGTAATTGCGATACTTCTCGCGGCGAAGCAACCGCTGCATGGCTTTGTAATGAAAGTCATCACTAAAAATGAATTGCATGATTTTCTGATTCTTGCAGCTGCCACACTCATTATTTTGCCCTTAATGCCCAACAGATTCATAGGGCCATTCGAGGTCATCAACCCACGTAATCTCTGGCTTGTCGTCATTTTAATCATGCTGATTAACGCGCTTGGCCATATTGCATTACGCTGGTTTGGCAGTCGTATCGGCCTGCCGATTGCTGGCTTCTTTTCCGGATTCATATCCAGCATCGTCGCCATTGGCAGCATGGGGGAACGAACCAAGGAAACGCCCGCCCTGATGGATGCTGGTTTGGCTGGTGCAGTGCTATCCAGCGTCGCTACCATGCTTCAGCTCGCTATTCTACTGGCTGCGGTTCACCCACCTATTTTGAAAATGCTTGGCTTGCCATTGGTCGCTGGTGGGCTAGTGATGGCAATTTATGGGGCATGGCTGGCTTTCAATGCCCACCAAAACAACATCGAGCAAGCATCATATCAACCTAAGCAGCCTTTCAAGGCCAAACTTGCGTTGATGCTCACTCTCGTGATTGGATTAGCATTGATTATCTCTGCGGCACTTAAGGCATGGTTTGGTGAACAAGGATTATTGGTCGCCTCTGCGATTGCAGGGCTTGCCGATGTACATAGCGCGGCCATCTCGGTAGCGACTTTGGCAGCATCTCATCAACTAAGTACAGCTGGCACCAGTTTACCCATTTTAGTGGCGATCTCTGTCAACGCCATTGCCAAGGTCATCATGGCTGTCATCAGCGGTAGCAAAAAATTCGTTGCCATAGTCATCACAAGCCATACCATACAAATTGGAACTGTTTGGGTTGTCTGGTATTGGTTTTAAGGAGCCGTTATTCCACCGTAACAGATTTTGCCAGATTTCTTGGTTTATCCACGTCCGTGCCACGCATCAGGGCGGTGTGGTAAGCCAGCAGTTGCACAGGTATGGTGTGCAGGACAGGGGAAAGCACGCCCACGTGACGAGGGGTGCGGATGACATGTACCCCTTCGGACTCCTTGAAGTGGCTATCCGCATCTGCAAATACAAATAGTTCACCGCCGCGCGCTTTCACCTCCTGCATATTGGATTTCACTTTTTCCAGCAACGCATCATTCGGCGCAATCACCACCACCGGCATGTTGCTATCCACGAGCGCCAGCGGACCATGTTTCAGCTCACCTGCAGGGTAGGCCTCCGCGTGGATATAGCTAATCTCCTTGAGCTTCAGTGCGCCTTCCAGCGCGATTGGATAATGCACACCGCGCCCTAAAAACAAGGCGTGTTCTTTATCTGCAAACCTTTTTGCCCATTCACGAATCTGTGGCTCCAGATTCAGCGCATATTGCACGCTGCCCGCCAACTGTCTTAAGGCAGTAAGGTGCGCTTGCTCTTGCTCAACTGAGACCAAACCCTTTAACTTGCCCAAAGTGGCCGCTAGTACAAACAGCGCAACCAATTGCGTGGTGAAGGCCTTGGTGGAAGCCACGCCGATTTCCGCCCCAGCACGTGTATAGAATATCAGCTGCGAGGCGCGTGGAATGGCGCTCTCCTGCACATTGCAAATAGAAAGCGTAAGATTTTGCCCCAGCGATTTGGCGTGTTTCAGCGCTTCCATCGTGTCCAGAGTCTCACCGGATTGCGAAATGGTCACGATCAGTTGCTTTGAATTAGGCACCGTCGCACGATAACGATATTCACTCGCGATTTCCACGTTGCAAGGCACTTGCGCGATACTTTCCAGCCAGTATTTGGCGGTCAACCCAGCGTAATAGCTGGTACCTGCAGCCAATATCAGCACGCTGTCCACTTGTTTGAACAAGGCTTCTGCGCCCGTACCAAATAATTCAGGTCTAAATTGACCGTCGTCTATCAGTGCTTCTATCGTGTCCGTCAATGCGCGTGGCTGTTCATGGATTTCCTTCTGCATGAAGTGGCTGTATGGACCGAGCTCCAGGCTGGCCAGTGAAACATCGCTCATGTGCACCTTGCGGCTCACCTCTACGCCGGATTTATCGAAAATAGTCACGGCTTCAGTCGTCAGCTTAGCCATGTCTCCGTCTTCCAGGTAGATGACCCGGCGGGTGACTGATAACACCGCAGAAACGTCCGATGCAATGAAATTCTCGCCATCACCCAGACCTATTAGTAGTGGGCAGCCTTGGCGAGCACACACCATCAAATCCGGTTGATTCAAGGCAACCACACTAATTGCGTAAGCACCCGTCAGCTCGATGGTTGCCTGTTTGACGGCATCGAACAGGTTTGCGCCTTTGGCGTGGTAATAATGCACCAAATGCGCAATCACTTCGGTATCGGTTTGCGAATGGAACTGATAACCCAGCTTTTTCAGCCGGTCGCGCTGTTCATCATGGTTCTCAATGATGCCATTGTGGACTACGGCAATTTCAGGCTTGTCTTGTGAAGGCGAAACATGCGGGTGCGCATTGCCTTCGGTCACACCGCCGTGCGTGGCCCAGCGCGTATGGCCGATGCCCAGAAAACCATGCAGCTTTTCCGCATCCACTTTGGCTTGCAACTCACTGACACGCCCAACAGCACGCGCACGATTGATCGAACCGTTAAGCACAGCCACGCCGGCCGAATCGTAGCCGCGATATTCGAGACGGCTCAAGCCTTCAATGAGCGTGGGCACTACATTTCGCTTGGCGATTGCTCCGACAATTCCACACATGAGTAAGTCCTATTTCTTAATTTTTTGCGGGCGTTTCCAACCCGCGATAGATTTCTGTTCTTTAGCGCGGCAAATCGTTAACTGCTCTGCGGGTGCGTCTTTGGTAATGGTAGAACCTGCTCCTATGGTAGCACCTCGGCCCAGCCTCACGGGAGCGACCAGCTGTGTATCAGAGCCAACAAATACGTCATCTTCAATAATCGTCTTGAACTTGTTCGCACCATCATAATTGCATGTTATCGTACCCGCGCCAATATTCACGTTCTTGCCGACTTCGCTATCGCCTACATAACTCAAGTGATTGATTTTAGTACCAACATCCACTTGCGAGTTCTTCAGCTCCACAAAATTGCCGATATGCGCCTCGGCTTGTAACACCGTACCTGGACGCAAACGCGCAAACGGTCCGATACGGTTATTCTCGCCAATTTTTGTGTCATCGATATGTGTAAAGGCAGCAATTTGCGTACCCGAGGCGATATGCGCGTTTTTGATTACGCAATTCGCGCCAATCTCTACGCCATTACCTATCGTCACTTCACCTTCAAATACACAGCCAACGTCTATACTGACATCCTGTCCACATTCCAACGTGCCGCGCACATCGATTCTGTGCGGGTCGGCCAAGGTCACGCCTTGCTGCATCAGTTTCTGCGCAACTCTCAGCTGATAGATACGCTCCAGCGCTGCCAAATCTGTCTTGGAATTGACTCCCTCAACAGAAGCCTCATCGGTGACCACTATCGCCGCGACACGTTCGACATCATGCACCGCCATGGCCACAATGTCGGTTAAGTAGTATTCTTTTTGTGCATTCAGGTTGCTTAAGCCGCTCACCCAGGCAATCAGCTTGTCATTGCGTGCAGCAATAATGCCTGTGTTCACTTCATTGATTTTACGTTGTGTTTCGTTAGCATCTTTAAATTCGGTGATCGCCTGCACTGCGCCCTGTGCATCGCGCACAATACGACCATAACTTGCCGGATCGTCTTTTTTTACAGTCAGCAAACCTAGCGCACCTGTTTCATCAAGCAATTGCTGACAAACTTCCGCGTTCACCAGCGGTACATCGCCCAGCAAAATTAGCGTTTTTGCGTCTTTATCAAGATGCGGCAACACCTGCATCACCGCATGACCAGTACCGAGCTGTTCTTTCTGCTCTACCCAAATCATATTTTCATGCTTCATCGCGCTTGGCACAGCATCGCCGCCATAACCATATACGGTGACGATTTTCGCAGGGTTCAGCGTTTTGGCACTGTCTATCACATGCTGTAGGAGCGGCTTTCCGGCGAGTTTGTGCAGCACCTTGGGTAGATTGGACTTCATACGCGTACCCTTGCCTGCAGCGAGAATAACGATATTGAGTTTGGATTGTGTCATGATGGTATTTTACACTCTGAGCTGATCTTATTGTGTAGCTTGGCAAAAGAACATTGCTCGCTGTTGTTTTGATCGAAAACAAAAAAGCGGCTCGGAAGCCGCTTTTTGTTTTGCAAAATTTAGTGCACTTTTTTGCGCAGCTTTTGTATCGCCTGAATCTGCGCCGCCATAACTGCGAATTCGCCTTGGGCTTTTGCAAAATCGATATTGCTTTGCGCGTTTTTCATAGCTTCTTCGGCAGCTTCTTTAGCCGCAATCGCTTTAGCTTCATCCAAGTCATGACCACGTACGGCTGTATCTGCCAATACGGTTATCAATCCAGGCTGAATTTCCAGCATGCCACCGGAGATAAAAATCAGTGTTTCTTCTGCCTGATCTGCCAGTTTAATACGCAGCGCACCGGGTTTAACCGTGGTGATAAGCGGGGTATGGTTAGGGTAGATACCCACTTCGCCCGCTTTGGCTGGCGCTACGACAAACTCGGCCTCGCCTGAGAAGATTTCTTCTTCCGCGCTAACTACGTCAATATGAACTGTATGTACCATGTGGTTCTTTCTTACTTTAAAAGCAAGGTTTCCCTCACCCTAACCCTCTCCCGGCGGGAGAGGAAATCATCGGATTAGTTCAAGGTTTTGGCTTTTTCAACGGCTTCTTCAATACCGCCCACCATGTAGAACGCTTGTTCTGGTAGATGGTCATACTCGCCGGATACGATTGCTTTGAAGCCTTTGATAGTTTCTTTCAGAGGTACGTATTTGCCTGGCGCTCCGGTAAACACCTCTGCCACGTGGAATGGCTGGGACAGGAAGCGCTGGATTTTACGTGCGCGGCCTACGACCAGTTTGTCTTCCGGTGACAGCTCGTCCATACCCAGAATCGCGATGATGTCACGCAGTTCTTTGTAACGTTGCAATGTCGCTTGTACGGAACGTGCTACAGAGTAGTGTTCCTCACCCACGATTTGTGGATCCAGCTGACGGGAGGTGGAATCCAATGGGTCAACTGCTGGGTAGATACCCAAGGAAGCAATGTCACGGCTCAACACAACAGTGGAGTCCAAGTGCTGGAATGTCGTTGCTGGGGATGGGTCAGTCAAGTCATCCGCAGGCACATAAACCGCTTGAATAGAAGTAATGGAACCCACTTTGGTGGAGGTAATACGCTCTTGCAAACGGCCCATTTCATCGGCCAGAGTAGGTTGGTAACCCACCGCAGAAGGCATACGTCCCAGCAATGCAGACACTTCGGTACCGGCCAAGGTGTAACGGTAGATGTTGTCCACGAAGAACAACACGTCACGGCCTTCATCACGGAATTTTTCCGCCATGGTCAAACCTGACAGCGCTACGCGCAGACGGTTGCCTGGTGGCTCGTTCATCTGACCGAACACCATCGCAACCTTAGATTCTTTCATGTTATCCAGCTTGATAACACCAGCTTCTGCCATCTCATGGTAGAAGTCGTTACCTTCACGGGTACGTTCACCCACGCCTGCAAACACTGACAAACCTGAGTGCTGCTTAGCAATGTTGTTAATCAGTTCAAGCATGTTAACAGTTTTACCTACACCTGCACCACCGAACAGACCCACTTTACCGCCTTTAGCAAACGGGCAAACCAAGTCAATCACTTTGATACCGGTTTCCAGCAGGTCAACTGAAGGGGACAGATTTTCGAAAGTTGGCGCTTTTTGGTGAATGGAACGGAACTCGTTGGAATCAATCGGACCTACTTCGTCGATTGGGCGACCCAGCACATCCATGATACGACCCAGCGTACCTTCACCCACTGGCACGTTAATCGCAGCGCCTGTGTTTTTGAACGCTGTGCCGCGTGCTAAACCGTCGGAGGAGCCCATCGCAATGGTACGCACGATGCCGTCGCCCAATTGCTGCTGCACTTCCAGCGTCAAGCCAGCTTCGGCTTGTGATTTAGCGTCGTCGATAATCAACGCATCATAAACTTTTGGCATCTGATCGCGCGGGAACTCAACGTCCACCACGGCGCCGATACATTGCACCACTTTGCCTACTACTGCTGCTTCTTTCGCTTTTGCCATTTTCTATCCCTAACTCTTCTAGTCAGATTTAATTCAATATAAATTTCTGCGCTTATCGATTTAGTCTCTATTTAACACCCTAACGGCGTTAGTATCGCTCAATCGTTAAGACACCGCTGCCGCGCCACCAACGATTTCGGAAATCTCTTTGGTAATTGCGGCTTGACGCGCCTTGTTGTAAACCAGTTTCAATTCACCAATCACGCTCTTCGCGTTATCGGATGCGGCTTTCATGGCCACCATACGTGCAGATTGCTCAGACGCCATGTTTTCTGCTACAGCGTTATAAATCAGCGATTCTACATAACGCACCATCAGCTCATCCACCACTGGTTTGGCTTCCGGCTCATAGATATAATCCCAATGGCCTTTTGGCGCACCCAGTTGCTCGCCGCTCAATGGCAGCAGTTGCTGCATAGTAGGCTCTTGCTTCATGGTGTTGATGAACTTGGTGTAGCAGATATATAGCTGATCGATTTCGCCTGCTGTATAAGCGTCCAGCATTACCTTGATCGTGCCGATGAGCTTGTCCAGATGTGGGGTATCGCCCAGACCAGTAATATGGGAAGTGATGTTTGCACCGATACGGCCCATAAAACCAAAGCCTTTGTTTCCAATGGCGCTCACGCTGAGTTTTTTGCCAGCGGTTTCCCAATCTTTCATCTGGTTGACGCACAAACGCAGCACGTTGGTATTCAAGCCACCGCACAAGCCTTTATCTGATGTCACTACGATCAACCCGATGTTTTTCACAGTATCGCGCTTGACCAGGAATGCATGTTTGTATTCAGCTTGAGCGAAGCTCATGTGCGCTGCCACATTGCGAATCTTCTCGGCATAAGGGCGCGAAGCACGCATCCTGTCTTGCGCTTTACGCATTTTGGATGCAGCTACCATTTCCATCGCCTTGGTGATCTTGCGTGTATTTTCTACACTCTTGATCTTGGTTCTAATCTCTTTACCGACAGCCATTTTGTAATCCTAAGTATTTGATAATTAAGTTATTTGCTTGGCTAATTAGTAAGCATTGGTTGCTTTGAAGTCTTGAATCGCAGCATCCAGCGCTTTTTCGTTTTCTGCGTTCAAATCTTTGCTGGATTCAATCGCTTCCGTCAGTTTGGCGTATTTTGAGGCAATGAAACCATGCAAGGCTTTTTCGAATGCCAGAACTTTGTTGGTTGGAACATCGTCAAAGTAACCTTTGTTAGCTGCAAATAAGCTGATGGCCATATTGGATACGCTCAACGGAGCGTATTGTGGCTGTTTCATCAACTCTGTGAACATGCGACCACGATCCAACTGTTTGCGGGTTGCTTCGTCCAGATCGGAAGCGAACTGCGCAAACGCTGCCAGCTCACGATACTGCGCCAAGGCCAAACGCACGCCGCCACCCAGTTTTTTGATGACTTTGGTTTGCGCTGCACCACCCACGCGGGATACGGAAATACCGGCGTTGATCGCAGGACGGATGCCGGCGTTAAACAAGTCGGTTTCCAGAAAAATCTGGCCGTCGGTAATAGAAATCACGTTGGTTGGAACGAACGCGGAAACGTCGCCTGCCTGAGTTTCAATGACTGGCAAAGCAGTCAAGGAACCTGTTTTACCTTTTACCTTGCCGCCAGTGAATTTCTCTACATACTCTTCGTTCACGCGAGCAGCACGCTCCAACAGACGGGAGTGAATGTAGAACACGTCACCTGGGTAAGCCTCACGGCCTGGTGGACGACGCAACAGCAAGGAGATTTGGCGGTAAGCAACCGCTTGTTTGGACAAGTCATCGTATACGATCAATGCATCTTCGCCGCGATCACGGAAGTATTCGCCCATGGTACAGCCAGCATATGGTGCCAGGAACTGCAATGCAGCGGAGTCAGATGCAGAAGCGGCAACCACAATGGTATATTCCATCGCACCGTGCTCTTCCAGCTTGCGTACCACGTTGGCAATCGTCGAAGCCTTTTGGCCGATCGCCACGTAGATACAGGTCATGTTTTGACCTTTTTGGTTAATGATCGCGTCAACAGCAACCGCAGTTTTACCTGTTTGGCGGTCACCAATAATCAACTCACGTTGACCGCGGCCAACCGGCACCATGGAGTCAATGGATTTCAAGCCGGTTTGCACTGGTTGGGAAACGGATTTACGTGCAATCACGCCCGGCGCAATCTTCTCGATCTTATCCGTCATTTTCGCTTTGACAGGGCCTTTGCCGTCGATAGGCTGACCCAAGGAGTTAACGACACGTCCAATCAGCTCAGGACCTACTGGGACTTCCAGAATGCGGCCGGTACATTTACATACGTCGCCTTCGGTGATGTGCTCATAATCGCCTAAAACCACAGCCCCCACTGAGTCGCGCTCCAGATTCAATGCCAAACCAAATGTATTGCCCGGAAATTCGATCATCTCGCCGGACATCACGTTTGATAGGCCGTGAATACGCACAATGCCATCAGTTACCGAAATAACTGTGCCTTGGGTGCGCGCTTCGGCAGAAGTGGAAAAATTCTCTAATCTGCTTTTAATCAATTCGCTGATTTCTGATGTGGATAACTGCATGTTAACTCCTGATAATTTCCTTAGCCTGCATTACGCGCTGAGCGTGTAGGCGAGATTTTGTAATTGACCCTGAACGGACGCATCAATCACGGTGTCGCCCACAATAATTTTCATACCGCCAATGATTTCCGGGTCTACGGAAACCGTGGCTTCAATTTTTTTACCGAACTTGGCTTCCAGCTTCTTCACCAAGTCTTTGGTATCTGCGGCGGTGATTTTGGCTGCTGTGATAATTGTTGCATCCAGCGTGCCTTCATCCTGCGCCTTCAGATCTTCAAAGGCTTGGGCGATTGCTGGCAAGATGGAAAGACGGCCATATTCCACCAACGTTTTGATCATGTTCTGGCCTTGCTCATTGAGCTTGTCGCCACATACTTTCAAAAAGTTTGCTTCCAAATCGCTGCTTAACACTTTGGGGTTGTTAATATAGTCGTTCATTTGTGCGTTCTGTGCCACAGCACTGGCAGCGCCCAACATTTCTGACCACTTGGCAAGGGACTTCTTCTCCTTGCCCAATTTGTAAGCCGCCACGGCATAAGGCCGCGCGATGGTGGATATTTCAGCCATTTGGTCTTTCCTTCTGCCTTCCTGTTATAGCTCTGCTGCCAATTTAGAAAGCATGTCGCTGTGTGCTTTTGCGTCAATTTCTTTACGCAAAATCTTCTCGGCACCTGCCACAGCCAACTGTGACACTTGCGCACGCAGATTCTCTTTCGCACGATTTACTTCTTGGTCGATTTCAGCTTTAGCACCGGCTACGATACGGTCACCTTCTGCTTTTGCCGCGTTCTTTGCTTCCTCGATAATCTGGCTGGCACGTTTTTCTGCCTGACCAATGATATCTACAGCTTTCTGTTTGGCTTCGTTCAAGGTCGCTTCAGATTTTTTGGCTGCTGCTTCCAAAGAGTTTTTGCCTTCGGCAGCTGCGGCCAAGCCATCCGCGATTTCTTTTTGACGCGTCTCTATTGCGCGCAAAAGAGGGGGCCAGACAAATTTCATGGTGAATAAAATCAGACCGATGAAAGCTGCTGCCTGAGCGAAAAGCGTAATATTGAGATTCATGATTGCTCCTGTTAGCGTTTAATTCGCTAAACAAATGACCGATTAGTGAGCTGCTTGCACTACGCTCAACAATGGGTTTGCAAAAGCAAACATCATAGCCAGACCAACACCGATAATGAAGGATGCGTCGATCAGACCCAACAGCAGGAATACTTTACCTTGCAAAGCAGGAATCATTTCAGGTTGACGTGCAGCGCCATCCAAAAAGCTAGCACACATTCTGCCGATACCGATACAAGCGCCAGCCGCACCCAGACCGATGATTAAACCAATACCAATGCCTGTGTAGGCTTGTACCATTGCTACTGCTTCCATGTTGTTACCCTCTCTAAAAAGTGACTACTACAAAACGAAAATTAATAACTACTTAAACTCTTACCTAGTGTGATTCGTGTGCCATGGCCAGATACACCACGGTCAACATCATGAAAATGAATGCCTGTAACACCACGATCAAAATGTGGAAAATCGCCCAGCCCAATGTCAACAAACCGCTCGGAATGGCCCATCCCACACCAGCCATCGCCCACATCGCCAGCAACAAGAAGATCACCTCACCGGCGTACATGTTACCGAACAGCCGCAATGAGTGGGAAAGCGGTTTGGATACGTATTCGATTAAATTGAACAGGAAATTAAGCGGGGCGATTAAGATGTTGGTGCCAAATGGAGAGAAGAACAGTTCGTGGATCCAGCCACCCAACCCTTTGGCCTTGATGGCAAAAATGATCATCAACGCCCATACGGTGAGCGCCAGCGCGAATGTAGTATTAACGTCTGCTGTCGGTACCCAGCGCCATTTGACATGCGCATCGCCCGCTACCAGACCAGCGGCTTTGGCCGCCCAGTCTACAGACAAAAAATCCATGGCGTTCATCATGAACACCCAGACAAATACGGTCAGCGCAGCAGGAGCAATGAATTTATGGCGATCGCCATGAAAAATGTTTTTGACTTGGTCATCAATGAAACCAAATACCAGCTCAACAAATGCCTGGCGCTTGGTGGGCACGCCGGAAGTCGCGCCGCGCGCAACCCACCAGATCAACCCCATGGCCAAGATACCCAGCACGACCGACATCACCAAAGTGTCGACATGCAATGTCCAGAAGCTACCTTCGCCAAGCTGGTGGGTGTTAAAGCTTAAGTGGTGTTCGATATAACTTGACGGTGTGACTTCGGTTGCGTGTTCTGTAGCCATATTTTCGTGTCTTTAAAACATTTAGTCTTGTGTTTTGGCAATGGCCGCACCGGAAAAAATCGCCCCGACGGCCAAGCCTGCAATCAGCGCAAACGGCACCAATTGCTGGTAAAACTTGAATATGCAGAAAAGCAAAGCGACAATCACAATGATTTTAACCCCTTCGCCTTTGAGCATACTGCCCAAAATCTCTGATGCATTGGTTTTGTTGCGGGCACGCTGTGAAACCATCGCCCCACATAGCGCACCTATCATCGCGGTCAAACCACCCAGCATGGCGGATACTCCCGCATGTTTGCCTACCAAAACCAGCGCGATGATTGCAACGACGATGGTTGCAGCTAATTGCCAACGCAGCATTTTGCCAATGATGCCGCTGTTAAACATTCCGTGATTGCACCTTGATTAATTATGTTGTTTTATTTTGCGTTACGAACCCGCAAAACGAAGTGCAAAAAATCAAAATTGAATTGCAATGTTACCAGCGGTTCAGCAGAGTTTGAGATTTTGACGGGTTTCCGCTCCATAGTCAAGCAAAATGAACCACTTAGCCAATCGTGACACTCGCTTGGATTGGTTAAGGGTGTAAATTGCGCTCCATCCTTATCCTTTTATTCATTGGTAGCCCAACCTGGCCGCAAGTCAATCTTTATCTGCCTGGCAGGCTGGCTCGCTTTCCAATGAACGCACGCGTAAGGGCAAAACCGCTTTAACGCATTAGCCGATGGACAATGCCGTCAAGCTGGTCCAGGCTGCTGTAGCTAATTTTCAGCACGCCCGCGCCGCTAGCTTTGGCAACGATGTTGACGGATGCGCCGAGCGCGTCACTCAGTTTTTCCTGCAGTTCCACCACGTCGCGGGTTTGGCTGTTAGCAGGCTTGGCTGCTTTGGTTGGTGTTATGTGCTGTTTGGCCAGGTTTTCCACTTCGCGCACACTCATGCCTTGCGCCACTGCCTTGTTTGCCAGCATAATCTGCTCGGCCGCGTTCAAGCCAATCAGGGCGCGAGCATGCCCCATATCCAGCTTGTTTTGCATCAGCATATCCTGGACCGACTGACTCAGGCTGAGTAAGCGCAAAAGATTGGAAACAGCCACGCGGGAGCGGCCAACGGCCTCGGCTGCTTTTTCGTGCGTCATGCCAAATTCATCTATCAGGCGCTTAATACCTTGCGCTTCTTCAAGCGGATTGAGGTTTTCGCGCTGGATGTTTTCGATCAGCGCCATCGCCAAAGCTGCTTCGTCGGCAATTTCCTTCACCAGTACCGGCACCTCCGCCAGCCCGGCCAGCTGGCTGGCACGCCAGCGGCGCTCACCCGCAATGATCTCGTATCTGCCCTCATTCAAGGCTCGTACCAGAATCGGCTGCATGATGCCCTGCGCTTTGATAGAATCGGCCAGCGTTTGCAATGCCGCTTCATCCATATAGGAGCGCGGTTGATATTTGCCAGGCTGTAACTGCGATACAGGCAAATTGCGCAAATCACCATTTTCATTTTCGATGTCATTTGCAAGCAGCGCATCCAGGCCTCGACCCAAACCTTTTGGTTTTACCATGTGTGTTCCTTATCCATTTGCCGTAATTGTTGCGTTTGTTTCATTTCTGGCAATCACTTCTTCTGCCAGCGCCAAGTAAGCTTGTGCGCCCTTGGAGCTTTTGTCATACACCAGCGCCGGCAACCCATAGCTTGGCGCTTCGGCCAAGCGAATATTGCGCGGGATCACCGTGTCATATACCTTGTTGCCATAGTGTTTGAACAATTGCGCGGAAACTTGGCTGGCCAGCATGTTGCGGCTATCCAGCATGGTACGTAACAAGCCCTCGATTTCCAGAATCGGATTCAGGTGAATGCGTACTTTTTTGATGGTGTTGACCAAATCAGTTAACCCTTCCAGCGCATAGTATTCACATTGCATCGGAATCATCACGCTATGCGCGGCCGTTAACGCGTTGACCGTGACCAGATTGAGAGCAGGGGGACAGTCCAGCAACACATAATCATAGGCGTTACCTAATTTGACGATAGCTGTCTTCAGACGAATCTCTCTCGCAATCTCATTTACCAGCTCGACTTCCGCGCCAGCCAAATCACGGTTTGAAGGTGCAACGTCATATCCGCCCGACTCACAGCGAACGATGACATCCTGTAATGTATTGGCCCCTATCAATACATGATAGACGCTATGTTTAAGCTGCGCTTTGTCAATGCCGCTACCTGTCGTCGCATTGCCTTGCGGATCCAGATCCACCAACAACACGCGCTTGCCTTGCGCAGCCAAGCTGGCAGCCAGATTTACGCAGGTAGTGGTTTTTCCCACGCCGCCTTTTTGATTGGTAATTGCAAGTGTTTTCATCGAGTCATGCTTCTTTAAATACGATTAAATGCCGCTCCGCGTCTAAACCATACACATCTAACGGTATGATTTCATTCTGTTTTTTGTCCATCTTTGCCATCTCATCCTGCAAAATCCGGCCTTTCATGGCCAACCAGCGCCCGTGTGGGGCGATTAAATACCGCGTGAGCCTAATGAACAGTTCTAGTTCAGAAAAGGCGCGCGAAATAATTATCTCGAATTTTTCCTCGGGATGGAAATCTTCCACACGCCCGTGTACCACATGCAAGTTATCCAGCGCCAGCTCACCTTTTGCCTGACGCATGAAAATCGCTTTTTTCTGCACGGTGTCTATCGTCGTCACCTGCAGTTCCGGTTTGACGATTGCCAGCACAATACCCGGCAAGCCGCCACCGCTGCCGACATCCAGCAAGTTCTTACCCTGGATATAAGGCAACACGCTCAAACTGTCCAGCAGGTGCAAACGCACCATCTCTTCCGCATCGCGAATGGCGGTCAGGTTATAGACCTTGTTCCATTTTTGCAGCAAGGCCATGTAGGCCAGCAGTTTTTCCTGCTTGGCTGCATCCACATCCAAGCCCATTGCCGCGATGCCTTGCGCCAATATCGCCTGCGGCGTCATGCTGCCTGGTTGTCCGTCTTTGACAAAGCCTGCAGCTTTTGCTTGCGCTTAATATACACCAGCAGCAGCGAAATCGTGGCCGGGGTGATGCCCGAAATACGACTAGCCTGACCTATCGTTTCCGGTTTGTGCGTCATCAGCTTTTGGCGCGCCTCGATGCTCAAGCCATGCACATCGGCATAATCCACTCCGTCCAGGCGCTTATTCTCACTGCCTTTTTGCCTTTCCACCTCTTCCTGCTGACGATGGATATAGCCTTGATACTTGGCAGCAATCTCTACCTGCTCAATCACCTCATCGCTCAAACGCGATTCCACTGACTGCTGCGGCTTAAGCGCCAGCACGCTGCCATATGACACGCCCGGGCGGCGCAACAACTCAAACAAGCTGTACTCGTGCTCCAGCGCCTTGCCCAGAATCAACTCTTGTGTTTCACGTGAAACATCCTGCGGCTGTACATACGTCCGCTTCAGGCGCTCCTGCTCCTGGGCAATCGCATCGCGCTTACGGTTGAACGCGTCCCAGCGCACATCATCCACCAAGCCAATCTTGCGGCCATATTCGGTCAGGCGCATGTCAGCATTGTCTTCACGCAACTGCAAGCGATATTCAGCACGGCTAGTAAACATGCGATACGGTTCCGAAACGCCGCACGTAATCAAATCGTCCACTAACACGCCCAGATAAGCCTCGTTACGCGCCGGACTCCAGGCCTCTTTTTCCTGCGCATACAATGCAGCATTAGCACCCGCCAGCAAGCCCTGCGCCGCCGCCTCTTCATAACCGGTGGTGCCGTTAATCTGCCCGGCAAAGAACAAACCCTGCACGGATTTGGTTTCCAGCGAGGTTTTAAGATTGCGCGGGTCATAGTAATCGTATTCGATCGCATAGCCGGGACGCAGGATATGTGCATTCTCCAGGCCTTGCATTGAGCGCACCAAGGCCAGCTGAACATCAAAAGGTAAGCTGGTGGAAATGCCGTTGGGATAAATCTCATTCGTGGTCAAACCTTCCGGCTCCAGGAAGATTTGATGCGACTCTTTGTCCGCAAAACGGTGGATTTTATCTTCGATACTCGGGCAATAGCGCGGCCCTACGCCTTCAATCACCCCGGTATACATAGGCGAGCGATCCAAGCCGGCACGGATAATATCGTGCGTCTTCTCGTTGGTGCGCGTGATCCAGCATGGCACTTGACGCGGATGCTGCGCCGCATCGCCCAGAAAAGAGAACACCGGCACCGGGTCATCGCCGGGTTGCTCCACCATGACCGAATAATCTATCGTCCGGCCATCAATGCGGGGTGGGGTCCCCGTCTTCAAACGGCCTGCGGGCAGGCCAACCTCGCGCAAACGAGCCGCGAGCGAGACCGATGCTGGATCTCCCGCACGCCCGGCGCGGTAGTTTTCCAACCCCACATGTACCAGACCACCCAAAAACGTACCAGCCGTGAGCACAACCGATTTGGAAAAATAGCGCACACCAATCTGTGTAACGACACCCACCGCTTTGTCACCCTGCAAGATGATGTCATCCACCGCCTGCTGAAACAGCCATAAATTGGGCTGATTCTCCAGACGGCGGCGTATGGCCGCTTTGTATAAGATACGATCCGCCTGCGCACGTGTCGCGCGCACCGCCGGGCCTTTACTGGAGTTCAGGATACGAAACTGGATACCGCCTTCGTCGGTAGCAGCCGCCATTGCGCCGCCCAGCGCATCTACTTCTTTAACCAGATGCCCCTTGCCAATACCGCCAATACTGGGGTTACATGACATTTGTCCCAAGGTTTCGATGTTGTGCGTTAATAGGAGCGTCTTCTGTCCCATGCGCGCGGCGGCCAAGGCTGCCTCGGTACCAGCGTGGCCTCCTCCTACTACAATTACATCAAAATGATCAGGAAAATCCATGTTTTTCTATTAAAAGTTGAATGCCGCAAAGAGGTGAAAGTTTAACGCAATCCGGCAATTAACGCATATAAATCATCAATTTGATGCAAAAAATAATATGCCATTCACAGTTGGTCATAATTTCTTAACAAAATTGGCCTATCTTGTATATAAATTAAGAAGGGTCTTAGGAAGCAAAGCACTTGTTAAAGTGTGATAACTTCCTGAAATGGTTAATAAAAATAGATACTACAGTCGCTCTAAAATCACAGAGGCTAAATTCAGGCAACTTGTGCGCTGTTTTGC
>Ga0233425_10006559_pt1 | contig 17161 bp, 19 predicted proteins | sample Watercolumn_Towu_2_FD_181712 | JGI IMG/M metagenome (GOLD analysis project Ga0233425, IMG submission 181712) | Freshwater microbial communities from Lake Towuti, South Sulawesi, Indonesia - Watercolumn_Towuti2014_140_MG | ecosystem: Environmental > Aquatic > Freshwater > Lake | place... | reverse complement strand
ACCCTGCTTCTTTTTCTTCTTGGACATGGGAGACACTCCTTCATTCGGAGTGTCACCCCATTTGCCCCTCAAATTGGACCCGTCTTTCGGCGGCTACAACAGTGTACACCGATCCCGCCCTCTTGGACGTAGCGGGTGCCGTCAACGCGTTGCCCGGCCTTCCGGCAGCCCGCGCTCTGCCACCTGCACCTGTGGCAACCGAAAGGGCTTCTGACGGCACCAACGGGTGATCCTGCCCTCCGAAATCTTGCACCAAATCTTGCACCTGTTCTTGCACCTGCAGGGCGCAATCACCGTCAAAGAGCGTCAATCAGGGACATGTTGGACAGAAGGCGCGATCGCATGTGCGGCGAGGAACACCCACGTAAGTGGCTATGAATGACCACGATAGACAAGCACAGGCACGATGGGCCTAGAAAAGGGTTGGGGCGAAAGACGGGATTCGAACCCGCGACTCTCAGATCCACAATCTGATGCTCTAACCAACTGAGCTACTTTCGCCACGACAGCGGGGCCAAGCATACCAAAGCCCCGTCGCCGCAGGCAATCCCGGAATGCGCGCCGCCCCGGACCGTCACGCGCCGACGAGCGGCCGGAAGCGCTCCCACGCCGCCTGCCAGGGCGCCGGATCGCCGGGCGCGAACTCGCGGATCGGGAAGGCGGCGCGGATCAGCGGCTGCGCCGCGGCCAGGTCGGGCAGGATGCCGAGGCTCACGGCCTGCACCATCAGGTTGCCGACAGCCGTGGCCTCCTCCGGGCCGGCCAGCACGCGCACGCCCAGGGCGTCGGCCGTGAACTGGTTGAGCAGCGCGTTGCGGCTGCCGCCGCCGACGACGTGCACGACGTCCGTCGGCGCGCCGCTGACCGCCTCGATCTGCGCGCTCACGTGGCGGTACTTCAGCGCCAGGCTCTCGTACACGCCGCGCAGGATCGCGCCGCGGCTGCCGGGCGGTGGCTGCCCCGTGCGCGCCAGGAAGGCGCGCACCGCCTTCTCCATGTCCGGCGGGTTGTAGAAGCTGCGGTCGTCCGGATCCACCAGCGCGCCGAAGGGCGGCGCCTCCTCGGCCAGGCGCGTGACCTCGTCCCACTCCAGGCGGCGGCCGTCGGCCGCCGCCCAGCCCCGCAGCAGCTCCTGCAGGATCCACGTGCCCATCACGTTCTTGAGCAGGCGCGTGTTGCCGATGCCGCCCTCGTTGCTCAGGCCGGCCGCCATGGCGGCCGGCGTCGTGACCGGCCGGCGCACGAGCCGGCCGACCAGCGACCAGGTGCCCGAGCTGACGATCAGCGCGCGGTGGGTGTGCCGGACCGGCGCGGCCGCGAAGGCGCTGGCGGTGTCGTGCGAACCCACGGCCACGATCTCTGCCGGGTTGAGGCCGGCCGCGGCCGCCAGCGGCGCGTGCAGGCGCCCCAGGCGCGAGCCGGGCTCGACGATCGCCGGCAGCAGCCGCCGCGGGATGCCCAGCGCGCGCAGCAGCGGCGCGCTCCACTGGCGGCGGCGCGCGTCCATGAGCTGCGTCACGCTCGCAAAGGTGCTGTCCACGGCCGTGCAGCCGCCAAGGTAGTAGCCGAACACGCTGGGCATCGGCAGGTAGAGCGCGCAGGCGCGCAGCAGCTCCTTGCGGCGGGTGACGAACCACAGGAGCTGGTTGCTGATGTTGAACGGCTGGAAGTGGACGCCCGTGATGGCGTAGACGCGCGCCGGGTCCATGCGCGCCTGCAGTTCGGCCACCATGCCGTCCAGGCGGTGGTCGCGGTAGCTGTGGATCTTGCCGAGCATCTCGCCGTCGGCGGTGATGAACTGGCCGTCCGCGCCCCAGGTGTCGATGCCGACTGCGTCGAGGCGGCTGCCGACGTTGCGGCGGTAGGCGTGCAGGCCGCGCACGATTTCGCGGTGGATGTGGACGTCGTCCCAGTAGGTGCGCTCGGTGACGGCGCCCGTGCGGTCGGGGATGTGGAACCCGACCCCCTCGTGCGCGAAGCGATGCACCTCCTCCATGCGGAAACCGCCGGCGTCGAAGCTGCCGGCAAAGCACTTGCCGCCCGACGCGCCCAGATCCACCGCCAGCAGTCGCCTTTCGTTCATGATCGCTCCTCCGCCCGTTCGCCGGCCGGAAACAGGTTGCCGGCGTTCAGCCGGCCTTGGGGGTCAAAAATCCGTTTCAGCGCGCGCATGGCGGCGATGCCGTCCGCGCCGTACTGCACGCGCAGCAGGCCGGTCTTGAGCTTGCCGATGCCGTGCTCGGCCGAGACGCTGCCGCCCCACGCCACCACCTGCCGCGCCCACTTTTCGTACAGCGCCTTGCCGCGGGCGTAATCGTCCGGGTCGCGCGGGAGGATGTTGACGTGGACGTGGTTGTCGCCGATGTGGCCGAAGACGACGTGCTCGAGTCCGGCCTCCGCCAGGTCGCGCCGGTAGAGGGCCATCACCGGCCGCAGCCGGTCGTCGGGCACCGAGAGGTCGGTGCCGAGCTTGGTGAGTCCCGGGTGCCGGCGCTGGCGCTCGGCGATGCGCAGGTTGACCTGCTCGGGCGCGGCGTGGCGGAACTCCTTGAGCCGGCGCAGGCCGTGCTCGTCGGTGGCCGCCCAGCTTGCCGCGGGGTCGCCGGAAGCCGCGAGGCGCCGCGCCAACGCTTCGCCGAGCGCGGCGGCGGCGGCCTCGTCCGGCGCGGCGTACTCGACGTACAGCGCCTCGTGCCATGCCGGCGCGACGGCTGGCAGGTGGACGCCCGCCTGCCGGGCCTGGCGCAGCAGGTCCAGCACGCCGCCGTCAAAGTACTCGATGGCGACGGGGCGCGAAGCGCCGGCGCGTTCGGGCGCGCGGAGCCACTCCACCAGGTCGAGCGCCTGGGCCTCGTTGGCCAGGAAACAGACGACGCCCCAGGTGGCCGGCGGTCGCGGCCGCAGCGCGAGTTCGGCTTCGACGATCGCGCCCAGCGTGCCCTCGCTGCCGACGAAGAGATCGAGCAGGTCCATGTCCGGCCGGACCCAGTAGCCGGCGGCGTTCTTGACGGCCGGCGGCGCATAGGGGGGCAGGGTGCCGGCCAGCGCGCGGCCGCCGGCGGTGAGGGCGTGGAAGCGGCCGGCGGCGGCGCGCGGGGCGCCGCGGGCGAGCGCGAGTTCGTCGCCGTCGGCCAGCACCACGCGCAGGCTCTGCACGTGCCGGCGCACGGGGCCGTGGGCGAAGGAGCAGGCGCCGGAGGCGTTGCAGGCGATCATGCCGCCCAGCGAGGCGGTCGCCTCGGTGGGGTCGGGCGTGAACATCCAGCGGCCGCGCCGCAGCCGCGCCAGCGCCTCGCGCTCCGCGGGCGTCCAGCCGGAGGCGTCCGCGGCGGCGCCGTCCAGGAACGCGCGCAGCGCGTTGAGGGTGACGCCGGGCTGCACCCGCACGAACGGGTCGTCGCCCTCGAAGCGCACGCCGAGGATGCGGTCCAGGCGGGCGAGGCAGAGGATCAGGCCGCCGTCGGGCACGGCGCCGGCCGTGATGCCGGTGCGGCTGCCCTGGATCGTGACGCGCTGGCCGCGCTGCGCCGCGGCACGGAGCGCGGCGGCGACCTCGGCCGCGGAGGAGGCGAAGACGATCGCCTCCGCGTTTCCCGTGCGGCGGGATTCGTCGCGCAGGTGGTCGGGGAAGCGCGCCGCCACATCGGATTCGGGTTTGTCGGCCATGGCAGTCCTGAAATGGTCGAACGGGGAGGTATTCTAAGGGGCGCGGCGGCGGTTGGCGAGCATGCGCTCGAGAGGCAGGGCTGGACGCTCCGTCACGGAGTTCATAGACTCCGTGACCATGCCTTTCATGCAGAGAACCCATGCCGATGCCCGTGCGGGCCGCCGGGAAGCCCGCCGGCCGCCGCCGGCGCCGACCCCGTCCGCCGTCCGGCGCGCGCTGCGGGGGCTGGGCGATTTCCAGGATGCCCGCTTCCTTCAGGGGTTCTTCAAGACCGCGCCCGGCGAGTACGGCGCGGGCGATCGCTTCCGCGGCATCCGCGTGCCCGTGCTGCGCCGCCTGGCGCGGCAGTTCGCGGCCCTGCCAATGCCCGCGGTGCTGCGCCTGCTCGGCTCACCCTGGCACGAGGACCGGCTGCTGGCGCTCCTGCTGCTCGTGCGCCGGTTCGAGCGCGGCACGGTGCCGGAACGCGACCGTATCGCCGCCGCCTATCTGCGCCACACCCGCCACGTGAACAACTGGGACCTGGTGGACCTCTCCGCGCCCAACATCGTCGGCGCCTGGCTGCTGCGCCGCGATGCGTCGCTCCTCGACCGGCTGGCCGGCTCCGGCTCGCTCTGGGAACGGCGCATCGCCGTCGTGGCCACGCTCGCCTTCCTGCGCGCCGGACGCCTCCAACCGACGTTCGCGATCGCCCGCCGTCTGCTGGCCGACCGCGAGGACCTGATCCACAAGGCGACCGGCTGGATGCTGCGAGAGGCCGGCAAGCGCGAACCCGCCGCGCTGCGCCGCTTCCTCGCCCGCCACGCCGCCCGCATGCCGCGCACCATGCTGCGCTATGCGATCGAGCGGCTGCCCGCCGCCGAACGCCGCCGCTGGCTGCGCGCCGGGTTGTAGATCGCGCCGCCCCCCCGCCGCAGCCACGCGGGCAGGCGGCAGGCAAGAACCATGGACAGCCCCTTCACGGCACGGCCAGCATGCGCTCGATCGCCACGCGCGCGCGGGCGGCGACGTCGGCCGGCACCTGCACGCGCGGGGCAAGATGCTCCAGGGCGAGGGCGATCTTCTCCGGCGTGATGCGCTTCATGTTCGGGCAGAGCACGCGGTCGGTGACGGGGTGGAAGCGCTTGCCCGGATTCTCGCCGCGCAGGCGGTGCAGCAGGCCGATCTCCGTGCCGACGATGTACTCCTGCGCCTCGCCGGCGCGCGCGCGCCGCAGCATGCCGCCGGTGGACAACACCTCGTCCGCCAGCGCCGTCACCTCGGGCCGGCACTCCGGATGGACCAGGACCCGCGCGCCCGGATGGGCCGCCTTGGCGCGACGGATGTCGGCCGGCGTGATGCGCGCGTGGGTGGGGCAGAAACCGTCCCAGAGGAGCAGCGGCCGGCCCAGGCGCTGTCCGACCCACGTCCCCAGGAAGCGGTCGGGCACGAAGAGGATCTCGCCCGGAATCGAGGCCACGACGCGCTCGGCGTTGCCGGACGTGCAGCAGATGTCGCTCTCGGCCTTGACCTCGGCCGAGGAGTTGACGTAGCAGACCACCTTGGCGTCGGGGTGCTTGCGCTTGAGCGCGCGCAGCCCGGGGGCGTCAATCATGTCCGCCATCGGGCAGCCGGCGTGTATGTCCGGCAGCAGCACGGTCTTGTCCGGCGACAGAATCGCCGCCGTCTCGGCCATGAAGTGCACGCCGCAGAAGACAATCACCGGCGCCGTGCAGGCCGCAGCCTGGCGGCTCAGTTCCAGCGAGTCGCCGGTGAAATCGGCCAGGTCCTGCACCTCGGGCAACTGGTAGTTGTGCGCCAGGATCACGGCCTGCCGCTCCCGGCGCAGCCGGTCCACCGTGGCGCGCGGGGAGGAGTCCGAACCGCCTGTCTTCATGGCGCCCATCTTGGCCGATCTTGGCGGGAAAAGCGAGATGGAGTCCGGTGCGGAAGCCCCGGCGGGCGCGGCGGCGCCGCCGCGAGCACCATGGCGCCAGGCGGTGACAGCCGGGCGGTGCGGCCTTGCGGCTGCGCAACACCGCGCGTATCATCCCTAAGAACTCATGTCCGCCAGGCGCAAAACCTTGTCCAACGGGCAGCCCGTGGCGCTGACGATCGCCGGCAGCGACAGCGGCGGCAATGCCGGCATCCAGGCCGACCTGCGCGCCTTCCACGCGTTTGGCGTCCACGGCTGCACCGCCATCGCCGCCCTCACGGCGCAGAACCCGTCTGGCGTCCGCGGCGTGCTGGCCGCGGGGCCGGCGTTTCTGCGGGACCAGCTCGCGGCGGTCTTCGAGGCCTATGCCGTCGGCGCGGTCAAGACCGGCATGCTGCTCAACGCCGGCCTGATCGGTGCAGTGGCGGCGGCGCTGGCCGCCCGGCCAGAGGTCCCCAGGGTCGTGGACCCGGTGATGGTGGCCACCAGCGGCAGCCGGCTGCTCGAGCGGGCGGCCGTTCATGCGCTGATGGACAAGCTGCTGCCGCTGGCGACGCTGCTCACGCCGAACCTGCCGGAGGCCGCCGTGCTGCTGGGCCGGCCCGTGGCGGGTGTCGAGGCGGCCGGTGAGGCGGCCGCCGAACTGGCCGGACGCTTCGGCTGCGCGGTGCTGGTCAAGGGCGGCCACGACCTGGCGCGGCGCGCGTGCGACGCGCTCTGCGCGGACGGCGCGCTGTACCGCCTGTCCACGCCGGCCGTGGCGAACCCGCTCTCGCTGCACGGCACGGGATGCGCGCTCAGCGCCGCCATCGCCGCCGCGTTGGCGTGCGGCCTGCCGCTGCGCGACGCGGTCGTCGCCGGCAAGTCCTACGTGTACGCCGCCATCCGCGCCGGGCGCGCCGTCGGCCCCGCCGCGACTGTGCTCGGCATGGCGCGGCGGCCTTCCGCGGCAGCCGTGACCGTGGAAGCGTGGAGGCCCCCCCTGTGATTCGCGCCGTCTTCTTCGACATGGACGGCGTGCTGATCGACTCCGAGCCGGTCTGGCAGGAGGCGATCGACGCGGTGTTTGGCGGACTGGGCATCGCGCTGGACGCGGAGCTGAAGGCCCGGACGGCCGGGATGGGCAACGAGGAGAGCGTGCGGCTGGTGCTCGACCGCCATCCGGCCGTGCGCGCCGACGTGCGGCAGGTGTGCGCGCGGATCGACGGCGCCGTCCTGGCGCGGATCGGGGAGGGGATCGGCGCGATTCCGGGCGCGGACGCGCTGGTGCGCGAGCTTGCCGCGGCCGGCCTGCCGCTGGCGCTGGTCTCGACCTCCGGCCCGGCTCTGATGCGGGCGGTGGTGCAGGCGCACCGGCTCGACGGCCTGTTCCGGGTGGTGCTGAGTTCGGAGGAAGTCGGCCCGGGCAAGCCCGACCCGGCCGTCTACCGCGAGGCGCTGCGGCGCCTGGGCGCGGACGCCGCGGCGGGCGTGGCGATCGAGGACACGGTCAACGGCGCCCGCTCCGCCCACGGCGCCGGCCTGCGCGTGATCGGCTTCACGCGCGATCCGGCCGTGTCCGGCCGCATGCAGCCCTACGTGTGGCGGGTGGCGGCGGATTTCGGGGAAGTGCGAGAGTACGTGTTGGGAAGGAGGGGAAGATGGGGAAGCTGAGACCCAGCGGCGGGTACCGAGACCTGCGAAGTTTTCAGGCGGCCACGATCATCTACGATGGCACCTGCTGGTTTTGCGAGAAGTTCCTGGATTCGCGGTCGCGAACGTGTGACCAGATGGTGCAGGCCGCCCGCAGCGGGCGGCAGAACATCGCGGAAGGCAGCCGGGCTTCCGCGACCTCGTCGCAGACGGAACTGCGACTGACCAACGTCGCACGGTCCAGTCTGGAGGAGCTGCTGCTCGACTACGAAGACTACCTGCGACATCGGCATTTGCGGCAGTGGAAAGCCGACGATCCCGAGGCGTTGAAGGTGCGGGGGTTGTGGAGGGAGGATCGGTCGGATCAGTCGGATCGGACCGATCAGCAGCGCTACGCTGTATACGCTCCATGGCTCGATCACGAAAACCCCGCCATCCGCGCCAACGCCATGGTCTGCCTGATCAACCAGGCGAACACGCTGCTCGACAGGCAGATCGAGGCGCTGGAGGCGCAGTTCATTGGCGAGGGAGGCTACAGCGAGCAGTTGGCGGCGGCGCGGCTGGCGCGGCGGACTGCCGATCGGTCGGATCCGTCGGATCAGACCGATCAGACGGATCGTCGCAAGCCAGAGGCCCCCCTCTGTCCCGCCTGCGGCAAACCCATGGCGCTACGGACGGCCCGTAAGGGCACGAAGGCCGGCCAGCAATTCTGGGGGTGCTCGGCCTATCCAGACTGCAAGGGGCTTGTGGGTATCTGACCTCGGCTTGGTGCGGGGACCCTTCTGCGTTATCATACCGGTGCAAGGAGTAACAGTGACCCAGTTGCAGTCAGCCGTAGCGGGCGCGATCACGCCGGCCATGCGGCAGGTGGCGGAGGCGGAGCGCGTGGCGGCGGAGGCTGTGCGGGATGCCGTGGCGCGCGGGCACGCCGTGATTCCGCTCAACCCGGCGCACGGCAACGCGCGGCCGGTCGGGGTGGGGCGGCTCTTCCGCACCAAGGTCAACGCCAACATCGGCCGCTCCACCGAGCGTTCGGAGGCCGGGGGCGAGCGCCGCAAGCTGGCGGTGTCGCTGGCCGCGGGCGCGGACTTCGTCATGGACCTGAGCGTCGGCCCCGACCTGCACGCCATCCGGCAGGCGCTGCTGGACGCCTCGCCGGCGCCGCTCGGCACGGTGCCGGTCTACGAAACCGTCTCGCGGCTGGCCGGCGACGTGCCGTCGCTCGAACCCGGCCTGCTGCTCTCCGTGATCGAGGAGCAGGCGCGGCAGGGCGTGGACTTCATGACCCTGCACGCGGGGCTGCTGCGGGCGCACGTGCCGCTGGCGATGCGGCGCGTGATGGGCATCGTCAGCCGCGGCGGCGCGATCCTGGCCGAGTGGATGCAGACGCACGGGCGCGAGAATCCGCTGTACGAGCGCTGGGACGACGTGCTGGCCATCCTGGCGCGGCACGACGTGACCGTGTCGCTCGGCGACGGGCTGCGTCCGGGCTGCCTGGCAGACGCGAGCGACGCCGCGCAGTTCGCCGAGCTGGACGTGCTGGGCGCGCTCGTGCGGCGCTGCCGGCAGGCCGGCGTGCAGGTGATGGTGGAGGGGCCGGGCCACGTGCCGTTCGACCAGATCGCGATGAACATGCAGCGCGAGCAGGAGACCTGCGACGGCGCGCCCTTCTACGTGCTCGGGCCGGTGGTAACGGACATCGCGCCCGGCTACGACCACATCACTTCCTGCATCGGCGCGACGGCCGCGGCCTTCCACGGCGCGTCGCTGCTGTGCTACGTGACGCCGGCCGAGCACCTGGGTCTGCCGGACGAGCGCGAGGTGCACGAGGGCGTGATCGCCTACCGCATCGCCGCGCACGCGGCCGACGTGGCGCGCGGCCTGCCCGGGGCGCGCGACCGCGACGACGCCATGGCCCGCGCGCGCGTGGCCTTCGACTGGAAACGGCAGTTCGATCTGGCGCTGGACGGCACCTACGCGCGCGGCCGCTGGGAGCGCACGCGCGCCTGTCCGGACGGCGCGGCCGACGACCACTGCTCCATGTGCGGCCGCGAGTTCTGCGCCCTGCGCACCACGCGCCGCATTCGGGGCGACGCCTAACAGCCCGTTGAAAAATGCCCGTTGAAAAAGCCTTGGACAGCGGCGGCGACGGATCGCCGCCCTCCCGGAACCCGCGTGATTCCGCAAGCACCGGGAGGGCGCACCTCCGTGTGCGCCGTTTTTCAACGGGCTACACCTGGACTCCGAGGTGCCGACGGAGAAGAGGCCCCGTCCTCGGCGCGAACCGGTCGCAGGGGAAGATCGCCATGACCGCGCCAGTGGGGCAGCAGCCCGAAAGAAGGTACAATCCGCCCTTCACGCTCTGGTTCCTGCGACGGAACGAGGTGCTCGTGCCGGTGGAGGAAGGAGCGCGGCCTTGACCCCCGTAGTTTACGCGTTTCTGCTCACGGCGCTCGCGGGGCTTTGCACGGGTATCGGCAGCGTGATGGCGTTCTTCACGCACCGCACGAACCGGAGCTTCCTCGCGGTGTCCATGGGGTTCTCCGCCGGCGTCATGCTTTACGTCTCAATGGTGGAAATCCTGCCGAAGGGCCGGGTCGCGCTGGCGGCAGCCTGGGGTGAGAGGGCCGGTGCATGGGCCGCCGTGCTGGCGTTCTTCGGCGGCATGGCCCTGATCGCCCTGATTGACAAACTGATTCCGGCGCCGGAGAACCCGCACGAACAGCACGACGTGGAGGAAGTCGACGCCTTCGGCCCGGACCGTCCCCGCAAACGGCAGGAGCGGCGTGTTTCCGCCCGCATGCTGCGCATGGGGCTGCTCACCGCGCTGGCCATCGGCATCCACAATTTCCCCGAAGGCATGGCCACCTTCGTGGTTGCGCTTCGGGATCCGGCGATGGGCGTGGCCATTGCCGTAGCCATTGCCCTGCATAACATCCCCGAAGGCATTGCCGTTTCGATCCCGATCTTCTACGCGACGGGCAGCCGCAAGCGCGCGCTCGTCTACTCGTTCCTGTCGGGCGTGGCCGAACCGGTTGGCGCGGCGATCGGCGGCGTGTTTCTGATTCGCTACATGAGCGATGCCGTATTCGGCATGCTCTTTGCCCTGGTGGCCGGCATCATGGTTTTCATCTCGCTGGACCAGCTCCTGCCGACGGCCGAAAAGCACGGCGAACACCACTTGTGCACCTATGGCTTGGTGGCCGGCATGGGCCTCATGGCCGTGAGCCTGTTGCTGTTCCTGAAATGAAATCGCGGGCGGAGAAGCCTTTCCCTCTGGGGCTTGAGCAGAAAGACGGCGGGGAATGGGGGCTGGTGGATCGGGTGCGCGCGGGGGATGATGGCGCGTTCGATGTCCTGCTGGCGCGCTTCCAACGCCCCGTCTTGAACTTCGTTTGCCGTCTCATCGGCGATGCGACCGAGGCGGAAGACTTGGCGCAGGATGTCTTTTTGCGGGCCTACCGGAGCATGCACAAGCCCGGATTCAAACGGACAACGGCCGAGTTCTCGACGTGGCTGTTCCAGGTGGCGCGAAATGCCGCACTGGACTGCCTGCGCCGGCGCAAACGCCGTCCAGCCGAGTTGCCGGGGGCCCTGGAGGATGGCGGAGCGTCGCTGGCCTCCGGTCAGGCCACGGCTGCCGAGGACGCGGTGGCGCGGGAGACCGGCGCGGCCATCGCGGCGGCCGTCGCGCTGCTGCCGGAGGACCAGCGCACCGCGGTGATCCTGTCCGAGTACGAACAGCTTTCCGACGCCCAGATCGCCTCCGTCATGCGCTGCTCAACGAAATCCGTCGAAGCCCGCCTCTACCGCGCCCGCCGCTTCCTGCGTGAGCGGCTGCGGCACCTGCTTCGGGACCATTAGGCCGCGAGAAGCGCTCGTGGCGGCCGGTTTGCGCCCGGTCTCCCCTATGTCACTCTGCAGGGCGGGCAAACGGCCGAGCGCCAACCGTTCGTTATTTCCGCGAGGGTTTTTCGCGGCGGCGGCGTTATACCAGGCAGAGAGCAAGGAAGGAGGAGACGGTCATGTTCGGGAAAACGCGGGATGCCGACCGAAGCGCCGCGGGCGCGCCGGACGAACGGTTGAGCGACCTGCTGCGGCAGTGGCCGGAGGTCGAGCCCGGTGCCGGTTTCGAGGCCGCTGTCTGGCGGCGGATTCGGGCCGTGTCTGCGGCGCAGCCGGCCGGGTCGTGGACCCGGTGGCAGGCCTGGCTCCAGACGCATCCCGTATGGGCCGGGGCGGCTGCGGCCGCGGCGGCGCTGGCCGTCGGCCTCCTGGCCGGTCTGGCGACGCCCGGCCACGCGCTGGCGCAGGGTCGGGAAACCCACGCCCTGCTCCATTCCCGGACGCTGATGGGCACCTACGCGGCGCTGTCGGAAAGAGGTCATCCATGAAGACGAGAATCGTCCTGCTGACGCTGGCGGCCGTGCTGGCCGGCGTGGCTGGCTATGCGATCGCGCATCGGTTCCTATGTCAGCCGCCACCGTCCGACCTGGACCGCTTGCGTGATGTCTCCCATCTGGCCCGGGCGCTGGACCTGCGGCCGGACCAGGTCAAGGCCATGGAGTCCCTGCAACGGCGTCTGTGCGACCGGCTGGCGACCTGGTGCGCCCGGCATTGCGCCTGCCGCAAGGATCTCGCGGCAGTCCTGGTCGCGGAGCCGTTCGATGCGGCGCGCGCGCAGGAACTGCGGGAATCGCTGTGCCGCTGCTATGCGGAAAGCGAGATGCTCGCTCTGGAGCATATTCGCAGCCTGCGCGAGATCCTGGACGCCCGGCAGCGCACCCGGTTCGACCGCATGATCACGGACGCGCTGGCCGGCCCGTGCGGGATATGCGCGAACTGCGGAACGGGGTGCGGAGCGATGGGGCGCAGGGAGAACACGAGGAGCAAGCGATGAAAATGAACGCGACCTGGATGGCGGCGGCCGTTGGAACCGCCCTGCTGGCGGCGGGATGCGGCGGAACAAAGACGGTGGGAACGCCGGCCGGCGGAGACACGGCCGCAACGCCTCTGGCGGCGGTGCTGGACGCGCCGGAAAAGTACGACGGGCAGACGGTGGTCCTGAAGGGCGTGCTGCAGGCGCAGTGCGCGGCGCTGTGCGACTTCACCTACTCGGAAAGCGGCCGGTCGGTGACGGTGTACACGCCGGACCCGAAGCCGCCCAGGATCAAGGCCGGGCAGCCGGTCCGGGTGACGGCCACGGTCCACAAGGGCGAAGAGCAGGTCATCATCAACGCCAAGGGGTTGGAGCTGCTGCCCCGGAAGGGATCGCCATGAAGCTGGCCCGGCTCGCGTTCAACAACATACGCCGAACGCCCATGCGCGCCGGTCTGACGGCGGCCAGCGTGCTCATCGCGGCGGCGACGTTGAGCGTCGTGCTGTCGCTGGACCGGGGGTACGCCGGGGCGGTGAAGCGGGAACTGGTGGACAAGACCGGCGTGCACCTCTACATCACCAAGGAGAACTGCCCCATCGAGGCGGCGTCCGTCGTGGCCCAGGGCGGGCTGAGTCCCCTCTACGTGGAGGAGTCACTGGTCGCGGTGGCGGAGTCCACCGAGGGGATCGCCGCCGCCCTGCCGTTCCAGCTTTTCGCCGAGACGACGACGGATGGCGCGCGCACGGACATCTTCATGGGCGTGACGGAGGCCATCCGCAAGGTGCGGCCCGACTGGGTGATCGAGAAGGGCGGTTGGTTCGAGAACGGGGACTCCGTGATTCTGGGGGCCCAGATCGCGCAGATCGAGCTGGCCAAGGTCGGCGACCGCCTGTACTCGGAGAAACTCGACAAGGAGTTCAAGGTTTCCGGCATTCTCCGCAAGGGCTATTCGCAGGATGACGGAATCATCTTCCTGCCCCTGGCCACGGCGCAGAAGCTCGTGAAACGGGAGGGCCGCCTGTCGGCCATCGCGGTCAAGCTGCACGACGTCGGCCGCATTCAGGATGTGGCCACGCGGCTGCGGGGGCGCATCTCCCGGGACTATTCCGTGATCGGCGCCAAGGAGCTGAGCGAAGGGGTCCTGGGTTTCTTCGCGGCCACGCGGATGATCATGTTCGTCATGGTGGGGGTGGCCTTCGGGGTCTCCATCTTCGGGATCGTGAACACGATGCTCATGGCGGTCATGGAACGCCGCCGGGAGATCGCTTACCTCAAGTGCGTGGGTGCCCGCCGGGAGGACGTGCTGCGGCTGATCACGCTGGAGACCCTCATCATCTGCCTCGCGGGCGGGGCGGGCGGCATCCTGGCCGGGGCGGCGGTAACGCCGGCGGCGGGAAAGCTGTTGCGGGGGACGCTGGTGGGCTATGTGCCGGCGGGGAGCATCGCGGCGCCGTCGCTGGAGATCGCGCTGCTGTCCCTGTCGGTCGCGGTGGCCGCGGGTGTGCTCTGCGCGCTGTACCCGGCCTGGAAGGCGGCCTCGATCGTCCCGATGGAGGTGCTGCGCAATGAATGAGCCCCTGATCGCGCTCGATAACGTCTCCAAGCTCTACCGGCGCGGGAGCGAAGAAGTCCACGCGCTGGATGGCGTGACGCTGGAGATCGCGGAGGGCGACCTGATCGCGATCTGCGGGCCGTCGGGATCCGGCAAGACGACCCTGCTCAACATCGCCGGCTGCATGGACCACGCGTCGAAGGGCATGGTACGTATCCGTGGCGAGGAGGTGGAGCGGGGCGGCGAGCGGCGCCTGGCCGAAATCCGCCAGTCCCTGATCGGGTTCGTCTTCCAGCAGTTCTTCCTCATCCCCACCCTGACGGTGGAGGAGAACGTGGAGCTCCCGCTGCTCTTCTCGCACCGCAGGGCGGATCGCGCGCGGACGGCGGCACTGCTGGAGAGCGTGGGCCTCGCGCACCGGCGGCGGCATCGTCCCGGCCAGCTCTCGGGCGGGGAGATGCAGCGCGTGGCGGTGGCCCGCAGCCTGATCAACGAGCCGAAGGTCATTCTCGCCGACGAGCCCACCGGCAATCTCGATTCGCGGAACTCGGCGGCGGTCGTCGATCTGTTCGAAGCCCTGAACCGGAAGGGCATCGCGGTTGTCCTGGTGACGCACAACCCGGACCTGGCCGCTCGTTGCCGGAAGGTGGTGCATCTTGAGGACGGCAGAGTGGTGGCTTAACGCGGCGATTCTGCTCTGCGCGGCGGCGACTTCGGCGCCGGCTTCGCTCTCTGTCGGGCTGGAAGGCGATGCGCGGGCCGGGTACTCCGACCACGACGGTGCGGACGCCGCGATCGATTCGATCGGAGGCTCGGCGCGCAAGGTGTTCGCCGACCGACGCGGCGACCGCGTGATCCTGTTCGCCCAGGGCGAATGGGCGGATGACTTCTCCGAAGCCTTGCTGCACCAGGCGTACGCGGAGTGGAAGGGGCCGATGGGCCGGTGGAACGTCGCCGCCGGCCGCGTTCCGCTCCCCTGGGGGCTCCGGACGGCGTGGAGCCCGGACCGTCTCCCCTACGGTTCGCCTTACGACTGGACGCGGACGCTGGAGTCCGACAACGGCTTGCTGTTGCGGGGGACGCTGGACGTCTGGGACTACGGGCTGGCCCTGACCCAGGGCTACGGGATGGAGAACATCGAGGAGTTCCCCGGCCCCGGCAACTTGACCGGCCGACTCGGCCTGACGCCGGACATCGAGGGCAGCTTCACGCTGGGGCTTTCGTTGGCGACGGGAACCGCCTATGCCTCCGAACACGGCCATGGGATGGGCGGCGCGATGGCCGAGGAGCGCACGGCCATCGCGTTGGACTGCACCTGGAACGCCGGGCGCGGCACCTACCGCTTCGAGGGCGGCGGGAGGGAGACGGCAGAGCGGTGGCACGGGACGCTGTTCGGCGCCGCCGACTACGCCCTGCTCCCGAAGCTGACCCTGCAGGCGGCCGGGCAGGTCTACGAGCACGGCTCGTCGCACTGGTACAGCCGCGCGTATGGCGGCGTCTCCATTCCGCTGCCATGGTTCACACTCCGGGGAGGATACGAGTATGAGAAAGCCGAGATCGAGGATCACCGCGTGGTGGTGCAGTTGTATCGCCTTTTTAGCTTTGTCCGGTAGCGGGTCCGCACTGGCGCAGGAGCTGTATGTCTGCGTCTGGCGCAATCCCGAGCGGACCATGACCCGCCTCTTTCCCGAGGCGAAGGACTACCGCACGGTGACGGTGCCCATCCCGCCCGATGCCCTGGCGCGCATCGAGAAGCGCGCGGGCGCCGCCCTGCTGCCGGGCCAGCGCGAGCAGTACCAGTACTTCGAGATGCTCGACGGCGACGGCAAGGTCATCGGGCATACGCAGGCCATGACCCAGAAGGGCGAATTCGGCGCCATCGAGTTCGTATTCGGGATGGATCTGCAGCGCCGCGTCAACGGGCTCTACATCCAGCGGCAGCGCGAACGAGATCGGAATTTCCGCGAAGAGGACTTCCTCGCGAGGTTCCGCGGGGTTGCGCCGGCCGATGCCGATACCCTCGCCGATCCCGCGGGCGACTCCGGGAGCACCGGCACGCGCGCCGTGACGCTCGGCGTGCGGAAGGCTCTGATTGAGTTCGACGAGTTGGTGCTGAAGAAGGCCCCGCCGCCGACCGAAGCCGCCCCCCGAGGCGGGTGAAAGTCCGGACAAAGACCTCTTTCGGTCAGAACGAAGACGTCTCGTCGTGGATCGCGCGCCGCGGCAGGCCGGGGTCGCGCAGGTGCCCGATCACGGCCCGGCGCGGAGGCTGCGAGGCTGCTCCGCAACAAATCCAAGCATTGACTTTTGCCCGTTCATGCCCGACAATTCCTACCGGTTGTTCACGAATCGGAAAGGCAGGAGGAGAGTATGTTGAAGAAAGCGGTCGTGATGGCAGCGGTTATGGCGATGGCGGTAGCGGCGGCGTGGGCTGGCTGCGGAACATGTCCGGGTGACAAGGCTACATCCAAGAAGGGCGAGGCGTGCCTCAAGGCGGGCGATACGGCTTACGCATGTCTGAAGTGCAGCCTCGTCCATACGAAGGCCGGCACGTGCCCGAAGTGCAACGCCGACATGAAAGCCACGCACGTGCTGGCCATGGATGGCGTCAAGGTCTCCCTGTGCCCGTGCGAGGCCGGCTGCAAGTGCACGGTCAACGCCGATGACCCCAAGCAGTGCAGTTGCGGCAAGCCGGTCACCACCCTGGACTGCGCCACGGCGTGCATGGTTCTGAAGAAGCCCGAAGCGGCTGAGCCGGCCAAGCCGGACGCCAAGTAGGTCAAGCCGAAGGACTCTCCGGCGAACTGAGCCGGAGGGGCCTGATTCGATCACGTGTTCCAGTTCGCGCGCCAGGGCAATTGCCTGCGCGTGCAGCATGTTGGTGTGGCGCGACCGCTCCACGAGCGTGGCCGCCGCCTCGTCCAACAGCGCGAACTTCTCCTTTTGGGCGCCGCACTTCGGGCACTTCTCCGGAGCGTTGTCGCCGTCATGGATGAGGCGCTTGCAGAACCCACTTCGTCTGGTTTCGCAAGCGCAGTATTCAGAAGCCAGAAGTCAGTATTCAGAATCATATGCAGTGCACTCGCAACAGGTTATGCCTATTCTGGCTCCTGAATCCTGACTCCTGAATTCGCTCCTGCAAATACCCCAGAGGGGTTTTGCAGGAGCCTCTCAAGGGTGACCCCGACGTCGCCGCGGGGATCAGCGGCCCCGCGCCAGCGCCGCCAGCAGCGCCTCGATGTTGGCCGGCGGCGTGCCGGGCATGATCATGTTGGAGCAGCCGACGACGATGCCGCGCGCGGCGTGACCGGAGAACTGCAGGTGATGCACCGGCACGCGGTCGGGCCGGCGGCCCTCGAAAAGGGCGAGGATGCGTTCGCGCCCGGTCACTGGGTCTCCTCTCCCGGCGCGCGGCGCGGCAGAATGCCGCCTGGCCGGCGGCCAGCCGCCGCAGGGCGGCGGCGGTGGCGGGCGGATCGTCCAGCACGGCGCAGAGCAGGTTGTCGAACCCGAGCA
>Ga0233425_10006557_pt1 | contig 17167 bp, 11 predicted proteins | sample Watercolumn_Towu_2_FD_181712 | JGI IMG/M metagenome (GOLD analysis project Ga0233425, IMG submission 181712) | Freshwater microbial communities from Lake Towuti, South Sulawesi, Indonesia - Watercolumn_Towuti2014_140_MG | ecosystem: Environmental > Aquatic > Freshwater > Lake | place... | reverse complement strand
ACACGGCCAACGGCTGGCTCTCGGTCTTGCGCGTCATTGCGCAGGAGGCCAAGCGCCGGTTCAAGCTCCCCGAGGCCTTCACGGAGGGCGTGCCGGACTTCGACACGTCTGAGCACGTGACCTACCCCGAGGAGGCCCCGAACTCGCTGACCCGCGAGCAGGTGCCGGAGTTCTTGGCCGCGCTCCGGGAGCTCCACCCGGCGCACTACGCCATGACCTACCTCGGGCTCGCGACGGGGCTTCGGCCGTCGTCGCTGCGACCGCTGCGGCGCTCTGGGGCAACCCCGGACGTCCTGTGGGAGCAGGGACGCCTGCTGGTCCGCCGCTCGCAAACGCTCGGCGCCGTTCCGCTGAACACCACCAAGCAGAAGACCCGTTACACCATCGATCTGCCTCAGGAAGTCCTGAACGTCCTGGGGTGGCACGTGAGCACCCAGCTCGTCACCCCGCCGCAAGCGGACTCCGAGCTGCTCTTTCCGTCCGTAACGGGTGGCTATCGGTCGCCGACGGTGCTCAACAAGCCCTTCGCGGAGGTGTCCGAGGCCATCGGTCTCGGCTACGCCTTCACGCAGAGCGGGATGCGCCGCACGTTCAACGATCTGGCTCGAGCCGCGAAGGTCGAGGCACTCGTTACGCGCAGCATATCGGGGCACCTCACGGAACAGATGCAGCACCACTACTCGACGGTCCGACCCGACGAGCAGCGGGAGGGCATCGGGCGCGTCATCAGGCTGTTCGGGACGCGCGAGATCGACCACGCCGGTCGTGATCGAATGCACCAAAGTGGTGCGTTTCCCACAGCAGGTGGTGCTTCAGGTGGTGCTTCGGCTTCGCGAGGTGGTGCCTAGAAAGAGAAAACCGGCTAGCGCTCTCACGCCAACCGGTTGACTTTGCTTACCTTGGATAGAGCGGGAGAAGGGATTTGAACCCTCGACGTCCACCTTGGCAAGGTGGCACTCTACCGCTGAGTTACTCCCGCGGAAGGGCGTGTAACTACCGCTCGGACCGGATCCTGTCAAGCCCTCGATCCGTCGATCATTTCCGCGTGATTTCCACGCTTGGGCCGTGGATGCGACCGGCGAGATCGACGCTGGGTCCGGGCTCCGGTCGGAGCGCGCGAGCGCCGCTTCCGAGGCCGAGCCAGAGCGTCAGCCGGGCGGCGTCGAAGCCCAGCGGGAGCACGATCTGAACTTCGTCGACGACGACGTCGCCCGGCCGCCACTGATACGTCGGGTAGCGGCCGTCAGCGGGGTAGTGGTCCGCGCGCAAGCGCTCACGGCCGTTCTCGTCGGTGCCGGACACGGTGACTCGCAGGTCCTCGCCGAGGCGCGCAAGGCACTGCCAGTACAGGGTGATGCGCAGCGTTTCGCCGGGACGCGCGACCGGGCTCTCCAGGCGGTAGCCGGCGAAACGCACCCGGCCATCGATGACGACGTCGGCTCGGACGGCGTCCGCCGGGAGCTCGCGCACGGCGTGACCGGTGGGGCGGAGCGTGCGGCTCGAGGGCAGCGCTTCTTCACGCGCGATCTCGAACAACAGGCCGCGAACGTCGATGGCCGCCGAGGCCGCGGCGACAGCCACGGCGCGCGAGCGTGCCCGGTCGACGAGCACGCCGGCGCGGAAGGAAGCGGACTCGCCGCTCTGCCAGAGCAACGCACTGCGGGGGTCGATGCGCCAGCCGAGCGCGACCTCGGTGCCGTCGCCCAGCGGGCGCCGCGCCGCGAGCACGGCCTGCACGGCCGTGGCCAGAGGGTGCGTGCCCGGCGCGAGCATGACCGCGAGCAGGCGCAGGAGGTCGTTGAGGGACGTGCGTAGGGCGTGCGTCGCTAGCAGCGGCACGTCGAATCGCGGCTGGGCGAGCTGGCCGCGCACGTCGCGGCCCTCGACCAGACGGTTCTCGTCCAGGGCGACGTTGCGTTCGAAGGTCGTCGTCGAGGTCATGCCGAGCGGCTGCGCGATGCGGTTTCTGAGCAGCCAGCCGATGGGGCGACCTTCGCGCGTGGCCAGGGCGTGCCCGAGTAGGGCGATGCCCAAGCTCGAGGGCTGGAAGCGCTGGCCCGCTGGCGTCTCGAGCGTGACGCGCCCCAGCTCCGTGGCCAACGTGGCTTCGTCGCGCACGCCCTCGAACGTCGTGGGCGCGACCTGAGGCAAACCGGAGGTGTGCTGGGCGAGATGCCTCAGCGTGACGACTTGCCCGCCCTGCACTGGCAGCTTCACGCTCGGCGGCAGGTGGCTCTGCGCCGGATCGTCGAGGCTCGCGCGTTGCCTTGCCACCAGCTCGGTGAGCAGGAGGCCGAGCAGGATCTCGCCGAGGCCGCCGAGCTCGAACAGCGAATCGGCGTTCGGCGGCCGGGGGTCGTGGAAGCTCGTGCGACCGAAGCCGTGCACGGTGGGGCGCCCGTCCTGCCACAGCCCGACGGCGATGCCGGCCTCGGGCGCCGCCGCGTGGAATGCTCGTACGCGGGCGGCGATGCGCTCCTTCAGCTCTTCCTCCGGCGTGGGCGCGAACGGGTACGGCTTCTTCGGCTGCGAGTAGCAGCCGGCGAGCACGCCCACCGCCAGGCCGGCGGTGCCGAGCAGGAACGCGCGCCGATGGGGCACGCCGGCTACTGTCGACCCTATCGGGCGGAAGGACAAGTGCGGCGCGCCGCCCGTGCTCGCCCTCGAGGCGCTTGGGCCCCGACCGCGCTACACGCGCTCGACGTCGACCACGCCCTGCACCTTGGTCAGCGCCTTCATCACGTTCTTCAGCTGCGTGAGGTCGCCGACGTGGAAGGTGAAGATGTTGCAGGCGCGGCCGTCGTCTTGAGCGCGGCAGTTCGCCTCGCTGATGTTGATCTTCTGCGCGCTGAAGGTCTGGCTCACGTTGGCCAGGATGCCGGGCTTGTTGGTGGTGGTGACCTTCAGCTGCACCGGCCGGTTGATCTTCGCCTTCGTGTCCCAGAACACGTCGATGCGTCGCTCGGGATCGGTGTCGAACGCCTTCACGCACTCGCGCCGGTGGATGGTCACACCGCGCCCGCGGGTGATGAAGCCGATGATGCTGTCGCCGGGCAACGGGTTGCAGCACTTCGCGTAGCGGACCAGCACGTCGTCCACGCCGTTCACACGGATGCCGCCCGTGTCCTTGCCCGTGACCTTGCGCACCAGCTGCTCGATGCGGCCCGTCTTGAGCTCCGGCGGCGGCTCGTTGGTGCCGTCCGGCTGCTTGGCGCGCAGGGACTTGACGACGTCCTCGGTGTCCAGCTTGCCGTAGCCGATGGTGAGCAAGAGCTCGTCCCAACTGCCGGTGCGATGCGCCTCCCAGAGCCGCCGCATCTCGTCGTCGTTCTTCTGCAGGCGCGTCAGGCTCATACCCGCCTCGCGCATCGCGCTGTCCAGGAGCTCGCGGCCGAGGTTGATGCTCTTCTCGCGCTGCTCGCTGCGCAAGAAGGCGCGAATGCGGTTACGCGCGCGAGTGGTGACGGTGAAGTCCAGCCAGTCTTTGCTCGGGTGCTGCTGAGGCGAGGTCATCACCTCGATCACGTCGCCGTTCCGCATCTTGTAGCGCAAGGGGACGATCTGGCCGTTGGCGCGGGCGCCGGAGCAGCGGTTGCCGACCTCGGTGTGAATCGAGTACGCGAAATCGATGGGCGTGGAGTTGCGCGGGAACATGCGCACGTCGCCCTTGGGCGTGAACACGTAGATCTCGTCGGGGAACAGATCGATCTTCACGCTCTCCAGGAACTCGGCCGGATCCTTGAGGTGGCGCTGGTACTCGGCCAGCTCGCGCAGCCAGCCGAATTTCTCCGCAGCGTTCGGGTCTACGCCGCCGGAGTTCCGCTCCTTGTACTTCCAGTGCGCCGCGACGCCGTGCTCGGCGACGCGGTGCATGTCGTGGGTGCGGATCTGGATCTCGATACGCTGCCGCCCCGGCCCGATCACCGCGGTGTGCAGCGACTGGTACATGTTCGGCTTGGGGAGCGCGATGTAGTCCTTGAAGCGCCCCGGCACGGGCGTCCACTTCGAGTGGATGACGCCCAACACCGCATAGCAGTCCGCGATCGACTCCACGCAGACGCGGAACGCCAGGATGTCGTAGACCTGCTCGAAGTCGCTCTGCATCGACTTCATCTTCCGGTAGATGGAGTACACGTGCTTCGCGCGGCCGCCGACCTCGGCGCCGAAGCCGTGCTCGGCGAGACGCGACGAGATGGTGCGGCACACCCCGTCGATGTAGCGCTCGCGCTCCTTCTTGGTCTTGGTGAGCTTGTTCAGGATTTCGCGGTAGCTCTCCTGATCCAGGTACTGAAACGACAGGTCCTCGAGCTCGCTCTTCAGGAGCTGGATGCCGAGGCGGTTGGCGAGCGGCGCGTAGATCTCCAGCGTCTCGCGGGCGATGCGCTCCTGCCCCTCCGCGCTCATGTGCTGGAGCGTGCGCATGTTGTCCAGGCGGTCGCAGAGCTTCACGAGCAGGACGCGGATGTCCTGCGCCATGGCCACGACCATCTTTCGGAAGCTCTCCGCCTGGCGGTCTTCCTTGCTGGTGAAGTTGATCTTACCGAGCTTGGTCACGCCGTCGACCAGGTGAGCGACCTCGTCGCCGAAGTCCCGAGCGATGTCCTCCCGCGTCGCTCCGGTATCCTCGACCACGTCGTGGAGCAGGCCCGCGCACACGCTCGCGGTGTCGAGCCGTAGCTCGGTGATGATCTCGGCGACGCTGACCGGGTGTATGAAGTAGGGGTCGCCGCTCTTGCGCATCTGCTCGCGGTGGGCCCACTCGGAATAGTGGTACGCTTTCCGAATCAGATCGGTGTCCGCGGCGGGCTGGTAACCCTGAACCCTGGAGACGAGCTGTTGAACGTCGAGCACGATGGACCGAGCAAAAAACTCGGGCGCATGGAAAGTATCACTACGGCATGTCTCTCGCAAAACCCGGCTTGGGGCCGCATGGACGCCCAGACAGCGCCGATCGGCTCACGCCCCTGGGCGTGTACGTGCATTTCCCGTGGTGCCTGAGGAAGTGCCCGTACTGTGATTTCTCGAGCCTGCCCATCGAGAGGCAAGCCCTACCTCACGCCGCCTACGCCGACGCGGTGATCTCGGAGCTCAGTCGGCGCAGAGCGCCGCTGGGGCAGCGCCGGCTCGAGAGTGTGTTCTTCGGGGGCGGCACGCCGAGCTTGTGGGAGCCGCGCGAGCTCGGCCGCGTGCTCGGGCGCATCGTGGCGAGCTTCGCGCCGAGCGACGCCCTCGAAGTCAGCGTCGAGTGCAACCCCTCGAGCCTCGATCGCGAACGCGCGCGCGCGCTCGTCGACGTGGGCGTGAACCGGGTCAGCATCGGGGTGCAGAGCCTCGACGCCGAGCGGCTGGCTTTCCTCGGTCGCCTGCACGACGCGGAGGGCGCCCTCGGGGCGGTGCGAGACGCGCTCGCCGCCGGCGTTCCGCGCGTCTCGGCGGACCTGATCTTCGGCGTGCACGGACAGGCGCCCGCTGACGCGGCACGCGAGGCGCGGACCGTGGCGGAGCTCGGTGTCGAGCACGTCTCGGCGTATGCCCTCACCATCGAGCCGGGCACCGAGTTCGGACAGCGCGCGCGGCACAAGAGCCTGCCGCTCCTGTCCGACGAAGCGGTGGCGGAGTCCTTCGTCGCGGTGGACGACGCACTCTGTGCGCTGGGCTTCGAGCACTACGAGATCAGCAACTACGCTCGGCCCGGCGCTCGCTCGCGCCACAACTTGGGCTACTGGCTGGGGCGCGAGTACCTCGGGCTCGGTGCCGGCGCGTGGGGCACGCTGGACGGCGTGCGCTACCGCAACACGCCCGCGGTCGAGCGCTACTTGGCGGCGGACTGGGGCCACTCGGAGCTCGGCCGTTCGCTCGTCCCCGAGCACGAGCCCATCGACGCCGAAACGGCGCTCCGCGAGCGCATCCTGCTCGGGCTCCGCCTGGCGGAGGGCCTCGACCTCCGCGCTGTTGCGCAGGCGCTCGGCGTGCCCGCGTGGACCGACGAACGGCGAAGGGCTGCAGCTCGCCTCGTCGAGCGCGGTCGGCTCGAGGTCGACGGCGACGTCCTGCGCATCCCGAAGCACGCCTGGCTCTTCGCCGACGGGACGATCGCGGCTCTGCTGTAACGCCCACAGCTGGTCCCGTCGCCAAGCCGCCACCGGCTTGGCGTCAAGACCGCCGCGCCCCCCACCAGCTCTCGAGATCGGCCAGCGCGCGCGCCGCAAGGGCCTCGTAGCGCGCGCGCTTCTTCAGGCGCGTACCCTCGAGTGCGGGCAAGTGCGCGAAGGTGATGTTCGACGGTTGGTAGTCCCGCGTCGGGCGCGAGAGGTGTGCGAGCAGGCCGCCGTGCGCGGTCGTGGGCGGCGGCGGCACGGGCTCCCGGCCGGCGAGGCGCTCGGCCACGAAGTACGCGGCAAGCCAGCCGCCGGCCGCGCTCTCCACGTAGCCCTCGGTGCCGGTGATCTGCCCAGCGAAATGGAGGCCAGGCTCGCCGACGAGCTCCAGCGCCGGGCCGAGGCACCTCGGCGCGTCGATGAAGGTGTTGCGGTGCACCGAGCCCATGCGCAGGAACTCGGCCTGCTCGAGGCCCGGGATCATGCGCAAGACCCGCTGCTGCTCGGGCCAGGTCATGCGCGTCTGGAAGCCGACGATGTTGTAGGCGGTGCCGGCCTCGTCTTCCTTGCGGAGCTGAACGACCGCGAAGGGCCAGCGACCGGTGCGTGGGTCGTCGAGCCCCACGGACTTCATGGGCCCGTAGCGCAGGGTCAGCTCGCCGCGGGCGGCCATCACCTCGATGGGCAGGCAACCCTCGAAGTAGCGCACCTCTTCGAAGCTCTTCGGCTCGACCTTCTCTGCGGCGCGGACGGCCTCGACGAAGGCGAAGTACTGCTGCTTGTCGAGGGGGCAGTTCACGTAGGCCTGCTGGTCGTCGGTCGTCTCGCCCTTGCCGTAGCGCGAGGCGACGAAGACCTTCTCCCAGTCGATGCTGTCCGCGTCCACGATGGGCGCGATGGCGTCGTAGTAGGCCAGATGCTCGCTGCCCACGTGGCGCGCTATGTCGCGCGCGAGCTCGTCGGCGGTGAGCGGTCCCGTGGCGATGACGCACGGGCGCGCGTCGGGGATGCGCTCGACCACGCCGGGGACGATGTCGATGAGCGGGCTCGCGCGCAGGCGCCGTGTCATCTCTGCGGCGAAGAGCTCGCGATCGACCGCGAGGGCGCCGCCGGCCGGCACCCGCGTGAGCTCCGCGGCCTGCATCACGAAGGAGCCCAGGCGCCGCATCTCCTCCTTCAAGAGGCCGACGGCGTTGGAGAGCGCCGCACCGCGGAAGGAGTTCGAGCACACCAGCTCGGCGAGCGCGTCGCTCGACTGCGCTTCGCTGCGCCGCTCGGGCTTCTGCTCCAGCAAGCGCACGTGCACGCCGCGTGCGGCGAGGCCCAGGGCCGCCTCGGAGCCTGCCAGGCCCGCGCCGACGACCGTGACCTCCACGCTCACGGCACGGCGGTCTCGACGGGGCGCACCGCGCCGCGCGCCGAGAGCGTGGTGCCCGACTCCGGCATGCCGTCGGCGCCGTCGGGCGTCGCGTGCTCGTCGGGCATCGGGACCTCGCGCGAGTAGCCGCACTCTTTGCCGCGCGGGCACACCACCTTCTTCTTCTTCTTGCTCGCGGTCTCGGTCAGGAACGGGTGCTTGCAGAGCGGGCACGGCTCGTTCAGCGGCCGCTGCCAGAGCTTGAAGTCGCACTCCGGGTACTTGGTGCAGCCGTAGAAGGTCTTGCCGCCGCGCTTCTTGCTGCGCACCTCGACGATGTCGCCCCCGCACTTCGGACAGGGCACGCCGAGCGGCACGGGCTTGGCATTCTTGCAGGCCGGGTAGCCGCTGCAGGCCAGGAACTCACCGAAGCGACCGGTCTTGATCAGCATCGGCTTGCCGCACTTGTCGCAGGCGACGTCGGTCAGCTTCGGCGCCGCGGCGGGCACGCCGTCCTTGCCCAGGTCACGTGTGAACTTGCACTTCGGGTAGGACTCGCAGCCCATGAACCAGCCGTTCTTGCTCCAGCGCTTGAGCAAGAAGGCGCCGCACTCGGGGCACTTCTCCTCGGTGCGCTCCGGCTCCGGCGTCCAGCGCTTCTGCTTCTTCGCTACGTCGAGCACCTCGCGGAAGCGGGAGTAAAAGCGCCCGAGCAGCTTCACGCGCTCGAGACGCCCCGCCTCGACCTCGTCGAGCTCCTCCTCCATCTTGGCGGTGAAGTCGGGGTCCATGAACTCGAGCTGCGTCCCGAGCAGGCCCGAGACCACGATCTTGCCGAGCTCGGTCGGCTTCATCTGACCGCCGGGCAGCTTCTCCACGTAGTCGCGCGCCTGCACCTTGCTGATGATCTCGGCGTAGGTGCTGGGCCGGCCGATGCCACGCTTCTCCAGCTCGCGCACCAGGGAGCCCTCGTTGTAGCGCGGCGGCGGCTGGGTGAACTTCTGCTCCGTGAGCACGCCAGGTGGCGTGACCAGCGTGAGCTCGGCCTTCTCCTCCAGCTCCGGCAGCGTCCCGTCGTCCGTGTCGAAGCCCAGGCTCTTGACCGTCTCGCCGGACGGCGGGGGCGGCACGCTGTCGCGCGACTCGCCTTCGTTCGCCTCGTCTTCGCCCGCCAGCTTCTCGCCCTCGCCGAAGGTGCCCTTGCCGTACTCGGCGAGCCAGCCCGAGAACTTCAGCACCTTGCCGTTGGCCCGCAGCCCCAGCGAGCGGTGCGCGGCGCCCTTGCGCGTCGGCGTCGCCTCGATGTCCACGGCGGTCTGGTCGTAGACCGCGGGCGCCATCTGCGAGGCCACGAAGCGATCCCAGATCAGCTTGTAGAGCTTGTACTCTTCGGCGCTGAGGTGCTTCTGCACCACCGCGGGCGTGAGCTCGAGCGAGGTCGGGCGGATGGCCTCGTGGGCCTCTTGCGCGTTCTTCTTGGCGCGGAAGTAGTTGGGCTTCGCGGGCAGGAAGTCGGCGCCGTATTTGTCGCCGATGTGCGCGCGCACCGCCTCGATGGCGTCCTGGCTGACGCGCATGCTGTCGGTACGCATGTAGGTGATGAGGCCGACCGGGCCGCCGTCCTTCTTCAGATCGACACCCTCGTAGAGCTTCTGCGCGACGCTCATGGTGCGCTTCGTGGTGAAGCGCAGGTAGGCCGTGGCGTCCTGCTGCAGCTTGCTGGTCGTGTAGGGAGCGGGCGCGTTGCGCTTCTGCTCCTTCCTGGTGATGGTGGCGATGCGGAAGGTCGCGCTCTCCAGGTCCGCGCGGATGGCGGCAGCCTGCTCGCCGTTCGTCACCTCGACCTTCTCGCCGTTGGCGCGGGTCAGGCGCGCGAACAGCGGCGCAGAGGTCCTGCTGCGCAGCGCCGCACCGATGTTCCAATACTCCTCGGCGACGAAGGCCTGGATCTCGCGCTCGCGCTCGTCGATGAGGCGCAGCGCGACGGACTGCACGCGGCCCGCGGAGAGGCCGAAGGCGAGCTTGTTCCAGACCAGCGCCGAGACGTCGTAGCCGACGATGCGGTCGAGCACGCGCCGACAGCGCTGAGCGTCGTAGAGGTGCTCGTCGAGCTTGCGCGGTGCGGCCAGGCCCTTCTCGACACCCTTCTTCGTGATCTCGTGGAACTCGACCCGCGCGACCTCCAGTCGGGGTCGCTTGAGCTCCTCGAAGATGTGCCAGGCGATGGCTTCGCCCTCGCGGTCCGGGTCGGTGGCGAGCAGCAGACGCTCGGCCTTCTTGGCGTGGCTCTTGAGCTCGGAGAGGACCTTCGCCTTGGCCTCGATGACCTCGTAGGTCTCGCGGAACCCGTTCTCGACGTCGATGCCCATGCGCTTGGGCAGGTCCTTCACGTGACCCTTGCTGGCCAAGACCTCGAACCCGGGACCCAGGTACTTCTTGATGGTCTTGGCCTTGGCCGGTGACTCGACGACGACGAGGGTCTTCTCCATTGGGCTGCCCAAAATCCCCCTCCTGATGCGATCCCAGAGCCCGGTGCGCAAGCCCGGTCCCCGGCGACTATGCATCAATAATCAATGCTTTCGACGAGTTACGGACCTACCCGGGGTGGAAGGGGCCGCTACTAACACGCCTTCCAGCGTCAGAGTCAAGAGCGCGTATTGGATGCGAGGGATGCTGAGCCCGGTTCGGCGAGCGATTTCGTCGGGATGGAGCGCGCCACCGGCTCGGGCCTCGAGCACCGCCTGGAGCTCCGGGTCGGGGTGGAAAGGGGCTGGCGGGGGCGGAGCATCGGGGCGCGAGTCCCCGTCCCTCTCCTCGCGCGCGGGCACGGGCTCGGGCGCTGGCGGGGGCGCGGGGGCGCCCGCGCGCGCGAAAGCATGAAGGCGTTGCGCCTCGAGCTCCCTGAGCACCTCGTCGGGTCCGGAGCAGAGCCGCGCCCCGCGCCCGAGCTCCACCGTCCAGCCCGATCCCCGTCGGTTCCACGGGGCGTGGGGCACGACCATCAACGTGCGCCCCATTCGCCGAGCCTGGCTGGCGGCGTTGCGCGCGCCACTCCGGTACGGCGCCTCGACCACCACGAGCACGTGCGCGAGCGCGGCGAGCAGCGCGTTGCGCGCGAAGAAGTGATCCGGCCGAGCCGGCACGCCAGGCGCGTACTGCGAGAGGTACCCGCCGCCCTGGGCCACGATACGCTCGAACAAGTCGCGATGCGCTTCCGGAAAGGGTCGATCCCAGCCGGCCGGTGCGACCACGACGGTGAGCCCGCCGACCGCGAGCGCTCCCTCGTGCGCCGCGCCGTCGATCCCCTCTGCTCCCCCCGAGAGCACCGTCACCCCCGCGCGCGCGAGCGCTCCGCCGAGGTGCCGCGCGTAGGCCATGCCGTCGAGCGTCGGTGAGCGGGTACCGACCAGCGCGACGCAGGGTCCACGGGGTGACTCCCCGTGCAGGTACAGCCGCTCAGGGGGGTTCGGAAGATCGCGCACCCCTGGCGGCAGGCGCGCTTCAGTCAGGATTTCGAGGCGGGGCGCAGGCACGCCTCCTCATCGGCCGTTCGCGCCGCGAGTTGCGTCACTTCTTGTAGGCCTGAGCGCCGACCAGCCCTTGGCCCTTCAAGACGTGCATGTCGATCTTCACCGAGAGCGGCGTCGGGTAGGGGTTCTTCACGCACTGCTCGCCGGGGCCGACGACCGGATCCACGCCGCCGGCGCCGCTCTGCGCGAGCACCTGCGGCGGCATCGGCGGTGCGGTCAGGATGTTGAGCTGGTAGGCGAAGACGCCGGGGTTTCCGAAGCCGACGAAGGTGTAGCAGCTGCCGGGCTGCAGCACGAAGTCGGCCTGGGCGTGGCCGTTCTGCGCGAGCTTGGCGCTCATGAGCTGGCCGTCGGGTTTCTTCCCCTTGGCGTCCGTCTGAGCCTTCATCTTGATGCCCTGCTCGAGCTGCGCCGTCTCGCCCCCCGTGAGCAAGCCGAGGCTGGCGGCGCCGCCCGAGAGCGCGCCGGCGATGATGGCCTGGAGCGCGTTCGGATCGTTGCCCACCGCGCCCAGCGGCGGGACTTGTCCCGGCTGCGGCTGGCAAGGCTGACCGGGCTGACACGCCTGCGGTGCGCCCGCGCCGGCGTCTGGGCCAGCGGGCGCCGGTCCGGGTCCAGGCCCAGGACCGTAGGGGCCGCCGGACTGTCCTTGCTGGAACCCGGACTGAGCTCCCTGACCCTGGTCCTTCTTCTTGCACTGGCTGAGCGCAAGTGCACCCAGGCAGGCCACGGTGATGGCCGTTCGCGACGTCATGAAGCGCATGCTCGGAGCTCCCTCTGGCAGCAGAAATCCGCGGCGATCAGTCTATACCCACATCGCCCCACAGGACCAGGACCTGTGCTAACAGGCTCGGGGTGAAGGTCGTCGTCGCCACGCACGGGCACTGCTTCGACGGGCTCGCGAGCGCCGTGCTCTTCACTCGGCTGCTCCGCGCGCTCGACGGGGCGAAGAGCAAGTGCGTGTACCGCGCGTGCGGCTACGGCAACGGCCAAGCGCGCGCGGACGAGAAGCTCCTGGCGGGGGACGAGAACGCCATCCTCGACTACCGCTACTCGGCGACGGGGAGAGTGACTTGGTTCTTCGATCACCATCGCACGGCATTTCAGACGAGCGAGGAACGCCGGGTATTCGAGGCGAACAAGGACGGGGGCCGCTACTTCTACGACCCTGACTACTCCTCGTGCACGAAGCTCATTGCCGACGTCGCGTGGCGCCATTTCGCAGTCAACGACCCCTCGCTGAAGGACCTGGTCCACTGGGCGGACATCGTGGACTCGGCGCGCTTCGAGTCCCCGGAGCAGGCCATCGCGCGGACCGAGCCCGTGCTGCGCATGGTCAGCGTCGTCGAGCACTACGGCGACGACCGCTTCCTGGGGCGCATGGTCCCCGAGCTTCTGAACAAGCCCCTCGGCGAGGTGGCGTCGAGCAAGGACATCGAGGACCGCTACAAGCCGCTCGGCGAGAAGCAGCAGCGCTTCGTCGAGCGCGTGCGCGCCAGCGGGCAGCGCATGGGGCGCGTCGTGTTCGTGGACCTCACCAGCTCCGTGCTGGACAGTGTCGGCAAGTTCGTCACCTACGCGCTCTACCCCGACTCCGTCTATTCGGTGATCGTCGGCGTGTTGAAGAGCGGCGCCAAGGTCAGCGTCGGCTTCAACCCCTGGAGCGGGAAGCCACTCGACACCGACATCAGCGCGATCTGCGCGCGTCACGGCGGCGGTGGACATCCGGTGGTCGGCGCCATCTCGTTCCGTGTCGACGAAGTGGACCGCGCGCGGGAGGTCGCCCGCGCCATCGCCGAAGAGCTGGCGTGAGCTCCCTCCAGCGCTTCCGCCGCGCGAGCGGTGCACCACCGCTGGTCTTGGGGCACCGGGGCGCGCGCCGAGAAGCGCCCGAGAACACCTTGCGTGCCTTCGAGCTCGCGACCACGCAAGGCGCGGCCGGGGTCGAGCTCGACGTGCGGCTGGACGGGAGCGGACGCGTCATCGTGCTCCACGACCGCACGCTGGAGCGCGTCACGAACGGGGACGACGTCCGAGACGTCGAGGTGCTCGATGCACGCGCTCTCGACGAGCTGCGCCTCGCGGGCGATGCGACCATTCCGACGCTGGACGCGGTGCTGGACTGGGCCGTCGCCGGCGGGCACTTGCTCAACGTGGAGCTGAAGCGCGACGTCGGCACGCCGCGCGCGCTGGTGTGGCGCGTGGCCAAGCTGCTCCGCGCTCGCGCCCCCGCGCGCGAGCTGGTCCTACTCTCGTCCTTCGATCCGCTCTTCGTGCGAGCGCTGGGCTGGCTCCTGCCCGAGGTCCCCACGGCCTGGTTGGTCCACGCGAAGCAGCGCGTGCTCCGCTCGGCCCCCGGCTTCCGGCGCCTGGGCGCCGTCGCCGTGCACCCCGAGCTCGCGCTCTGCAGCGACGCGCGCGTGCGCCGCTGGCGCGCCCGGGGCGCCCTGGTCAACGTGTGGACCGTGAACGACCCGGCGGAGGCGCGCCGGCTGGCTGCGGCCGGCGTCGACGCCATCATCAGCGACGTACCGGGGGAGATCGTCCGCGCGCTGAAAGAGTGACGCCGAGCGCAGGGCGTCAAGCCGAGATGCGCCCGCCGCGCGCGTCGCGCGTGCTCGGGGCGGGGCGCGCGCTGCGGCGGGTGTCGGCGATGGCGGCGAGGATTTCCTGCAGCACCATCACGCCGACGTGGGCGGTGACCTCGGAGACGTCGTAGGGCGGACAGATCTCGACCACGTCGAAGCCGACGATCTCGCCACCCACCAGCGCGCGCAGGACCTGCTGCAGCTCCCAGGCGGTCATGCCGCCTGGCCAGGGAATGCCGACCCCGGGCGCGGCGGAGGGATCGAGCGCCGCGATGTCGACGGAGACGTAGACCGGACCTTGGCGCACGATCTTGCGGAGCGTGCTCACCGCGGAGTGGAGGTCCCACTTCACCTCGTCGACGTTCACGATCTCGAAGCCGTGGCTCAGCGCGAACGACAGGTCACCGGAGCTCGAATACGGGCCGCGCAACCCGATTTGTACCGTCCAATCGGGCCGGATCAGGCCCTCCGTCACGGCGTGGCGGATCACGCTGCCGTGGTGGATGTCGCGGCCCCAAGCCGGGCCGGCGGCGTTGCTGTGCGCGTCGATGTGGACGAGGCCGACGGCCTTGAGCTTGGCGCGGTGGATCCCGCGCAGGACGCCGAGCGTCGTGGTCTGATCGCCACCCACGTAGCCACCGACGACGCCGGAGCGCGCGATGGCCTCGGCCCGGTGCGCCACCGCCTCGATGGCCGCGTCGATGTCGTAGGGCGCGACGGCAACGTCGCCGCCGTCGGCCACACGCAGCTCTTCGAAGACATCGATGCCGAGCGCCGCCGAGAAGCCGCGCGCGAGCGCCGACGCGTCGCGCACCGCGCGCGGCGCGAGGCGCGCACCGGGGCGATAGCTGGAACCGGCGTCGAAGGGGATGCCCGAGATGAGCACGTCGACGTCCGGCACGCTCACCGGGTCGTGCACGAGCGGCAAGCGCAGGAAGGTCGGCGCGCCGCCGAAGCGCGGCATGCGCTCGGTGGCCACGGGGCGGAAGTGCGTGCGCTTGTCGACGGGCTCGGCCGCGGCGCGCTCCGCGTGACGCGCCGAGCGCTTGCCCGCCGCCTTCTCGCGCTCGGCCCGGGACTTCTGTGCTCGACCGCGGGCGACAGCGCGCTCCTTGGCCAAAGCCAGACGTTCGGTGCGCGCCGCGTCCACTTGTGCCGCCCGAGCCTTGCGCTTCTTCGCCATCCCGGACCCCGACTATACGGAAATCCGACGGAGATGGCGCGCTCAATCCGCGCAGGCCGAGTGCCGCACCCGCACGCCGCGCGGAGGTTCTTGCCTGAACACTCCGTCGGGCAGCGGCGGATTGTGGAGGATCTCCTTGTTCCGGAGCACGAGCTCTTGGTCGGTGTCCGGCGTGACCAGGCGAATGCGCTGCGGCAGCTCCGCGTTGCAGCTCGGCCCGCTCGGCGGGATCGTGGGCTCCAGGCCCTCCGGGTCCTTGCGCGGCGACGCCGTCTTCGCGGCCTCGTGATCCGCGAGGTAGGCGCGGTAGAGGTCCATGCCGTGCTGCGCGACGTGCACCTCGAGCACGCGAATGCGCTGCCGCTTCCAGGGCTCGTTCCAGTCGCTCGGGTGTGGCTCGAGATGGATCTCCTGGGTGGCCGAGTGCTTGCTCTGGATGCGCAGCACGTACTCCCCGCTCTCCCAGGCGATCGAGGCTTGGCGCGGCTCGTGGACCAACACCGGCGCCTCGCCACGCAGGAGCTGGGCGAGCGCGAAGGGCGGCACGGGCACCTGGGTGAACTTCGCTACGTTGCAGGTGTTGGCGGGACCGCGCAGGAAGGTCTTCTCCTTCAGGTCGTAGAGAGCGAAGTCGCGTCCGTCGGCGGTGAGCGTGGAGAGCGTCACCCCGAACGGGCTGAAGACGTCGAAGCGCAGCTGCTCCGGCAACATCGCCATGTAGAGCACGTTGCCGCGCACGCGCCCTTGCTCACCGAAGTAGTCGAGCTTCGCCTCACCCTGCACACCGCGGCTGCAGGCCAGGGTCGCGTGCATGCGCTCGAGGGCCTCGTGCGCGTCAGGGAACTGCGAGGGCGGCGGCGAGCGAGGGCAGCCCGTGAGCGCGGCGCCCGCCAGGGCGAGCAGCGCGAGCTCACGGAAGCTCGGCCGCGCGCTCATGAGCTGCGCAGGGCCTCGAAGAGATCGACGTCCGGGACCGGCAGCGTGACGCGGGTCTGAACCACGCCGACGCCGTGCTCCTCGCAGAGGCGCGCGAGCCCGATGCCGTCCAGCAAGGTCACGGGCGCGGCACCCGGCGCCGCCGCCTCTTCCCGCGCGCCGCTCAGGACCTGGCCCGTGGTGACGAGCCAGCCCGCCGCCGCGGGGCCGTAGTGGTGCAGCGCGCCGCGCAGCTCGGTGACACGCTCGCGGCCGATCTCGCGACCGTCGCGACGAACCACCACCGCCGTCGGGACGTTGCCACTCGGCCCACGCGCCACCGCAGACAGGTGCAGCTCCGAGCCCGGCGAGCCGGGGCGGCGCACGACCTGGATGTCGGTGAGTCCGATGCGCTCGAGCAACAGGCACACGAGCTCGCCCATGGCGCGGTGGGGCAGATCTTGGACGCGGCGCAGGAGCGCGCGCCGAACGGTGTCGCGGTAGCGGTCGGCCTGCGCGAGGATGTCGCGCTCGAGGCGCAGCGCCTCGGGGTCGAGCGCCCACTCGGTCAGCGCGACACGGCCGCCGCTGAGGCGGAAGCGCGCGCGCTGGCCCGCCGCCTCGCGACGCAGGTTATCGGCGCGGACGGCGGCGAGAATCTGGGCCTGAGCGGCCTGGAAGTCCCCGCTCAGGCGTCCGCGGCGCTGGGCAGCGTCCGCGAGCTTCTGCGCACCGACCGGACCACCGCCGCGGTCGAAGCTGGAGAGCAAGGTGACCACGGCGTCCGCCAACGGCTTCGCAGCGAGCTCGTCGAGCGGGGCACCCCCGTCGTCGCGACGCTCGCGATCTCGGTCCCGACCCCGATCACGGTCACGATCACGCTCACGCCCGCGGTCGCGGTCCCGATCGCGATCGCGATCGCGATCCCGATCACCGCGCTCTCGCTCTCGCTCCCGCTCCTCGGGCTCACCCTCGCGCTCGACCTCGACCTGCACGTCCGCTGGGGCGTCGGACACCGTGTAGGTCGGCAGGTCGTCGCCACCGCCGCGCGCCTCCTCGCGCTCAGGGCCGCGTCCGCGCCGGCGCCGTCGGCGGCGGCGGCGACCGCCGGCCTCTCCTTCGGCTTCGCCTTCTTCCCCGGCCTCGTCCTCTTCCTCGGGGCGCCCGAGAATGGGCAGGTCGTCGTCATCCTCGGCCTCGAACAGATCCGTCGCAGCGGCGGCTCGCTCGCGACGAGCGACTTCCTCCGCGTCGGTCTTGGGGATCAGGACCTCGTCGTCCTCGTCGAGCAGGTTGCTCGCGTCCGAACGCAGGAGCTCCTCCTCCTCCTCGGCGTCGCTCTTGCCACCGCTGGCGATGGCGGAAAGGTCGAGGGTGGCGTTCTTGGCGATCTCGAGCGCGGGTGTGCGATCGGCAAGGCCCTTGTCGATGGTGGCCTGATCCCACTCCCTGAGCGCGAACACGCCGGGCTTGATGCGGACGAGGGGGTTTTCCTT
>Ga0233425_10006556_pt1 | contig 17167 bp, 8 predicted proteins | sample Watercolumn_Towu_2_FD_181712 | JGI IMG/M metagenome (GOLD analysis project Ga0233425, IMG submission 181712) | Freshwater microbial communities from Lake Towuti, South Sulawesi, Indonesia - Watercolumn_Towuti2014_140_MG | ecosystem: Environmental > Aquatic > Freshwater > Lake | place: Indonesia... | reverse complement strand
AGTGGCCGCACTTCGTGGCCTTGATGGGGACCGTGGCCAGGCAGTGCGGGCATTCCTTGGTCGTCGGGTCGGCCGGCGGCTTCTCGCGCTTCAGGCGGTTGATCTGCTTGATGACCAGGAAAATGCAAAAGGCCACGATCGTGAACTCGACGACCGTGTTGAGAAACTCGCCGTACTTGACCACCACGGCCGGCCCGTCCGCCGACGCCTCTTTGAGCGTGAGCATCAGCCCCGAGAAGTCGACCTTGCCCAGCAACATGCCGATCGGCGGCATGACGATCTTCTCGACCAAGGCCGTAACGATCTTGCCGAAGGCCGCCCCGATGACGATGCCTACGGCCATGTCGATCACGTTCCCCTTGACGGCGAAGTCGCGGAATTCCTTGAGCATCCCCATGATTGAAGCTCCCGAAAGTGTACGGATTGCCCGCGCAGGGCGGAATAGAAAAGCCAGCCGATGCATTATACATCGGCGGGCAAGTGGGACAGATAGCAATTCTGCCATTGGCGTACTCATCACGCTCCGCGTGATGTCTGAGTCCCACGCAGAGCGTGAGGGGATCCGGTCATTCCGAGCCGGGCCGTGCCGGCCCGAAACAGGTCACGGCGCGCCCTCACGCGGAGCGTGAGGAGTACGAAAGGACGCGGAGCGTCCGGCGAGTGCGTTCCCACGCGGAGCGTGGGAACGAGGTCACTATGGTGCGTTTCACGCACCCTACGGCCCGGCGATTACGTCGAACTCGGCCACTGCGGCGAAGGGCTGGCCCTTGACTTCGGAGAGGGCCACCAGCCGCAGGTAGCGGCCTTTCCTGGGCGTCTTGAACATCACCTGCTGCTCGGCGGCCGCGTTCTTCCATGTGCCTTTCGCGGCCGGTTCGCCCCAGGTCTGGCCGTCCTCGCTGACGTAGAACTCGTACCCGGCGATGCGGCCGTTGGTCATGTCCTGCCGCGGCGTGTAGCGGAAGCCCTTGACCTCGACGGACTTGTCCAACTCGAACTCGATCTCGTGCGGGAACGGTCTTGGGCTCGGCTCCCAGGCGGTGTGCCAGATCGTGTCTGGATTGCCATCGACCGCGTTCTCGCCTTCGTAGCCCGCGGCCTGGCTATCGACCTTCCGCACCTTCAACTGCCCGCCGGCCGGCGGCTCGCGGAAAAGGCCGCGGATCAACTCGACGTCAATGTCGATTCCCTTCTCTGTCGCAAAACAGGGCGCCTTCATGTACCAGAGCAACGACGATAGCATCTGGCGCGCGACCGGGCGCTTGTCGAGATTGGTCCGCAAGTCAATGCTGCACGCGAGCAACTTGCCCCCGCCTGCCCGTGCCACGAAGATCAGGCCCAGCTTGCGGTTCGTGTTCCAGTCGTCGATCACCTGCACGATGGGGCGGAAGTCGGCCGGAAACTTGTCTAGGACCATCGCCCGCGAGTGGTGCACCAAATCCCACCACTGCCAATTGCTGTGCTCGCCGGCGGGGAAGTCCGCGAGCGCGAAGGACGGACGAAAGAAGAGGCCCAGCGTGTGCGGCGGCTGCCGCTTAGTCCACTGCGTGTTCCAGAAGATGGTCGTGAAACCGGGCGGTACGTCGCTGCGGACGGCCGCGGGCGGCGGCATGAGCAGCACGTTCTTGCCGGCCTTCAACGCGGCCAGTGTCGCGTCGTCCAGTTTGTCGGCAATTATGACGTTCTTCGGCGTCTCGATGTCGACCTTCTCCGGAAAGACCCAGAGATCCCAACGATTCTTGTACGGCGTATCCTTGAGCGACACCCTCAGGGTCAGTTGGTGCGGCACATCGATCTTAGCCAGCGGCAGTTCGATCTTGCCGAGGCTGATTCCGCCGCCCAGTGGGATCGTCTGCGCCGGCAATTCGCCCGAAGCAACTAGCATCCTCTCACTGTCGACGTAGGCAAGCGTCCAGACCGCCACCGCCTTCTCGATCGGCTTGGCCCCGTAGTGGGCGACCTGCACCTCCGCCTTGAACGTCTCGTCGGTCGTCCAGACGAACTTCTCCGCGCGCAGCAGCGGCACGGTCTCGCAGCAGAACTGGTGGAACTCGGCGGGCGTGACGTAGCCCTTGCCGTCCCAGAACGGATCCAAAATGCCGACCAGCGCGGTCCCTTGGCCGGGGAAGTCGTGCAGGTCGAGGAGCTGAAACCCGCCGAAGCCGGGCGTGCGGAGTGCCGCTTCGATCTCCTCCTTGTAGAGCAGCGTTTGCAGCTTGCCGGAGGCCATGAGGAAATCGTCGGCCTGGTCGGCCATGCCGTGCGCGGCCAGCGAATCGCGGAAGGCCTCGAAGTTCCGGGCGCGCGTCACGCCCGTGTACTTGGCAATTTCCTTGAAGTTCGGATAGACGCACCACTGGCCGATCTCGTGCGAGACGACGGGCACTTTGAACTGGGCGACTTCCTTGCTGTAGTCCACGTTGGTCGAAAGCGGGCCGGCGTTGAAGCGGCTCTTCAGGCCCGCACCCCAGGCGTGGCCGCGGGGCTGCGGCCGGGAATGGTAGTCGGCCTCGGGCGTGACTGGCCAGCCCGAGCAGCCGGTGTAGACCCGCCGCGGATCCTTCTGCTTCCAGTAGCTGACGATTTTCGAGAGGAACGCCCCCTGGTTCTTGCCGCTCGGTTCGTTGCCCACGCAGAACATGCAGAACGACGGGTGGTTGCCGTACGTGCGCAGGATGCGGTCGCCCTCGGCGTAGATGAACGCATCGACCTTCGGGTCTTCATTCAGCACGGTCCAGACGGGCGTTTCGACGTGAAAGTAAAAACCCTCTTCGTCGGCCGCGTCGAAGGCCGCCTCGGGCGGACACCACGAATGAAAGCGGAAGTGGTTCAGCCCGTGGGCCTTGGCCACGCGGATGATCCGCCGCCAGCCCTCGACGTCGGTCGGCGGATAGCCGGTCAGCGGGAAGATGCAGCACTCCAGCGTGCCGCGGAGGAACGTGAGCCGGCCGTTGATCGTGAATTGCGTCCCTTTGGTCTTGAAGTCCCGCATGCCCACATGGAGCGACTTTGCGTCAGGCATGCGCTGGCCGTCATCGGTGTCAATACACACAGCCAGGCGATAGCGGTTCGGCGAGAACTCGTCCCAGAGAAGAACGTCTCCTGCCTCGTCGCCATCCAAGGGGATGTCGGCCTTCACCTGAGTTCTCTTTTGCGCCTCGGCACGCCACTTCTTCCTTTGGAACCAGCCACGACCTTTCTCGACGCTCTCAACCCGGTCATCGCCCGGCTTGCCCGGCGCATCCGGTGGCCGGATCACCATGATAAGAGATCCGGTGACGGGCTGGGCACAACTGTTGTTAATCGTGACGACAACGCCGACTTTCTGTCCCTTGACATCCGGATAGACCTGCACGTCGTCGATCCACACGGGATCGGTCGCGCGCAACTCGATGCGGCCGACGATGCCGTTCCAGTTGGTCTGCGTGTGGTCGGCCACGCTGTGGGCGTCCTTGCCGACGTTGATCTTCACGCGGTTGTCCACGCGGATCGCCAGGCGGTGCTTGCCGGGCGCGAGCAGTTTGCTCAGGTCGTACTCGTGCGGCGTGCAGAGGCTGTCCTGCGTGCCGGCCGGTTTGCCGTCGACCCAGACCTGCGTTTCCCAGTGGCAACGTTCGAGGAACAGCACGATTCGCTTGCCCTTCCAGGCGTCGGGAATCGTGACCTCCTTCTGATACCATGCCGGGCCGACGTATTCGTAGACGCGGTTGAGCCAGTGGACCACGCGGCCTTCGGTCTTCTTGCCGTAGCCCGCCTGGTCGGTCGAGCCGGGCAGGCCGATCTTCTGCGGCAGATCGGCGTTGAACCACTTTTCGCCCACGCCGCGGTCGTCCGGATCGAGGCGGAATTGCCACGTGCCGGCCAGTGAGATCGTCGTCTCGGGCGGTTCGGCAGCGAGGACCGACGACGCAAGAACGGACAGTAGGAATGTGCCCAGCGGCACCAGAGTCTTGAGACAATCCATGAGAACGCTCCCGTGGGGTATCATTCAATCTACGGCACCAGCGTCAACTCCCAAATCTCCTTGTCGAGCGGCTGTTGCGGCGAACCGACGAGCAACCACTGCCGCGTGCCGTTGGCCAGCAACGGACCGAACGTCGGCTTGGCCTGCGGTGCGGTTTCGAGCACCTGCTCGCGCACAACCTTGCCGGTCTGCGCATCGAGCCACACGAGCGCGGGCCGCCGCGGCGCGTTGGGATCGGCAAGCTTCTCGGGCTGCACGCAGAGCACGCCGCCGGGCCAGCCGCACACGCTCGCCTCCAACCGTTGCGGCGTCTCGTGCCGCCAGGTGATCTTGCCGGAAGCCGTATCGAGCCCCAGCAATTCCTCGCCGGTGGCGACGACCAGCCGGTCGTTCAACGAGCCCACGAGACGGACCAGCCGCGGAATCGTCTGCTGCCACAACAGCCGGCCGGTCGCCGCGTCGAGGCACTCGACGCTCCTCATGCCGGGCTGCGTGACCAACAGCCGGTCGCGGCTCAACAGTGGCGGCTCGTGGACCTGGGCGAACCAGGGGAAGACGTTCGCGTCGGCGTCCTTGGGCGGAATCCAGACCTGCTGCCGCATCCAGTGCAGGCGGCCCGTCAAATCGCAACACAGCACGGCGCCGCCGAGCGTCGCCACGATCTTGTCGTCGATCAAGGCGGCCTGACACGGCAACATCCCGCGCCAGGCGTCGAAGAACTCGCACAGCGGCGTTTGCGCCACCACTTCGCCGGAGGCGGCGTCGATGCGGCACAACGACAGCACGAGCTTCTGCGGATACACGGTCCGCAACGCGAGCACGAACACGTCCTGCCCGGAGAGTAGCGGATCGCTGGCCACGCACGTATCCGGGTTGGCCTGCCACAACTGGCGGCCGTTGGCCGCATCGAGGCACGAGAGCACCGGGCCGTCCTTCAGCAACCGCCGCACGTAGACGCGCGATCCGGCGACCACGGGACGCAGCGGCACCATCGGCCACGACTGCTGACTCTTGTCGGTCTGGATGCGCTGCTCCCAGAGCATGCGGCCGTCGGCCGGATTGAAGGCCACGAGCATCGCCCGATTGCTGACCAGCATGAGTTGCGGCGCGACGGCGACCGCCGTTTGCCGCGCGGGCCAATCCAGGTCGGGGGCCGGAAGGTTCGGCGGCGGCTGCACGTCATTGCCGGCAATGCGGCCGATCGGCTTCACCTGATATTTGCCTGGCGCGGGAGATGAAGGCAGCCAGGCGATGGCGGCCGCGGCGTCGCCCGCGCGGGCCTGGCGATACTCGGCCGCCAGGCGCTCGAACTCCTCGGGCGAGAGTTGCACGTTGCCGATCTTCACCGGCTGCTTCACCGGCGCGGACATCTCGCGGCCCTGCAGCGCCCCGGCCAGACGGGCGCGGGCGCCCAGGTCGACGCGCTGCGCGGCCGACGCCCCCGACCACGCCTGCCGATACTGGGCAATCGCGTGTGCGAAGCGGCCGGCCGACAGCGCCCGGTCGCCCAACCACTGGTGCGCGTCGACGGCGACCTCCGTGCCCGGGAATTGCACGGCCACGTTCTCGACCGCCACTTGATCGCCCGCATTGATCGCCCCCTGCAACCGCAGCCGGCCAATCTTGAGGAACGACGTTTCCATCGCCTTGCGCAGGGCCGGCGTGCGATCCATGATCAGGCGGACGGCCGTGGGGAAGGCGACCAGCAAGCGGCGGTCGGCGGCGTCGGGCGCCAACCCGAGGGACAGCGGACTCGGCGTGGCCACGATCAGTTGGCAGCCCTCGACATAGCCCTGGCCGCGGATTGCGGCCTCCAACTCCGTAACCGCAGTGTAGGCCTCGCGGCTCAACGACGGGGAAAACAACGGCCGCCACTGACTGGCGCCGGCGGCCCGCTCGCCGGTCACTATGCCGCCACGGCGCGGCAACGACGCCCCGGCCCAATCGGAAAGCTCGGTCAGCGGCGCTTCCTCGCCGGGCAGACCACCCATGATCCGCCGCGGGTCTTGCCACAGGCGGATCCGCCGCACGATTTCCTCGATGGCCTTCCAGCGGTTGCCGTACATCAGCGGCACGACCTCCGCCACCAGCAATTCGTCCCACGGCATGCGCGTGGCGATGCGGTGCGGCACGCGGGCCCGCAACAGGCCGTTGCTGACCGCCGAAAACGGCGCCGCCTCGCCCTGCCGCAACAGCGCTTGTCCCAGGCGCACGAAGCACTCGCCCAGTTGACTGGCCGTATTGCCGTCGGGCGTATTCAACAGCAGGCCCGCGTCGTCGAAGGCCCGCAGCTTTGCGTCCACCTTCTCGGGCCCGGCCGAGACGTCGTCCAGCAGCCGCAACAAGAGCGCCTGATAGAACGGTTGCGGCGGGCATTCGGCCAACGTCCACAACGCGCAGGCCCGCTGCCACGCATCGGCCGGCACGTCGCCCGGCCGGCTGGCCGTCACGTGCTGTTGCCACTGTTCGACGGAACCGCATTTGGCCAAAGGGACCGCGGGCTGCGGCGCGCCGCCCGGCGCGGCGGCCGGCACGGTCTTCAACTTGGCGATTTCCTGCGGCACGCGCGCGACTGTCGCGGCCGGCGCCAGCGACGTGAGCCCGTCGAGCGCGCGGACTTGTACGGTCCGCAAGCGGATCGAGCGCTTCTTCTCGTAGGCCACGCAGTACAAACCCACGTGCGTACAAGGGCGGCCTTGGACGTTGGCCGCCTGAAACACGGGGCTCCAGTGAACGCCGTCGCCGCTGACGGAGTAGCGCATGATGCCCGCGCCCAGCACCATCTGTACCCTGAGCCGCTTTCCCGCATAGGGCGTCACGGAGCCGTTCATGTCGGCCCATTGTTCGATCGTGCCATCGCCCGGCGGGAGAGGGTTGAGTATCAAGCGGTCGGTCCCTTGCTGGCGGCACAGGCCGAGGCAATGGATCGGGTTTCCCTCGGCGTCGCTCAGCAGCACGCCCGTGCCGGCCGTCGCATCTTCGATCTCGAAGAGGAACTCGTGGAGCCCCGGCGGGGCCACTCGTACGACGGCCCGCGCGGCCGGGGCCTTCTCCTCGGCCACAAGTTCCACGCTGCCGTCAGGCAGCTTGTTCAGGCTTACGCCCTTGGGGGCGTCGAGCTTCCACGCCACGTCGGCCGGCTTGTCGATCTTGGCCACGACGGCGTGCGGCTTGGGCAGTTCCGGTACGCCCGTGCAGCGGGTGAACTCCAGTTCGCGGCAGAACCCCTCGGTTTCCAGGAAGACCTCGCTGGGCGGGCCGTCGAAGGGGACGGCGCCCAGAAGCACGTCGCCGCGCGTCAGGTACAGGTATCCGTCGCGATAGAGCACGACCACCGCGCCGGCGCCGCTTTGGAAGTAGCGCCCGCTGTCGGTCGCCCACAAGGCATACGTGTCGGGCAGGAACTTGTCGCCGTTGCGCGTGGTGCCGTAGATGCCCCATTGCTGATACCAACTGGCGTGGTACGACATGGCTGCGCCGCGGTCGCCGCGCCAGAAGAAGAGCCGCACGCGGTTGTAGGTGAAGACCGACAGGCGCATGGCCGTGCCGTTCTCCCACGGCTGCTTGACTTGGAACGTCCCCTTCAACTGGCAGACTTGCCGGTCGCCGAAGTGCTGCGACTGGAAATCGTACGGCTGCCCCGGCACCTGACCCAGCAACTTCTTCAGCGTATCGCGGCCGGGATAGCCCTTCTGATGATCGAAGTCGTCGAGGCAGACGTCGCGGAAGGCGGGGAGATCGGCCGCCGGTTCAACCTTCGGCTCCGGCTTCGGTTGCGCGGTCAGGGCGAGCACGGTCAGCAGCGGGATCAGCATCGGCCACTCCATGGGGAAACGACGCCCTTCAGTCTAACGTGCCCGTCCCGCGACCTGCAAGTGTGCCGCGGCCAAGCTATAATAGAGAGGCTTGGAGTCTGTCCCGACCACGCCGCCGCACCGCACCATGCAGAAATCGCTCGACCGGAAGATCGCCCGCATTCTCGCCGATTCCGCGTGCCGGGACTTCATCCTGGCCGACGCCAAGGACGCCGACATGGCGTTCGGACTGTCGGCCCCCGGCCGCAGCCCCGAGCACCACGCCGGCGAGGCCCGCTTCCGCACGCTCGATGAGTACCGCCAATTGATGCGCGACATCGTGCGACAGGGGCTGGTCGACATCATGCTCATGAGCGCCAGTTCCAGCGAGGTGCTCACGCTGCAAGAGCGACTGTTCGACCAGAGCGCCGTCACGCCGGCCGTGCGCGCCAACGACACCACCGACATCTGGCTGGCCTCCGGTTCCGGCCGCTACGGCGCACAGCCGTCGCAGCCGTTCCGCACCGCGACCATCGACCACATCCAGTGCGGCAAGGCCGAGTGCTCGCCGGGCGAACGGCGATTGGGCGCCGACCTGGGGCTGTACTCGGTGACGTTCAACAACGACGTCGATCTCGACCGCCGCACGTTGGCTGCCTACAAGGAATTCCGCATCGAGGCCGAGCGCAAGGGCTTTCGGCACTTCCTCGAAGTCTTCGACCCCAACGCCTGCGGCGACCATCCGCCGGCCGACCTCGGGCGGTTCATCAACGACCACATTGCACGGACCCTGGCGGGCGTGACGCAGGCCGGCCGGCCGCTGTTCCTGAAGATCGCCTATCACGGCCCGGCCGCCATGGAGGCCCTGGCCCGCTACGACCGCTCGCTGGTGGTCGGCATTCTCGGCGGCTCGGCCGGCACCACCTTCGACGCCTTCCACATGCTCTGGGAAGCGAAGAAGTACGGCGCGCGCGTGGCCCTCTACGGGCGGAAGATCAACAGCGCCGAACACCAACTGACGTTCGTCCGCTACCTCCGCGGCGTGGCCGACGACCAGATCGCCCCCGAGGAAGCCGTGCGCGCATACCACGGCGATTTGCAGCGGCTCGGCATCCGCCCGCAACGCACGCTCGAGGACGACTTGCAGCCGACCGACACGGCCACGGCCTACAGCGGCGGCCCGTCGCCGCGCAAGGCGGCAAAGGGCCGGCAGCCGTCCGCCGCCGGCACCGCCGCCGAGCCCGATTTCAGCCGGATGACCCCGGCCGAAAAGGCCCAGTGGAATATGGACCGCTGGAAGCGTATCATCGGCTAAGTAGGATGGAGTTCCACTCCGTCCCGGAAAAGACGGAGCGGAACTCCGTCCTACGGAAGACCGGTTGTCGCCGTTTCTAGAACCCGGGCGCGCCAATTTTCTTCCGCCCTGGCGCAAGAAACGGGTATTTCTTGCGAATACAGGGGCGACGCCGGTTGTCTGGCCTCGCGGCGCCATGCCCTCGCTTTCCGTGGGCGTGTTGCCCGCCCCACATGCCGACGCAAGCGTCGGACATGGCACCAAGCTCGGAATCACGTACACCCTCACCGCCGGAGACCTACCGATGTTTCGCCGCCTTCCCCTGCTGTTGGGCCTGTTTCTGCCGTCCCTGGTTGTGCCCGCCGCCTCGGCCGCCGAACCGCTGCAGCCGGCCATCGAGTGGGTCGCGCCCGACGCGGTGGCCGTCCTGGAAGTGGCCAATCCCAAGCCGTTGCTGGACTTGGCCCTGAACCCCAAGCTGGCCGAGATGGTCAAGGGGCTGCCGCCCTACAAGGAGGCGGTCGCCCAGCCCCAGTTCCAGCAGTTCCTCATGCTGGTGAAGTACCTGGAGACGAAGCTCGGCGGCGACTGGCAGTCGAGCCTCCGCAAGCTGTTGGACGGCGGGGTGACGATCGCCGCCTATCCCAACGGCGATGCCGTCACGATCATCGACGCGGCCGACGCCAAGATTCTCGAACAACTGCACGAGGTCGTCTTGACCATCGCCAAGGGCGAGGCGGCCAAGAAGGGGCAGGCCGAGGGAATCAAGTCGCAGGAGTACCAGGGCGTGACCGGCTGGACGTTCGGCCCCGGCGAGGCACACGCGATCATCGGCAAGCGGCTGCTGCTGACGAACCGGCGCGCGCGGCTGAAGTCTACGGTCGATCTCCACGGCAAGCCCGCCGAGAGCATTGCCAAGCTGCCTGCTTATCGGGACGCCACGAAGGCCGCCGGCAACGCCGCGGTCAGAACCTTCGTCAACGTGGCGATGGTCAAGAAGAACCCCGGCGTGGAGAAGGCCCTGACCGAGAACGCCGACCCGATGGCCGCGCTCTTGTTCGCCGGCGTAGCCGACGCGCTCCGCGGGGCCAATTGGGCGTCGGCCGCCCTGCAAGTCGACAGCGGCACACTCGCGCTGAAGCTGACGATGGACGGCCAGCCGGCCGATCCCAAGAGCCCCACGGCCTTCACGTGGCCCGCCGGCAGCGACGGCGCGCTGCCGAACCTCGACGTGCCGCGGCGGCTGGCGGCCATGAGCCTCTACCGCGACTTGCACGCCTTCTATGCCGCCAAGGACAAGCTCTTCCCCGAGCGGACCTCGGGCCTGATCTTCTTCGAGAACATGATGGGGATCTTCTTTACCGGCCGCGACCTGACCGAGGAGATCTTCGCCGAGACGAAGCCGGACGTCCGCGTGATTGTCGCGAGCCAGGCCTACGATCCGGCCGTCGGCACGCCGCAGATTCAACTGCCCGCCTTTGCCATCGTCGTCCGCGCGAAGAACCCCAAGCAGTTCGGCGAGGTGATGGAAGAGGCGTGGCAGAAGGCCTTCGGGCTGATCAACGTCACCCGCGGCCAGAAGGCCGAGCCGGGGCTGATCCTCGACAAGGGGCAGCACGCCGACGTACGGTACACGCTCTCCTATTTCTCTTCGGCCGGCCAGAAGTCGAAGACCGGGATCGACGTGCGGTATAACTTCCGCCCGACGCTGGCCCGTGCGGGCGACTGCGTGGTCCTCAGTTCGACCGACGGCCTGGCCAACGACATCATCGACGCCTTGAAGAAGGAGGCCGCCGCGCAGCCAAAGCCCGCGGCCCAAACGCATAGTGTCCTGCAGATCGACGGCGCGGCCGTGGCCAACATCCTGGCCGCCAACCGCGCGGGCATGGTCCAGCAGAACATGGTCGAGAAGGGACACACGCAGGCCCAGGCCGAAACCGAAATCGACGTGCTGGTGGCCGTCGTCCGCACGCTCGGCCAGGCCGAAGTGACCCTCGGCCGCGACGGCGGGCAACCCGCCGCGACGCTGAAAATCAAGCTGAATCTGCCGTAGGAACGGTCGGCACGGCAACCGAAACTCAGCAACAAGAATCCACCACGGAGACACGGAGTCCACGGAGAAGCGCGGAATCTCACATCCTGCATTCTGACTCCGCCTTCTCCGTGCCTCCGTGGTGATGTTCCGTTGGCTGCCGGAAGGCGGCGAGAGACGACCATCGCGCGGAGACGACAACCATGCCGAAACTCCACTCCCCTGGCTTGATGCAGACCGACATCCACGAACTGTGGGCCGCTCATAAGCCCGACGACCAGCGGCCGTGGGATCTTCGGGCGGCCGGGCACCTGTTCCGCCGCGCGGCGTTCGGGGCCTCGTGGGAACAACTGCAACAGGCGCTACGCGACGGGCCGCAGCGGACGATCGACCGGCTGCTCCGCCCGGAGGAGGACGCGGCCGCTTTCAACCGCACGCAAGACCAGTACGAAGCGGCGGCCAATTCGGCCGACGGCCTGCGCGCTTGGTGGCTGCGGCGGATGATCCAAAGCCCGCATCCGCTCTTGGAGAAGATGACGCTCTTCTGGCACGGCTACTTTGCCGTGAGCGAGGCCCGCGTGGGCAACGCCGCGTTCATGCGGCGGCACGTGCAACTCCTGCGCACGCACGCGCTCTCGCGCTTCGACGCCCTGCTGCCAGCGGTCGCCCGCGACCCGGCCACGCTCTTGTGGCTCGACGGCAACGCGAACCGTAAGATTCGGCCCAATGAAGAATACGCTCGCACGGTGCTCGAAGCCTACGCGCTGGGGCCCGGCGTTTGCACGCCGAAGGACATCGCCGAGGCCGCCCGCGCGTTCACCGGCTGGCTCGTGCTACAGAACGAGTTCCGCTTCGTTGAGCATCAGCACGACGCGGGCGAGAAGCGCGTACTGGGCCAGACCGGCACGTTCGGCGGCGACGACGTGCTGCGGATCGTGCTCCGCCAGCCGGCCACGGCGAAGCGGATCGTCCGCAAGCTCCATGGGTGGCTGATCTCCGAGAGCGAGACGCCGCCGGACGAGTTCTTCGCCCCACTCGACCAGGCGTTCACCAAAGACTACGACGTGGGCAAGTTGGTCGAGACGATGCTGCGGTCCACCTTGTTCTTTTCGCCGATTGCATATCGACAGCGGGTGAAGAGTCCAGTCGAGTTCGCCGTGGGGCTCGTCCGCGCGTTCGGCGAACTCGTGCCCACGACGCACCTGGGGCAAGACCTGGCCGCGCTGGGGCAGAATCTCTACCACCCGCCGAGCATTCAAGGCTGGCAGGGCGGGCAGACCTGGATCAACAAGGCCACGTTGCTGGGCCGCGCGAACCTGGCCGCCGCCATGCTGGCCGGCGGCGAACCCTACGGCAACAAGCTCGACCCGGCCGCCTTGGCGAAGAAGCACGGCCGCGCGGCGCCGGCGGACGCCGGGCGTCTCCTGCTCGACCTATTCCTGCAAGGCGACGTGCCGCCCGCCGTTGCCGAAGCGGCCGTCAAGCCGGCCGCCAGCCTGCGCGAAACGGCCCATTACATCGTGACCCTGCCGGAGTTTCAGTTGGCCTGACTTTGGAGTGCGGCGATTCATCGCCGCTTTGGTGACCCGCGGAGAAAGAACACCGACGCCGCCGTTCCGAACTGGGCCGTATCGGCCCGAAAGCGGCGATGAATCGCCGCACTCCAAAGATGTGCCTGCTACAAGGAGCGAACCATGTCCTCCACGCGCCGCGAGTTCCTGAAATCGTCCTTGGGCACGGCCACGCTGCTGTCGCTGGCCCCGGGCGTGCCGCTGTTTCTCGACCGCACGGCCCGCGCCGCCGCGCCGCAGCGCAACGCGGGCGAGACGGTGCTGGTGGTCGTGCAACTCGCCGGCGGAAACGACGGCCTGAACACCGTGGTCCCGCACGCCGACGACCGCTACGGCCGCAGCCGCGACACGCTCCGCCTGCCGGCCGCCAAGCTGCACAAGATCGACGATCTGCTGGGCTTCCATCCCGAACTCTCGGCCGTGTCGCGGCTCTACAAGGAAGGGTTGCTGAGCATCGTGCAGGGCGTCGGCTATCCGAACCCCGATCAATCGCACTTCACGGCGATGCGCGCGTGGCAAACGGCCCGGCCCAAGGAGCCGCACTGCCAGACCGGCTGGGTGGGGCGCGTGGTCGATGCCACGGCCCGCCCCAATGAGCCCGACGTGCCGGCCGTCTTCGTCGGGCAGATCAACCAGCCGTTTACGCTGCACGCCCAGCGGTCGGTCGTGCCCACGCTCCGCAAGCTGGAAGACGCCACGCTCCGCACGCCGCCCGGGGCCGACGCCGAGCGGCACCGGCAGCGGCTCGCGACGGCCGCCGCCATCGCCCGCGAGGGACACGAGAACCGGCTCCTGGACTTCGTCGCCCGCAGCGCGACGGCCGCGTACACGACGAGCCGGCAGATCGAGGCCGCAGCCAAGCAACTAGGCGGCCAAGCGCGCGAGTATCCGCCGTTCCAATTCGCCGGCCATCTCCGTACGGTCGCGCAACTCATCCGCGCCGAGTTGGGCATCCGCATCTTCCACGTGGAACTCGGCGGCGAGGAGCCGGGCGGGTTCGACAACCACGCCAACCAGCGCGACAACCACGCCGCGCTCTTGCGGCAGTTCTCCGAGTCGCTGGCTGCCTTCCTCGACGACCTGCGGCGCGACAAGCTGCTCGATCGCGTGCTGGTGGCAACCTATTCGGAGTTCGGGCGCACACTCGAAGAGAACGGCCGCCGCGGCACCGACCACGGCTCGGCCGCGCCGGTATTCTTGGCCGGCGGCCGCGTCACCGGCGGGCTTGTCGGCCCGCACCCCAGCCTCAGCCAACTCGAAAACGGCGGCCCCAAGCACCACACCGACTTCCGTCGCGTCTACGCCACCCTCTTGGACCGCTGGCTCGGCTTCGACAGCCGCGCGATCCTTGGCGAGAGGTTCGAGGCGTTGGAAGTGATACGGAAGGCGTAAGGGGAGCACGAATCCCCAGTGCAAAGTACGGAGTACGGAGTACGAAGTACAAACCGTAGCGAATACCGTACTCCGTACTCCGTACTTCGTACTCTACCGTCTGCCACAATGTGGCAACGGGGCGCGACCAACGGTCGCGGTTTTGTGGGGCGCGACCAACGGTCGCGGTTTTATAGGACGATCTGCTGCTTCGCCTTATCGAACCGGGCGACCTTGTTTTCGCGGTGCGAGAGGATGCCCATGTTCAGCGGGGCCTGGACGCGGACGGCGGTGTCGATCGGGCTGTAGGGCCGCTGCCGGCTCTTGACGCAATCGAAGAAGTTGGTCCACAGGCGGCCCGTGTCGCCGGCGCCCTTCCAGGGAATCACGATCTCCTTCTTGTCCTTGGCCAGCGGCACGATGCGGATGCCCTTGTCCATGTGCTCGACGTCGCCGAACTGGATCAGCCCGTCGGTGCCGCGGAGGATCGTCTGAATGCCGGTGAAGTTCGACAGCGAGTTCATCAGCACGACGCTCGGCCCGCCGGCGTAGTCGATGAGGATGTTGCACTGGTCGGGCACTTCGCGCGCGTACTGGAAGTTCCCGCCGCCGCCCATCACGCGCTCCGGGAAATCGAGGCCCAGCAGGCAGAACGCGGGCGTGAAACTGTGGACCAGCAGGTCGGTCGACGGCCCGCCCGCGTAGTCCCAGTACATCCGCCACTGGAAGAACCGCGAGACGCTGAAGGGCACCTTGGGGGCGTCGCCGAGGAACTGCTCCCAATCGAGGTCCGGGCCGGGCTTGGCGTTGGCGTCGGGAATGGGCATCCGTTCGCCCCAATCGCCGCGGCGGAAGTAGCCGGCCTGCACGTGGACGATCTTGCCCACGATCCCGTCGGCCAGCAGCTTGCGGACCTCGGCGTAGGCGTCGTCGGCCACGAATTGCGTGCCCACCTGGACGATCCGCTTGTGCTTCTCGGCCTCCTCGCCGACCTGACGGGCCAGATCGAACTGGCTCCAGTGGGTCAGCGGCTTTTCGCAATACACGTCCTTGCCCGCGCGGATCGCGTCGATGGCCTGCGGGGCGTGCAAGCGGTCGGGCGTGGCGATGCACACGACGTCGACGCGGGGATCGGCCAGCAGTTCCTTGTAGTTGCGGTAGATTTTGCCGCCCGTTTTTTGGGCCGCGGCCTGCACGCGCGGGGCGTAGACGTCGCAGACGGCCACCGTCTCGCAGCGGCCCTCGGCCTTGAGCTTCAGACAGATGCCGATATGCGCCCCGGCGCGGCCGCCCGTACCGATGAAGCCCACGCCGATCCGCTCGTTGGCGCCTTTGACCTGCTCGCCGGCCAGCACGAGCGGCGCGGCCACCAGCGACGCCGCGCCGGCCGCGGCGCCCTGCTTGAGGAAATCGCGACGACTCGTCGCGCGGGAAGACGCCGATTGACTGCGGGTAGCATGCATGACGGGTTCTCCTGGGTCTTGGGGGAAGTTCTTGATAATGTTCAGTTCTTCTTCTGCCGTTCGCTCTTCTGGTACGAAGCCTTCTCGAGCCAAGCCGGGTTGATCGTCACGCCCCAGCCCGGGCCGTCGGGGATTTTGACCTTGCCGTCCTTGACATCGAGCGCGGGACTGTAGATCGTCTCGCCCTTGTTCACGTCGCCTTCGATGGTAAACTCGACGAACGGCCCGGCGTTGGGGATGGCGGCCATGAAGTGCAGCGAGAAGAGCGTCACCAGCGAGAGGTGCGAGGAGTGCGGCACGACGAGCTTGCCGGCCTTCTGCCCCATCTTCGCCACGCGCAACGCGCGGGTCAGGCCGCCGACGTAGCATAGGTCGGGCTGCAAGATGTCCACGGCATTCATGCGGATCATCCGCCGCCACTGCGCCAGGTCGTTGTCCTGCTCGCCGCCCGAAACGTGCATCTTCAAGGCGGCCGCGACCTCGGCGGTCCACTCCAGCTCCCAATACGGGCACGGCTCCTCGAAGAAGAAGTAGCGGCTGTCTTCCATGCGGCGGCCGACCTCGATCGCGCGCGGCGGCGTGAAGCAACTATTGCCGTCGGCCAGGAGTTGCACGTTGTCGCCCACGGCCTTGCGCACGGTCGGAATCAACTTGTCGGTGCGCCCCGGCGCGGCGTCGCGGTTGTGGCCCGTGGGCACGCCAAGGCGGACCTTGAACGCCTTGAATCCGTGGGCGTCGCGGAGCTTGACCAGGCGCACGGCCTCGTCCTCGGGCGTGATGTCGCGGCGCATGCTCGAACCGTACACCGGGAACGGATCGGTCTTGCCGCCCAGCAGCGCACAAACCGGCTTGCCCTTGATCTTGCCGTAGAGATCCCAGATCGCCGTATCGACACCCGCGAGCGCCCGGCAGACGTACGACCAGGGGAACTTCATGTTGGCGTCGATCACCCGGTCGGCCAGGGCGTCGATCTGTGCCGGATCGCTGCCCAGGGCGTGCCGCGCCACCTGCCGGTGGAGCACCGTGGCGGTGATGTCGGGCTCGTAGGAGGAGAGTTGCCCGACGCCCGCACGGCCGTCGTCGGTCGTGACGCGGACGAAGCCGTAGCCGCCGTGCGTCCACGACTCGACCTTCGCAATAGTCAGGCCGGGGTCGATGATGCGGAAGTCGGCGTAGTCGTCGGTGCGGCCCAAGTAGGGATAGGACTTGGTTTCGGCCTCCGCGGCAGCCAATCCGGCCGGCACGCTGGAAACGGCCGCCAGGGCGGCCGCGCCTTTCAATACGTCGCGTCGTCGCAATTGCATGGGAGCCTCGCTGCAAGTGAAATCAACCAACCGCCCGCCTCGTACCGCTCGATCCGAGGGGCTACAATAGACTAGAGGGTCAGGCCAGCGTTGGCAACCGGAGCGAGGGTGGACGCATGAGGGTTCAGGAGGCAGGGTTCAGGGTTCAGGGTTCAGGGTTCAGGACTGGGGTGTCCAGCACACGCGCCGCACGGCGTATTCTGCCTGCCTTGCTGGCACTGGCGTTGCTGCTGGCCGGTTGCGGCGGAACGAAGACGCCGAGAACGGACGACACGGCAAAGAGCGCAACGGCCAAGGAAGCGAAGACGGACGAAGCGAAGAAGACTGGCGCCGTATCGTCGGCCAAGACCTCCAAGCCCGCCGCAAAGGAGGTT